>Ga0302275_10000038_pt1 | contig 140746 bp, 136 predicted proteins | sample III_Bog_N2_2_FD_200229 | JGI IMG/M metagenome (GOLD analysis project Ga0302275, IMG submission 200229) | Peat permafrost microbial communities from Stordalen Mire near Abisko, Sweden - III_Bog_N2_2 | ecosystem: Environmental > Terrestrial > Soil > Wetlands > Peat | place: Sweden: Abisko... | reverse complement strand
GCGTCAGAGACAGTCCATGACTTGATTTGTGCCATACAAATCAAGCATCGCCGACACGTATTCCGTTGACGAAGCTGATTTGATAGAACGAATCAAGATTGTCACTATTTGCGGATAGGCTCTAAGTCCCGTAAGCAACTTGCAGTCACGAGGGTCAATCCCTCGACAGTGCACTCTCTTTTGAGAGTCGGAGTAGGCTCTGAATTGAAAATCTAGAGTAAAACGAAAGTCCCTCTATATTGATGGCACACTTGAAGATCCTCGCTCCCTGATGATGGTTTCGACTTGAGTGACGTTGTTCCCTGACAAATCGACACTGTTTTTGCTGCAGTCCGAGTTTTTGTGGTTCTGATATTGATTAAATTCTCAACGCGTTTCCAGCGTGTGCCAGCAACAGACCTCAAAAGCCAAGGGGCAGCCATCTTGGTCCTGAGCAGTTCATCCTGCACAGCAAAACTCGTCGCATACTCTGCGGATTTATCGCACTGACAAGATTGGAATGGTGACAGATTGACGCAATGATCTCAAGGGGCGGCCCCATCAATAAGGAGAGCAACCTATGCTAGAAGACAGCAGTCTATATATTTAGCTCTCCTCTTCCTGACGAAGAGTGGAGTCCAGGGTTGGCTTGTGCTTGGCGTTACGCCCAGTACGAGGTTCAGTATTCAGCACACGGACAGGCTTCGGTTGACCAACAACGGTCCGCGCGTTGGCCTTGACCGCCTTGGTTGCCGAAAATCGGGATGGTTTACGTTTGGTCATGGCTTTCATGAGTATGGAGCACAAACGGAGTATTTGACCAGTAAACCTGCCCAGCTTGCTTCAAATCTTCCTATTTTTGCCTGTCTTACAGGCAAATTGCACTGTCTTACAGTCAGAAACCCGTTGTCTTACAGAATAAATTCATCCAGCGGTCCTTCAGTGCGGTGACAGAGACGGCTCGAAGACAAAGAATCCAACCCAATATACCGGAATAGATACTGGCCCTCATGGTTCGCAACTTAACCATGACCACTGATTCAGCAAGAGTTCGTCTAAGGCCAACTGAATGGTGCCCCCAGCAATAGTGGCCCCTTCCTGAGTTTTGTCCGCGTTAAAGAAGCAGAAAAGAACGGAAAGACACAGAATTGGCATCATAATTCACCGCCATAAGGTCAATAGGTAATTGCAATGGCGATCTACCCCCGATTCCGGGCTGGTAAAACCTGGATGCAATGCCTTGCAGGCAGTTCATTTTGCAAATACCTGCGAAAAACGAAATACACAGTAATGCTCCCGATTTAAGAGACCTGATGGAGGCTGAGGGAATTACAGGAGAATACAAGCACCCTGGTTACGCTATAGGATGGAAGTCTGGGAGCAGGAAAGCCATGGAAGAGCGCGATTTTTTCAATGAGACGACGGAACAGCGGACGCACACCTTGATTTGCCCCAAATGCGGGCAGGAAGGCGAGTACAAAGTCACGTGGGTGGTACGGCGCAAGCGTACCCAACTGCCGCGTGGGGCCGATGAGCGCGATCGCGCCCGATTTGCCAAAGCACAATCCTATATGGTGAGGCGCGACGACAAGCTCAGCTGCGCCAACATCCGTTGCCGCAAACCTTTTGAGATCAGCTCGTTGCAATCGCTGGCGTTTTTAAACGATTAGCAGTTCCAGGCTGAAGTTCTTGGAGCATGGCAGGCCTCGCACTTTCCCATACGGCGGCGAAGAATTTTAGCCGGGGCCTGTTTTGCGTATAAAATGCTGGATACTTTGGCAGTCTCAACCCATTCAGGCGTCAATTCGAGATGGTTTTTAAGGGATTATTGCGCCAGCAAGGCATTTTCAGGTTAACCCCAACCTTTTCCGTTGACTATACATATTATTGATTGCACATGTTTTATACAAAGTGGTCACAGGTTTACAGTTTTAGTGTTTCTGTGAACGGGTGCGGATACTTCTTAACCTCTGGATCATCAAGAACTTGAAGACAGCTGTTGGGTACCCACAGTTTCACCACGCAAAACAATCTCATTCACGGCCGAGGTCAGATAGGAATGAGGCTCTGCCGGAGGAGTTGAGGCCTCCATGCTGCTCCCACTCTGAGCAGCGTAGAGTCTGAGAGCACGCATGATGATGGGCAGATCTTCCAAGACGATGCGAACACCTTCGGAGATCCTTCGCTACGCTCCTGATGAACGGGAGACTTTTTCGTTCCGCCCCTACGGGGTGGAGATTGTTTTTGGCATCTTTCCCAGGACTGCACTGCGCTTGACCTGGGCTATTTTCCTGCGCCCCTCCGGGGCTGATCGCAGCGCAACTTGTTCATACCACGCCTAACTCGCACCGCGTGGCCTTTGCTCAGAAGGACGGATCTTATTTTGGCCTTTTTTCATTGCCGAATCCATAGCTCCGCAACGGGGAATGGCAAGTTGACGGGTAATCCGGGTTTGCCCAAGCTGCCAAAGACTTTGGCTTCCGAAAGGCAGTGCGGTGCATGAAGCAGTGTACTTTTGTCCACCTTGCTGTTGATTTCATGATCAAACGGCGGAGGGAAATTATCTGCAAGCGACTGCTCCGTACTATACCGATATCGATGGACTATGGGACCGGGAGCACCCGGCGGACAGAAGGCAGAGATTCCCTCAAAGAAGGAGTTTTGGCGGCATTATCGTTTATTTTCAGTTAGATAAATATTTTATAGGGGGGAGGGGGTAGGCATTCCTGCGGGAACAATGATTCTTTGTACCCACTCCTCCCCACTGCTTCTATTGTGCACCGAGAAGAGAAAATGATCGGCAAATAGCGCCAGGGAGAGGTGCCCAAGTCTCAAAAGCGAGATCTGGGTAACCCGCCCAGAGGTGAAGGCATGAACATCACGCAAGTCGCCAAGCACATCTACGTATCCCGCACGACGCTCTCCAATGTGCTCAACTGCTGGGGAGGCATTAGGGCGGAGACGTCCATGCGGCTTTCCGCTGCGCTGGGAACCCATCCCAGCTTTTGGTTCGAGATGCAAACGGATTACGACTTTGCCCGCGCGAGACTGAAGAAGATTCACCCGATTGAGCCGTTCATCCAAGCCGCGTAGCCGGATGAACCCTTTCCGGACCCCACATGGGAGGGATCCCAGGCACCCCTCCCATGTCCGAAAAGCCGGACATGGGGCACCCTCATTTTGAACTTTGGGGACACGGGCCACCCGCCAACCCTCCCATAATGAAGAGGATAATGGATTCCAAAGCCCTGTGGACAACCGCAAACTATAGCGATACACTTGCCACATGATAAAGTCATTCCGCCATGCTGGGCTGGAGAAGTTTTTCAAAACCGGCAGCAAGGCCGGGATTCAACCGCGTCATGCCGCCAAGCTGGAAGAGCAACTCACTGCCCTTAACCGCGCCAAGAGCGCGGACGACATGGCCAAGCCCTTGTCTTGGCGATTGCATCCGCTGCAAGGCAAGGAAAAACACTGGTCGATCTGGGTCAACGGAAGCTGGCGCCTGACCTTTACTTTCGAGGGCGAGGATGCGATTCTCGTGGACTACCAGGATTACCATTCGGAGGTGTCATGGCCACTGAAATGTATAACCCGGCGCATCCTGGCCGCGTGCTACGCGCCTATTTGGAAGGCATGAACATCACGCATGTCGCCAAGCACATCCACGTATCCCGCACGACGCTCTCCAAAGTGCTCAACTGCCGGGGAGGCATCACGGCGGAGATGTCCATACGGCTTTCCGCTGCGCTGGGAACCCATCCCAGTTTTTGGTTCGAGATGCAAACGGATTACGACTTTGCCCGCGCGAGACGGAAGAAGATTCACCCGATTGAGCCGTTCATCCAAGCCGCGTAGCCGGAGGGCCCCTTTCCAGACCCCACATGGGAGGGATCCCAGGCACCCCTCCCATGTCCGAAAAGCCGGACATGGGGCACCCGCATTTTGAAGTATGGGGACATGGGACTCCCGCCCAGGAGCTTAAGATCTACTGAACAGCCAATTTGGTGTGTCGAAATTTTCCTGTCAGATCAAAGACACGTGTTCCCTCCAGGTACTGCTTTTGCTCTAAGTCTAGTAGCCAAACCAATCCAGAGTTTGTGCATCCTTGAGTTCCGCAAACAACTCCGCTCTGCGGATGACCGATGGGAGAACGTGCTGGGTCCGCGTATTTGTTGCCGTTCCGTCCTTTCGGCTTTCCACATTTCTCACATCTTGACAGTGCCATTTTGTCTCCTTTGTCAATTTATACAAATATTGCCATGATCGCTCCCACACTCTTCCGCGGGGACGTTTTGTGTGGGTGACCTAGGCACTTCTAGTATTACTCACCCAAATTCAGGTGCGGGTCCTCAGGTCCAGCTATTGGAACCTGGACGTCCGGAACAATCCCATGTCCGAAAAGCCGGACATGGGGCACCCGCCAAGATGCAGATCCTTCGCTGCGCTCCTAATGAACGGGAGACTTTTTCGTCCCTCCCCTACGGGGCTGGAGATTGTTTTGGAAGCTAACCCAGGACTGCGCCCCTCCGGGGCTGATAGAAGCACAACTTGTTCATCCCTCGCCTAACTCGCACCGCGAGTCATTTGCTCAGGATAACAAACTCTCTCGTGAAACAATCTCCGACTTTTATCCAAAACGACGGGCCGAAGGGCCTTCAATACTCCCTGATGGTCGCGCTGACTTGAGTGACGTGGTTTCGGGATACATTGACTCTGGTTTTGCTGTCGAACGTTGACGGGCGCAGGGGCGGGCGCGGCCGGAGCGGCATCGGAAGCTCCGATCAGGGCGGTTCCAGAATAGCTATGCCCTGATTGGTTCCGTAGAAGGTCGCCGCTTTCTCCACCCCAGCGACAAAGACCTATCGCTGGGGACCCCGGTGTTGCTCGCATCGACTTGAAGGAATTAGCCCTGGGTACATTCATTCTGGAAGCTCCGATCAGCCGGTTCAGCGTGTCGTACTGGAAGTTCCAGGTTCCCATCACCGTATCAGTGTAGCTGAGCAGGTTGCCGGCGGAATCGTAGCCGGAGGTGGAGGAGGTGGAACTGCGTTGCGCAAGGTGTTGAACAGTTTTTGACGGGGTAGATGATGAGGGCAGAGCTAGCAGGTTAGCCCGCTGAGCGGGATTGCGGGTTGGCAAGTTGGCTAGCTGCTGCGTCGAAGATCAATGCTGTGAGGAACAAAAGCCGGTCGTTCAACTTCGGCGTCGAAATTCGCACGAAAAGCAGGTCCTTCGCTGCGCTCCTCATGAACGGGAGAGTTTTTCGTTCCGCCCCTACGGGGCTGGAGATTGTATTGGCAGCTTTCCCAGGACTGCCCCTTCCCCTTCACTGCGTTCAGGGTCAGGGTTGTCCTGGGCTATTTTCCTGCGCCCCTCCGGGGCTGATAGCAGCTCAACTTGTTCATTCCACGCCTAACTCACACCGCGAGGCCTTTGCTCTGGATGACAAATGATTGGTGATTTGAGCATCCATTCCATTCTGATGGGTGAGGTGGCGTGGAGTGCTGATGAACAGGGCGAAGGCCGCGATGCCTTCCGGGAAGAATCCGCCCACATGTTCAATCGCGCAAAATTGGCTCATTGAGATTAGGATGGAGGCAGCATGGATGACACTTCCCCCATCCTCACTTCTCTTACCGACACGGGCCTGGCGGATGTACAACGGCTAACAGACAGCCACGGGCGCGTGATTCATGACCTGCGCGTCTCCATCACCGACCGCTGCAATTACAAGTGTGTTTATTGCCGGGATGGCGAACCGAAGGTTGGTATTCAAGAGGCTTCTGCGCAGCCGCATGGGGAGATTCACTACCCGGAGCTGAGCATCGCGGAGTATCTGCGGTTGATCCGGCTTTTTGTGGAGCTGGGCATCACCAAGGTGCGGCTGACCGGGGGCGAACCGCTGTTACGGCGGGGCCTGTTGGAGATGGTTCAGGAACTGGCGCGGCTGCGCACCATCGATGGGCTGCCACTGGACCTGGCGCTGACCACCAATGGGCATCTGCTGGCGGCGCTGGCCAGGCCACTGCAAGAGGCCGGGCTCAAGCGGGTCACGGTGAGCATGGACGCAGTGGAGGCGGAGACTTTCGAGCGCATTACCCGCGTGCCGGGAAGTTTCAAGGCGGTGCTGGCAGGGGTGCGGGCGGCGCGAGAGGCGGGGCTGAGTCCGCTGAAGATCAATTGCGTGCTGCTGAGGGGCTTCAACGACGATCAGATCGAGGGCTTTGCCCACTTTGCGCGCCGCGAAGAGGTGGCGGTGCGCTTTATCGAGTTCATGCCGCTGGAGGAGGGCCGCTTGTGGTCGCCGGAACTGGTGATTCATCCGTCCGAAATTATAGAGCGCATGAACCGGGTGCTGCCGCTGGTGGAGTTGCCGGCGCACGAGGCCAGCGAAACCGCACGGCGCTATGGCTTTGCCGATGGCCGGGGTGAGATCGGTATCATTGCGCCGGTGAGTCAGGCCTTCTGCGGAGCGTGCAGCAGGGTGCGGCTCACTTCGGACGGCAAGATCCGGACCTGTCTTTTTTCGCAGGTGGAGCACGATCTGTATGGCCGCATGCGGGGGGGAAGCCGGCCCGGCAGTGCTTTGTCGTCAGGCTGGAGTGACGCGGAGTTGAGCGCTTATATCGTTCGCACGGTGCAGGGCAAAGAAGCCCGCCACCACATCGGCGAACCGGGATTTCTGAAGCCGTCGCGGTCGATGGTGCATATCGGCGGATGAGGGTGCTGGCGGGCGGTTGACGCGGTATGCACACCTGTGTGATTTCGATATCCTGCGTGTAACGCGCTGTGGCAGAATGTCTTCATTGCACTTTGAAGCTCTGATCTGAAGTTCTTGTGGAAGTCCGGATGGCGCACACGACAGAAGACCGCATGCCGCTTGACGATCTGCTGGTGGTACACCAACTGGCTCGCTCGCTCAGCTCCAGCTTCGATCTGGATGCGATTCTGCGCACCATCATGGAAGAGATGGAGAGGCTGATCTCCTCGGAGCTGTGGACGCTGCTGATGATCGATGAGGCGCGTCAGGAGTTGTATTACGCATTGGCGGCGGGCGGGCAGGAGCAGTCGCTGCGCGAACTTCGAGTGAAGATGGGCGAGGGCGTGGCGGGCTGGGTGGCGCAACACGGCGAGACGTTGATTGTGCCTGGAACCGAAGATGATCCCCGGTTGAGCAGTGCGCACTCGGCCAAGCCGGGGCATGTGCACTCGGCCATTGCCCTGCCCCTGCGCGGACGCAAGGGGACGCATGGGGTGATCGAGATTCTCAACCCCAGGGCCAGCCAACTGAACGACTACACCATCGCCTTTCTGCATATTCTGGCCGACCACGCGGCCATTGCCATCGAGAACGCGCGGGATGTCGCCCGCATTCAGCAGTTGACCATCACCGACGACACGACCGGGCTGTACAACGTGCGCCATCTCTATGACGTGCTGGGCAAGGAGTTGGAGCGGTGCGCCCGGCTGGGCCTGCCGGTGAGTCTGGCGTTTCTGGATCTGGACCACTTCAAGCTGGTCAACGACGCACATGGACACCTGGTGGGCAGCGAGTTGCTGGCCCGCACGGGACGGCGACTGCAGGAGCTGTGCCGGAGTCGCGATTGGTGCTTTCGCTATGGCGGCGACGAGTTTGTGCTGCTGATGCCGGAGACCAGCGCGGAGGAAGCCCACTTTCTGGCCAATCAGGCGCTAAAGGTACTGATGGCCACCGACTTCCCGATGAAGAACGGACAGACGCTCGCGGTCAGCGCCAGCGTAGGTCTGGCTACGGCTCCAGAGGATGGAAGCTCGATCCACAGCATTATTGGCACCGCCGACAGCCGCATGTACAAGGTGAAATGCAGTGGGCGCGGCCGGGTGTATGGGGAGTGATTTTTTGATCCGGGCCGCGACAAGGGTGCATGGCTTCCCATCCTATTCACATTTTTCTTAGAAAAACGCGAAAAGGGTGAGGCGCGGAGGGTAATTGGACCAAAACGCGCTTATTTTCGGTTCCGAATCGGGTCTGAAACCGCACGGTGAACAACATAAACACACAATTAACATGGGCTCCATAACCCGTGGGTAGACTCTCCAATGTGGTCAGATCCGAGGAGCGTTTCTCATGGGTACAGCCGACAACAGCCTGCCGCAGTTTTTTGTTCGACAAATGTCACACAACGATATTCCTGGGGTGATCGCCTTGCAGCATCGGGCCTTCCCCGGCCAGACGCCCTGGCAAGCCGAGCAATTGGAGCGGCATTTGCAGGTCTTTCCCGAGGGACAACTGGTGGCAGTGGACGTAGCGGATCGGGTGCTGGGTTCGGCCAGTTCCCTGCTCATCGACTGGGACGACTACGCGGAAGAGGCCAACTGGTCGGCGATTACCGGACGAGGCACCTTTGACACCCACAATCCCCTGGGCAAGACGCTGTATGGCGCGGATATGGGCGTGGACCCCGACGCGCGCCAGCAGGGCATCGGACGGGCACTCTACGACGCGCGCAAGGAGCTGATCCGGGAGCGCGGTTTGAAGCGGCTGCTCACCGGGGGGCGCATCGGCGGTTATGCCAAGGTGGCCGACGCCTTGACGGCCAAGGAATACGTCGCCGACGTGGTGGCGGGCAAACGGCGCGACTCGACGCTGAGCTTCCAGCTCAACAATGGGCTGGTGGTGCTGGATGTTGTTCCCGATTACATGAGCGACGCCGATTCGCGGGGCTTTGCCACGGTGCTGGAATGGCTGAACCCGGAGTACAGCTCTTCGGTCAGTTTGCAATCCAGCATGCGCCACGCGGCACTGGAACAGGCAGCAGCAGAGGCGTTGCGCGGCACGCCGCGGCCCCGGCGGGTGCGCATCGCGGCCATTCAATATCTGTTGAGGCCGATCAGCAAATTTGAGGACTTCGTCAGTCAGGTGGAGTTCTTTGTGCGCAGCGCCAAGGAGTACAAGGCGCACTTCGTGCTCTTCCCCGAGTTCTTTACCATGCAGTTGCTCAGCTACATCAACGAGCCTGCTCCGGCGATGGCGGTGCGACGGCTGGCGCGGATGGCGCCGCAGTACGAGGCGCTCTTCATGCGTCTGGCGGAGGAGACCGGGATGTACATCATCGCGGGGACTCATCCCATCATTCAGAAGGGCAAGGTCTTCAACGCGGCGCACCTGTTCACGCCCAACGGGCAGGTCTTCCGGCAGAAGAAGGTACACCTGACCCCGACGGAGAGCGGACCCTACCAGCTCAGCCGCGGCAACCGGCTCTATGTGTATCACACCGACTTTGGCAACATCGCCATACTGATCTGCTATGACGTGGAGTTCCCGGAGGTGGCGCGAGTGATGGCCGAGGCCGGGGCGGAGATTCTGTTTGTGCCTTCGTGCACGGACGGCCGCGAGGGATTCTGCCGGGTTCGCTACTGCTCGCAGGCCAGAGCCATCGAGAATCAGGTCTATGTGGCGGTCACTGGCACGGTGGGCAACCTGCCGCTGGTGCCCAACATGGCCGCCAACTACGGGCAAGCAGCGATTCTGACCCCGTCGGATTACTTCTTTGCCCGCGACGGCATCGCCGCCGAAGGCACCATCAACCAGGAACAGATGATCGTGGCCGACGTCGATCTGGACCTGCTCGACGAACAACGCGTCAACGGCAGCGTCATCCCGCTGCAGGATCTGATCAAGGACGCTTACGACAACGTCGTTCATTACTCGGATTACAAGGGACAAAAGCAAAAAGAAACCGAGGAGCAGTTGGAGGCGGTGGGGGCGGATTGAGGTTCGATCCCCGGTCCCCAACTGCAAGGGACCGGGGGCACCCGCGGTCTTCGACTTGGGGCAGAGTTGTATACCGTCCGCAAAAAAGAGCAGGGTTTCCCTCAAGAATGATGTTTTAGAGTAATTATCGTTTATTTTCAGTCACATGGAATTTTTAAAGGGGGGAGGGGGTTCTCCTGCGATTTTCTGTTTTGCCAACGGCTGCCTTGAAAAGCACAGGCTACCTGCGCGGCACAGAGAAGTTTTCCGCCATCCTTTTCTTCGATGGCCTGCAAGAGAATCCCATGTGCGACGCAAGCGATGAAGTCGCGGATATTCTGCTCGCCGAAAAGAGAAGGCATGGCCCCGCAATAGGCTTCCCCTGCGCTGCGCGCGGCCAGGACTGGATGCTGTCCCCGATCCAACTCCGCCCGGAAGACCGATTGCCAGATCTGACAACACCGGGCGACGGCGGGATTGGCCAGGGCCGGAGTGGAAAGATCGGTGGCATTCAAGATGGCGGGTAAAGGTTCTTGTCTCTTTGTGGTCATAACCCTTCGCTCCTTCAGTAGAAATACACCTTCCAATTGTGAAGCAGGAGCCGGAAATGATCTGCAAGAACGTTGGGGAAGGCGCTATGGGGAGGGATGGGGATTTGGTTTTAATCCTGAATTTTTCCCGGTTGCTACGGCGTCTTTCGGGACCGATTCTGCTAGACCGGGGGCTTAGTGTTATGCCCGCCCTCTTCCCATTCCTCCTCTCTCCGCACTATCCTTTTCCCAATCGCATCCGCAATATTTCCCGTACGATCCTGCTCGCCCACAGTCCTCGGACCTCCTGCGCGCAAGACTCAAAAGGAGATTCACCAACATGAATGACTTTCTTCAGTTTTTTGGTCAGCTACTCGACAAGATACCTGCCAATTTTTGGGCTGTTGTATTCGGCTCTCTCTTAACTCTGTTAGGTATCTATTTTACCAATCGTGCTAACGACCGCCGCCTGAGTTTGCAACTCCAACACGATCGGGAGTTAAAGAATCGGGAGCGGGAAATGACTTTCCGAAAAGATACATACGCAGCGGCGGCGGAGGCCATTGCAGTTTCTATCGGTGCCCTTTCCAAATTCAGCGAGTTGAGTTTTTCTCCGAAGGAAGTTTCAGAGACGTACCTTGAGCAAATGCCCGCTCTCGCAAAAGTCAACCTTGTCGCGGGTGAAGATACTATTCGTGCGCTTACCAATTTCGGAGGAGGGTTTACGGGCGCTTTCCTCCGTTTGACGCAACAACGAATGGTCCTCAGCAACTTGCAAGAACAGATTGCCGCAAGAGCGACGCTGGTGAAATCTGAGCGTGAGGCGGCCCGTCTCGCAACGGCAAACCAAGAAATTCAGCAGATGACTGCTGAATTTTCTGCAAAACGCTTCCTTTTTGTAAAACAGTGCTTTGTAGAAAACATGAATGTCAACAAACTGCTTATCCCTTTATTGGTTGCAGCCAGAATGGAATTAGAACTCTCAATCAGCAAAGAACGATACGCTGAAATTCTTCATCAAGCTTACTCAAACCAGGAAGCGCACTTCGATGAGTTTATTCAGAATCTTGCCGTGAACGTTGGCGCACCGACTTCGTAATCGGTGCTGGGTAAGACGGCAGCGTTTCAAAAAAGATAGGTTTTAGGCCGAAATCGCTAGCCCCTGCGGTTATGCCTTCCGCGATCCGCGAGTGCCAGGATTCACTTGGCTGGACTGTCGCCATGTCGGACTTCTGCGTTAGAGTTCGGAAACGGCGTCTTGAGGAATGTGTTTCGGATTACTCACGAAAAGTCGCCAAGGCTCTGCTAATCGACTTTCGCGGGATTTTGGGTTTACGATTACAGGCCAATGCGCTCATTTAGCCTGTTTTTTAGCAAGGACCGGATTCGGGAACCTAGGATCAAGATCGAGTTCTCCTTCAAGAACATCCATCAAGGGCTAAACCGGCTGCGAAAAAAGGCCACATTTCGGGGAATCGCAGTGAATGACATCGTGCAGGGGCTAAAGCCCGAAGTTTATTTCAGCAACATGCGGCACGGATAAATCCGTGCCCTGTTACAAAACCTGGTGAAGCTGGAGTTTTTTCGCAGCCTGTAAATCCGTGCCCTTTCAAAACATCGACTTAATCAGCGGTTCCCTAACTCATACCGCGAGTCATTGGCTCAGGATGACAGTTCTTTTTGGTGCGAATTTCTTCGACGCCAAAGCAGCACGGCGCATCAACGCTCTTCGGCGGGCACGCGGGCGTTGTCGAGCAGATTGCCTTGCTGATGAATGGCCTGTAACTCGTTGGCGCCTGTCGATAGGAAGACATTGGTGCCGGGAAAGGCGCGGCTGTTGCGCAGAACGGCTCCGTTGCCATGGGTAAGGCGCAGGACGGGATCGATGGCGGGCGGGGTGCGGGTGGAGATGTCGTCGAGTTCAAGATTGGCGGCGGCATCGATGGCGAAGACCGGGCCGTGGGTGGAGTTGATCTGCACCTGATGCAGTTCCAGGCCGTCGGTTTTGAGCGCGGTCAGGCCGACTTTGGCGGTGGCCAGGATGTCGGTGAGACGCAGCGCGGTGATGGGCATCTCGGGCAGTCCTTCGATCTCGATGGCGGTCTTTGCGCCGTCGATGGTGACGTGGCTGATGGCGATATTGCGGAAGATGGGAGTACGCACGCTGAAGGGCTCGTCCACGGGCGGGGCTTCGCCTTCCATGCGGTAGTAGCTGGTGATGACGATGCCTTCGCCGACATTGCGCATGGTCCAGTTATCGAAGCGCAGGTCTTCGATCACGCCTCCGCGGCCACGGCGGCTCTTGATGCGGATGCCATTTTCGGTATCCACGGCGGTGATGTTGCTGGCTACGATGTTGCGCACGCCGCCCGAGGTCTCGCTGCCGATGGTGAGCGCGCCATGGGCATGATGCACGGTGCAGTTGGTGATGACGACATCTTCGGTGGGACGATGAACGCGGCGGCCATCGGCGTCCTTGCCGGACTTGATCACGATGCCGTCGTCGCCGGTGTCGATGTAACTGTCACTGATGCGCACGAAGCGGCTGGAATCGACTACGATGCCGTCGGTGTGTACGCCGGGGTGGGTCTCGATGATCACATTGCGCACGGTGGCGTTTTCGGTGTAGAGCAGGTGCACGGTCCACATGGGAGAGCCGATGAAGCGCAGGCCCTCGACGAGTATGTTTTTGGCGTTCATGAAGCGGATGAAAGAGGGACGCATCTCAGAAGCGGCAGTCTGATACTCCTGAGGGCTGATCTTGGTACCGGCGTCGAGGGCAAGGAGCAGATGTTCCCAGGCGGGGCCGTTGGCGCTGCCCAGATCGGCTTTGGCAGCGCCGGGGTCGTTGCTGCCCAATTCCTGCTGGCCGGTGCGGCCGGGGATGATGCGTCCGTGCAGCTTCATCCAGTCGGCGTTGCTGCTGGTGAGGATGCCGCGGCCGGTAATGGTGACGTTCTCGACATCGTGACCGCCGATGAGCGGAACCGGGGTCAGCGCCTCGATGCCCTGCTGGCGACCGGGCGTGAAGGGCAGAAGCTGCGCGGGGAAATCCAGAACGGCCCCGGCATCGACCTGCAGGGTCATGTTGCTGAAGAGTTCGATAGGGCCGGTGGTGAAATGGCCGGGGGGAACATCGATGGTTCCACCACCGGCGGCGCGGGCGGCCTGGATGGCGGCGCGAAAGGCTGCCGTGGCCGGGGCGTCGGGGCGAGCGCCGTAGTCCACGATGTTGAAGACGGCGGGGGTGGCGGCGTGTGCGGCTTGCGTTGTCAGTAGAGATCCGGCAGCCAGACAAAGAACCGCCAGGAGGTTTTTCAGGCTCACGTGCATTCTCGCTCCATTCGGAGACGCGAAGAGATCCACGCCGCCGCAACAACGGAGTATACGATCTGCAAGATTAATTTTCGCTGGGTGCGGCGCAGGTCCATGCCAGATCAAACGCTGGAAGGATGAACTTCGCTTGCTTCTCCGGCAGGCACAATCGATCTCTCATCCGCAGCAACCAGGAGGCGCATCCCCATCGCGCCCAGAACCGACGATAACGTGGCAAAGGTCGGATTGCCCTGCTCGGAGAAGGAACGATAGAGAGTCTCGCGCTGCACGCCGGAGTCTTTGGCAACCTTGGCCATCTGCCGGGATTGCGCCACATTGCGCAGCGCCTTGAGGAAGCTCTCCGGCGAATTCTCCAGCGCGGCGTTGAGATAATGGGCCGCCACTTCTGGACTCGTCAGCCGCTCCATCAGCAAATCACGGTATGGTCTGGTGCTGCTCATCGTGCCTACTCCAGAAACGCTTGGCAAAGGCGATCTCTCGCTTTTGAGTCCTCTTGCTTCCCGCACAGATCAGATGGACCTGCTTCCCGACCTGCCCGAAATAGACTCGGTATCCCGGCCCGAAATCGATTCTCAGTTCCGAAACTCCGCTCCCAAGCGGTTTCACGTCTCCGAAATTTCCATCCTCGATGCGATCCATTCTTTCCAGCACGATGGCTTCCAGGATCGGTTCAAGTCCTTTCAGCCAATCGGTGAAGGGCTCGCGACCATCGGCATCCTGACAGATCAGGATCTCCCTGGGAATTGCTTCCATCGCCCTCAACGGAGCCGATCAAGTGTGACTTCTAAATCACACCATGAGATTAGCACCGCCCTCCCGCAGATTCAAGATCAACGGATCACTTTGCTCCCGCAGGAGGGATACTGCAAGAGCAAATGAGGAAAGAGAGCAAAGATCGCGGCTCAATGCAGAAGGCCCGCCTTCACTGCACAGAAGCGCAAGGGAGACGGGCCGGTATTGATGGAAGCGGCCTAATCGCTATTCGTCGTCGCCCAGAAAGCGCTTGACGCTCTGATCTTCGGCCATCTTCTCGAGCTGGTTGCGCCAGTCGAGGGACTCGACGAAGCCGCGGGATTCGCGCCAGCCGGGCTCGACGATGATATGCAGCTCGAGATAGACACGGGTGCCGAGCAGCGACTCAATCTGCTTGCGGGCGCCGGCGCCGATGTCCTTGAGCTTGGAGCCGCCCTTGCCGATGAGAATCGCCTTCTGGCCGTCGCGCTCGCAGTAGATGGCGGCGGCGATGCGGGTCAGGGGCAGTTTGGCCGGGGGAGAGCCTTTTTTGCGGGGGCGGGTGCTGGCCGGAGGGGCTTCTTCGAAGCGTTCGATCACTACCGCAGAGGCGTAGGGGACTTCTTCGCCGGTCTCCACCAGAATGCGCTCGCGGATCAACTCGGCCACCATGAAGCGCTGCGGCTGGTCGGTGTACTGGTCCTGGGGATAATAGCGCTCGCCGGTGGGCAGGGTTTCGACGATCTTGGTCAGCAGCAGGTCGAGTCCGTCGCGCTTGCGGGCGCTGATGGGGATGACCTGGGCAAAGTTGTACTGCTTGGTCAGGGAGTCGATCATGGGCAGGAGCTGGTCCTTGGCCACCAGATCGATCTTGGTCAGGACCAGAAAGACCGGGCAATCCAGCTTGTCGATCAATCCGAAGAGGAACTCGTCCTCACTGGCCCAGCCGCCGCGGGTGCGCTTTTGGACGTCGATTGGGGCCGAATCGGCTGCTCCTTCAACTGCGGGTGCTGCTGGTTCCGATTCCGAGAGCGGGGAGAGCTTTTCGCTTTCAAGAGCCGAAGCAACTTCAGAAATTTCTGGAGCATCCAACTGCACGCGGCGGGTGGCGTCCATCAGGACCAGGACGAGGTCGCGGGTCTCCAGAGCCTCGAAGACCTCCTGCAACATGCGGCGGTCGAGGTGGGAGCCGGGCTTGTGCACGCCGGGGGTGTCAACAAAGACGATCTGCGCGGCGGCGTTCAGGCCCTTGCGCTCGGGCACCTCGACCACACCGGCGATGCGGTTACGCGTGGTCTGCGGCTTGGCGGTGACAATGGCGACCTTTTCGCCGGTCAGGGCGTTGAGCAGCGTGCTTTTGCCGACGTTGGGCCGGCCCAGAATGGCTACAAATCCAGATTTCAAAGGTAATCTCTTCTCCTGACACTCCAAGGTGCCGGTTGCGATGCAGGCGGTCCATCAAAGACGAACCCTACCTGACTGAGTGTACGACGTTTTTGGTTATCCGATGGGAATCACAAGGTGCTGGGCGGCGTGACCTCGCCCGAAGGCGGAAAGATACGCAGGCGCTCGACGCGGCGATCGGTGGAGGCGACGACCTCGATGCGCAGGCCGGTCTTTTCCAGCACTACGACTTCGCCGGCCAACAGGATGCGGCCTTCGATCTCGCTGACCAGGCCGCCCAGAGTGGTTGCTTCGTAGGGTTCGCCCAAATCGCCCAGGCCGGAGGGCTCGCCGAAGAGATCGACCAGGTGATCGACCGGGAAGCTGCCCGGAACCAGCCAGGAACCCTCGGCCTCGCGCTCCGGCTCCTGCTGCTGATCTTCTTCGTGCTCGTCGCCGATATTGCCCACGATCTCTTCGAGCAGGTCCTCGATGGTGACCAGGCCGGAGACGCCGCCGTATTCATCGATCACGATGCACATGTGCTGCTTTTCGCGCTGCATCTCGCGCAGCAGTTCGTAGCCGCGCTTGGTCTCGGGCACAAAGGCCGCGGGACGCTGAATGCCGGCAACGGTGAGGCTGGCAGCGTCCACGTCGGCAATCTGCAGGAGGTCGTGAGAGAAGGCGATGCCGGTAATGCTGTCCAGAGAGCCGCTGAAGACGGGAACGCGGGAGTAGACGTGCTCGCGCAGGAGTTCCAGAAACTGCTCCAGGGTGGTTGTGTCCTTGACGGCGAAGATTTCCGGACGGGGGGTCATCACTTCGCGCACCAGCTTGTCGCCGAACTCCACGGCAGAACGGACCAGTTCGCGGTCGCTCTCTTCCAGAATGCCCTCTTCTTCACCGGCTTCTAGCAAGGCCTCAACATCGAGGTCGGCCTCCTCTTCGGGACTGGAGGGGGTTTCGGCCAGAGAAGCTACCGAAAAGGCAAAGCGGATCAGCACGGTAATGGGCGTCATCAGCCACAGCAACAGGCGAATGGGCCAGATTAGCGGGGAAACCCAGCGCCCTTTGGTGCGGTTGAAGAGCAGCGAAGGAAGGATGTGATTGCAAAAGATCACAACCAGCACTACGCCCAAGGCGGCTTGCAGGAGCTCCGCCGGAGTGGGACGGTCGAGACGCGGTGCGCGGTCAAAGAGAAAAGAGCCGATGAGCAGCACGATGGCGCCCAGCGAAAGCTGCTGCAAGACTTCGGCGCAGATGGCGGCATGGTCGCGGGTGAGTCCGAGTTGCGGCTCGATGCGCTCTTCCCAGGCGTCCAGGTTCTCCTGCTCTTCGCGGGCGAGAATCTTGCCAAAGTCGGCGTAGACGCGACCGATGTAGGCAGCCAGCGTCTCGGTGGCGGCCAACAAAAGCAGCACCAGAATGGCAGGCGTACTCATGGGCGCTTACTCTTTGCCGGGGTTTTCAGAGATTGAGACGCCGGGGCTGAAGCCCGCGTTGACTTTACGGACCCAGCCACCCCTGATCCCTGTTCCCTGTTCCCTGCTCCCTTTGCAACCCGCTCGATCAGCCCCTGCGGCAAGCCCAGCTTGGCACGCAACAGGCGTTCACGACGAGCCATCTGGCCGGTGTCGGTCTCGTGGTCGTAGCCCGCCAAGTGCAACAGGCCGTGCAGGAGGAGCACCTTGACCTCTGTCGAGAGGGAATGTCCCTGTCCTATTGCCTGCTTGAGCGCGGTGGGAATGCTGATGGCCAGATCGCCCGCCATCTGCTGGCTGGCCGGCAGGCCGGGAAACGCGCCTTCGGAGGGGAAGGAAAGTACGTCGGTGGCCTTGTTCTTGCCGCGAAACTGGCGATTGAGCCGGCGAATTGCGGGATCGGTGGTGAGCAGCACCGAGACCTGTCCCTTGAGGCGCACAGTCGTCTGCGCCAGAGCGAAAAAGTGCTCCAGAGTGCGGGTGGTGGGCAGACGATGTTGGCGCGGGGAGTCCTCGGCGGAGGAGGCAGCCGAGATGGGCAAAAGCGAAATGTCTATATCAGGGTCGAGTTGGATCATCGTCTAAGGAGCCGCAACCTGGCGGGCGTCTATCTAAGTAGATGATACGCGATATGCAGTCGGGGCACCTGCGGTGCGGCGGAAGCGCTTCGCGCCGTTCATTCTGGAGCTGATTTTAGTGCGGGTTGTTCGTGTCGTATCCCTGGTCCCAGAATCGGGACCAGGGGCACCCAAGATGTTTGGATCTTTATTCCTTTTTTCAAGTCGAGTTCTAAGGAACCTCTGATCAAGTCCGCTTTTCGGAGAAACCTTCCCTCGGAGGCTAAAGCCCGAGGCTATTTATCAATGACTTACGGCACGACTAAAGTCGTGCCCTTTCAAAACATCGACTTATCAGAGGCGCCCTAATCTGCGACGGCGGGGAGTTCCACGGGGTTCACGTCCTGTCGAATGGCGGCGGAGATTGCATCGGTACGAACGGGCGCGGGGCGGGTCAGACGCTTGCCCAGGCGGATCAGCGGGTCTTCGATGGTGTGGAAGGAAAGCAGCGCGATAAGTGCGGTAAGCGCCAGACAGAGCATGATTTTAGCCGCTGTGGGCAATCCGGGAAGAGTACGGAAGATGAGAACCATTGCAGGCACATGGAGCAGATAGACGCCATAGGAGTACTTGGCGATCTGGTGGGAAGCGCTGACGATCCAGGCGGTGCGCAGTTGGTAAAAGCGAGGAATAGCCATCCCCAACAACAGGGTCACGCACGCGCCAAGCACCGCGCCGTAGGGCGTCTCCGACCACTTATCACCCTTCTGGAGCGCAGGAATGGCGAAGAGAGCCAAGACCGCGAGGGGCCAGATCCAGGCGGGGAGGACCCGGCGGGGGTGGTCCGATTGCCGCTCCAGCAGCTTGTAGGCCACCATGCCGGAGATGAACATGGGGGGAAAGATCGCCCCATGCATATGCCAGTGGGCGAAGTACGGCTGCGTCGTGGTCACAGCCAGCAGCGTGGCGGCGAGCCACATGGTCAGGACCGTACCCATCCGGCTGGAGCGGCGCAGAAGCAGATAGCAGAAGGGCAGAACGAGATACATCTGCACCTCCCAGGGAAGGCTCCATAGCGGACCAAGAACACTGGCTTCACCGTGCTGCTTGAGCAGGTTCTGCAGCAGGGCGAAGTTGGCCGCGATGCCGGTCCAGCCCAGCGAATGTGGGTTGTTCTCGGGGCGGTCGGTCAGGCCGGTAAGTAGTACCAGCAGAATCGTCACCCAGCACAGCGGATAGATGCGGAAGGCGCGGCGAATGAGAAAGCTGCGCGCCAGGTGCGCGGCTGGGGCCCTATGCATGGAGAGCATCAGCACCAGACAGGTATGCACAAAGAAGAACATCACTCCGCAACCGCTCAGGTTGTGCAGCGTCTCGGTGAGCCATGACCATTCCGCGCAGACGTGGAAGTCCACCAGCGTACGCCACAGATGGGAGGCCACGACCGAGAGCACGGCCAGCGAGCGCAGCAGATCGAGATTGGCGTAGTTGCTCTTCAAGGTGCTCCCGGACCTGCTGGGTTAGAAGCGGGGAGGAAGGGGCAGGTTGTACGGGGGGTTAGCGGAGTTGGCGCGCTGCGCGCGGTTGGCGGGGTTAGCCGGGAGTGAGCCTCCCGGCCTGTGTTGTCTTTCCTAAAATAGTCGGAGCAACCTAGCGAATTATTGCGGCTTGGCAGCTGTTGGCTTGCTGCGGCTGGGCGCACCCACTTCGATGGCCTCGCCCAGCGAGAGCGGCAGTTCCTGCTGTTGCGACTTCACCAGATCATAGGCGCGGACAATACGCTGCACCAGGACGTGGCGCACTACATCGACGTCGGCAAAGTGGCAGAACTCAATGCCCTCGACCCCGTCCAACACGTTGATCGCGTCGACCAGGCCGCACTTGCGGGGGTTGGGCAGATCGATCTGGGTGATGTCGCCGGTGATGACCGCCTTGGAGTTATTGCCCAGACGGGTGAGGAACATCTTCATCTGCTCGACGGTGGTGTTCTGCGCCTCGTCCATGATGATGAAGGCATCGTTGAGGGTGCGGCCGCGCATGAAGGCCAGCGGAGCTACCTCGATGATGTTCTTCTCCAGCATCTTGTCGACCTTCTCGGGTTCGAGCAGGTCATAGAGGGCGTCGTAGAGGGGGCGAAGATAGGGATCTACCTTGTCTTGCAGGGTTCCGGGCAGAAAGCCCAGGCGCTCGCCGGCCTCGACCGCCGGACGCACCAAGACGATGCGGCTGACTTTTTTGGCGTTCAAGGCGGCCACGGCCATGGCTACGGCGAGATAAGTCTTGCCGGTTCCGGCGGGGCCCACGCCGAAGGTCATGTCGTTCTGCTCGATGGCCTCCATATACTTGCGCTGGTTGACGGAGCGGGGTTGCACGATGCGCTTGACCCCGGTGGAGCGCTGTTTGCCGGAGTCGGCCAGCGAGCGCAGCGTGGTTGCGGGATCGGAAACCACCAGCTTCAGCATCCCGTTCAACTCGCCGTTGTGCAGGTTGACGCCCTGACGGCGCAGGGCCTCGAAATCCTCAAAGATACAGCGGACGCGGGCCACACCGGCCTCCGGTCCTTCCACGTGCACGGCGTCGGAGCGAAGATCGACGCGCACACCGAGGGCGTCTTCCATCAGCATCAGGTTTTCATCGCGGGTCCCGAACAGGGGCTCGAGGTTGGGCGTGATCTCCAGAGCGATCTTCAAGATTTTCAATAGCCTCCAGGGTGAGGTTGGGGTGCGCAAGAGTACCGGCCGCCCGCTGTGCGTCGCGCGTTCCAAGGGAACGCGCCGCCATGAGAGAGCGGAGAAGCAGCAGATTGATGGGAATGCCTGGCCGCAGGGTGCGGGACCGGGCCAAAGCCTCGGGTCGAGGGACGAAAGCGCGGGTTGGCGTGGGTAACCAAATCCGTTATCTGCGCTGAGATTAGCTCCATCCGCGGGCCGCGTCAATCGGGGATGTATAAAGATTGAGGAAAAAGGGGGACAAAACAGGGAACAGGGATTAGGGAACAGGGAACAGGATGGAGGCTTAAAGGCCTGGAAACTGAGAACCGACCTCTGACAGTCGAGAACTGATCCCTGTTCCCTGATCCCTGTTCCCTCAATCTGGCGCTCGGATCGAGCTTGCGCTATACTGGTTGAAGCCCTGAGAGGGCAGGGAGACCCCTGTCTGACGGGAGGCGTGCGAGGACGGCCAAGTCCTGGCGCGAAGACGAGAAGAAAAATGCCTAAGTTGAAGACCCATACGGGTGCAAAAAAGCGCTTCAGCAAGACTGGCACCGGCAAGATCAAGCGGGGCCAGACGAAGACGCGGCACATCCTGACGTCGAAATCGCCGAAGTTGAAGCGGAAACTGGGAAGAACAGTTTTGGTTTCCGATGGTGATTACGCGAAGGTTGCGCGCATGATTCCTTACGCCTGATCGTGACTGCTCTCCTCAGGGAGAGGCAGTTTCCGGGTCCCCAGCGAACGCGTTGCGCGGGTCCTGCGGAGAGCAGCCTTTTATAGGCTTCTGGGCAGGAAAACCGGAATAGATCAAGCTTTGTATGAGCGAGTGAAGAGGTTAAAGCCCGATGAGGGCCTCCTGCCTCCAGCCGCGATGACCAACGAACGCAAAACGGAGAAGCAACAATGCCCCGCGTAAAACGTAGTACAAAGCGGAGTGACCGCCGCAAAAAGATTCTCAAGAGGGCAAGTGGATACTTCCTCACGAAGTCCAAGCTCTATCAGGCAGCTCAGGAAGCCGTCGAACGCGGTCTGAAGTTTGCCTACACCGGCCGTAAGCAGAAGAAGCGCCAGTTCCGCTCGTTGTGGATCGTGCGTATCTCGGCGGCCTGCAAGCTGAACCAGACCAGCTACTCGCAGTTCATCAACGGCTTGAAGAAGGCCGGCATCGAGCTGGATCGCAAGATCCTCTCTGATATCGCCATTCAGGACGCCGCTGGATTCACCGCACTGGTGCAGAAGGCTCTGGCGGCTTTGGCCGCCGAGAAGGCTACGATTGCAGCCAATCAGCCTGCCAGCTAATACGCAGACTCACTGATTTGCTGTTTCCGAAATAGCGGTATGAGCCTCTTTCGAAAACGTCAAAATGGCCCGATCTCCGCAGGGAGGTCGGGCCATTTTGCATTTCGCGCTATAGAGCGCAATGGCTATAGCATCGTGCGACTCAACAGACAATCATGAGCAAGTATTAGAAACAAAGGCAAATATATCGAATCTTGGCTTTCCATCGACCATCCTCGCCCCAAAGATGGCTGTGGCGTGAATGTGGATATTATCTTGAACCGCGGTCCCACATCCGACAACCACAAAGTTTCCCTTATCGATCTTGACTTCCTGAAGTTCAAACTTTTTAAGGTGAGGGTAACCTAACCCCATTGTCTTTTTCATACCCAGGACAAAGTTCTGGCGATCCAAGTCTGGCGCCTCTGCATCGAAGACAATTTCAGCTTTTAGCGCACCGGTTTGATCCTGAATCTCCCAAAGATCGGACCAATTCCCTTTAATTTGGTCAGCTATATATCGGTCAATTCCGGGTTGCAGTACTGCACGCTGTTCCGCAGCGAGCGCTGAATACGGATTTGGGTCAACTGCTTGTAAAGGCAGTGAGAGCATAAAAAACACAAGAATGCCTGTCAATAGAACTCGTTTCATGACGCCCACTATAGCGCCATTACTTCACTGGATTCAAGTGCAATAGAGTATCCAGCTCATTCGCTGGTTTATCCTGTTGTTTACGCATATGAACATCGAGATTCCCAATCTGACGGCATTTGATGAAGCCGCGCTTGAAGCTGCCTTTGCCCAGCTCGAGGCGCAGGCGCGTGCGGCGGCTGCCGCGGTAGACGGCGAGGCGGCGGTTGAGGCCTTCCGGCTGCAATGGCTGGGCCGCAAGCAGGGCCTGCTCAACGAAGTTTCAGGACGCTGGCTGAAGGCGGCTCCGGCCGAGGCCAAAAAGCTGCTCGGCCAGCGCTTCAACGCCTTCAAGGCGGTGGTGGAAGCACTGCTCGACGAAGCTGCCGGAGCGGGTCAGAATGCAGCCTGGTCCGACGCTGCTCTGGCTGGTGAGGCCATCGACATCACCCTGCCGGGAAGTCGCAGGCTGACCGGCGCCGAGCACCCCATCACCAAAACTCTGAACGAGATTGTCAGCGTCTTTGCGGCGCTGGGCTACTCGGTAGGCGTGGGGCCGGAGGTCGAAACCGACTTCTACAACTTCGAGTGCATGAACTTTCCTCCGGGGCATCCGGCCCGCGACACGCAAGATACGCTGGTCATCGCCAATCAGGAAAAACGCGCCCAGCGCGACCGCCTATTGCTCCGAACGCATACATCTCCGGTGCAGATGCGCACCATGGAGATGCAGGCGCCGCCGGTGCGGATCGTGATTCCCGGCAAGGTTCACCGGAACGATGCCGCCGACGCGACTCATTCGCCGATCTTTCATCAGGTCGAGGGACTGTGCGTCGACACCAACATCACCTTCAGCGACCTGAAGGGCACGCTGGACCACGCAATGAAGGCGCTCTTTGGATCATCGGTAAAGACCCGCTTCTTTCCTTCCTTCTTTCCTTTCACGGAACCGAGCGCCGACGTGCAGATCAGTTGTATCTTCTGCGGCGGCAAGGGTTGCCGGAAGTGCAAGAACTCGGGCTGGATCGAGTTGCTGGGCTGCGGCATGGTGGACCCTGCAGTTTTCGCCTTTGCGGCGGAAAAACAGCCGGGATACGATCCCAAGAAGATTTCGGGATTTGCCTTTGGGATGGGTGTCGAGCGCATTGCCATGATGAAGTATGGGGTTTCTGAGATTGGGCAGTTTTATGCTGGGGATATGCGCTTCCTGAGTCAGTTTGTGTAGGGAGTGAGGGTTTAACGAGAACCGCGAGTTGGCGGAACGCTCACGCGTTCCGTGGCGAGTTAGCAAGTTAGCCGCTGAGGTGATGGATATGCCCAGGACTCGTTATTATCGCGATCTGCTGGTTTGGCAAAAAGCCATGGTGTTGGCGCGGGAAGTTTACACGCGTAGTGAAGAGTTTCCCAAGACCGAGACCTTCGGATTGAGGATGCAGATGCGGCGATCGGCGGTTGCAGTGGCCAGCCATATCGCCGAGGGCCACGGAAAATTGACCGACGCTGAGATGCGTAAATCGCTGGGATCGGCTCGGGGATCGCTCTATGAGTTGCAAACGCAGACCGAATTGGCCTGTGATTTGGGTTTTATCGAAGCAGAAGCGGCTCATCATTTGATCGACCTGAGCGTCGAAACCGCCAAGCTTGCCAACGGATTGCTGGGCGTATTGGAGCCCTGATGGGCAGCACTAAACCAGCTAACCTGCCGACTAGCTCTTTCGCGCGCAGCGCGTGCTAACCGGCTACTTGTGATTCATGCTTAGGGATACGAATGAACATTCTGACGAAATGGCTTAGAGCTTATCTGCCGGGACTGCCGGTTGACGACGCGCAACTCGCCGAAGATCTCACCCTGCGCGGCATTGCCGTCGAGGGAACCTATAACCTCGGACCCGGCAACGGCACGCTCTACGAGATGGACATCACCACCAACCGCGTCGACGCCATGAACCACTACGGTGTGGCGCGCGAGGCGGCGGCGATCTATGGGCTGGCGCTGCCCGCTTTAGCCTATGCACTCCCCGAACCCCGCCCGTCCGGCAAGGACTTCCCGGTGAAGATCGAGGCCGAGGACGCCTGTGGACGGTTCACCGCACGCGTGCTGCGCGATGTGACCATCGGCGAATCGCGGGACTGGTTCGCGGGCGCTGATGTTTTCACCTACTTCGGCCTTCTGGAACAGAAAAAAATCTCCAACGCTGTTGACGCCTCGAACTATGCTTGGCTGGCGATGGGGCAACCGACTCATGCCTTCGATCTGGACAAGATCGAGGGCGGCATCGTGGTTCGCCGGGCTAAAAAGGGCGAGAAGCTCAAAACGCTGGATGGCGTGGAGCGGGTGCTCGATCCCGAGGATCTGATCGTTGCCGACCACGTCAAGGCGCTGGGACTGGCTGGCGTGATGGGCGGCTGGGACACGATGATCACCCCGGAGACCAAAAACGTGCTGGTCGAGGCGGCCTGGTTTGATCCGGTTGCCGTGCGCCGCACCGCCCGCCGTCATGGACTGCACACTGACGCCAGCCATCGCTTTGAGCGCGGCGCGGATTTCAATGCCGCTCCGGTTGCTTCGGCGCTGGTCTGCTCCATTCTGCTGGCCAATGGCGGATTCATTGAAGGCGATCTGGTGGATGTGCGCGTGGCGGCACTGGAGGCTAAAACTGCGACCAGGCAGCCGGTGGCGCTCGCGCTCAGCGAGGTGCAACGCATTCTGGGAACCACGGTCAAGCCCGAGGGCATCACCGCTAACACGGTGGAGACGGTGCTGGCTGCGTTGGGGTGCGGATTAGCTGGTCAGCAAGACAGCGAGGCAGCGAGGCAGCCGAGTGCGGCCTGGCAGGTCACGTTGCCCAGTTGGCGTCTCGATCTGGAGCGGGAGATCGACCTGATTGAAGAGGTCGCGCGGGTTTACGGCTACAACGGCTTTGCCAACACCCTGCCGTCCTTTGGCGAAGGGGTGCGTTCCCTGCCCTGGGCGGAGAGCGAGGCGGCAATTCGCCGCACGCTGCTCGCGGCGGGCTTCCATGAGGCCATCTCCAGCACCTTCTGCTCGGCGGCGGAGGCGGCACTAACTGAGCCGCAGCCGGGGCTCTCGGTTCCGCTGGGCAATCCTTTGAGCGAAGAGGCGGGCGTGATGAGGCCCTCGCTGGTGCCGGGAATGTTGGCCATGGCCGCCGGCAATCTGCACCGCGATGTGAGCGACGTGCGGTTGTTTGAAGTAGGTACGGTTTTCAGCGGCACGACGGAAAAGGTGGACGAGCGGCCCGCGCTGGCCTTTACCGCCGCGGGCGCGGTTCCTGAGCTGAGTCCCTTGCACGCCGCCCGGGCCATCGAGTTTGCCGACCTCAAAGCCGTCGTGGAGCAGGTGCTCTCGCGCTTCCAAATGCGCTCCAGCTACTTCGACCGCTTCCCGGCCGAGGCGGGGATTGCTCCCGAGTGGCTGCACCCTTACCGGAGTGCGCGCATCGTCGTCGAGGGCATCACTGTTGGTTGGTTTGGGCAATTGCATCCCAAAGAAGCGGCTACACGCAAGCTGAAGGAGCCGGTGCAGGTGGGCGAGATCTACCTGGACCGGCTCTACAAGCTGGCGCTGCGCAAGCCCGCGGCGCGTGAGGTTTCGCGCTTCCAGCCGGTTCGCCGTGATTTTTCGTTACTGGTGGGCGAGAGCGTGGCCTGGGAGCAGATCGACAAGGCGCTGGCCGGGTTGCGCATTCCCGAGATGGTGGAGTGGCGGGTCCGTGAGGTCTTCCGCGATGCGCGGCTGGGTGGGGAATACTCGCTGCTGCTGGGAACGACCTTTCAGGCTCCCGACCGCACCTTGCGCGAAGAGGAGCTGCAAAGCTTCCAGGCGCAGGTGGTCGAGGCCGCCGGCAAGGCTGGAGCACGGCTGCGCGCTTGATTTTTTATCGATCCTGCCCCTTGGAATCCCACCCTTTTTGCCTTTTTCTTTCAAAAAGCGCGGAAAGGATGGGGCACGGGGGGTTCTTAGTTATGGCCGGATCAAGAGGGGCGAAAACCGCGCTATACTTGCTCGGACACGCATGATTTACGGAAATGTTGTTTTGGTTGGAGGTCAGTTTTGATGTCGCAATCGTTTTGGGAGTCTGAGCCGGTGGAAGAACAGCAAGCAGCAGTACAGGAACCGGAAGTTGCCTCCGAGCTGCAAGAGGATGAAATGCTGGAGAGCGAAGCAGTGGAGATCGATGGAGAGAACGAGCTGGTGGAGAACGAGCTGTCGGAACTCGAATTGCCCGAAGAAGAGCTGAAAGATCCCGAAGATCTTGATCCTTCGCTGGATGATGCCGATGAAGGATTTGAACCACCCGTCGTCGAAAAGGCTCCGGAAGTGCTCTCGCTGAGCGTGGACGAGTTTGGAGCTCTGGAAGAGCGGGTGCTGCGTGCCGTGAATCTGGTCAAGCGCGAGCGGTTGGCGCGCAGCGAGGCCGAGGAGCGGGCGGCGCAGGCGGAAGTTCACCTGCGTGATCAGGCGCCGCTGGTTGATCGCCTGCAAGCGGAAGTACATACATTGCGTACCGAGCGCGATCAGGTGCGGCAGCGCGTCGAGCGTTTGCTGACGCAACTGGACGCACTGGAACTGTGAGGTTGTCCTTGACTCAGGAGCAGCCCGACAAGCCTAGCTATGTGTCGGTAAACATCTACGATCAGACCTATCATCTTTCCGGCCAGAATCCGGAGCATGTGCGTGCCCTGGCCAAACAGGTGGACGCCAAGATGCGCGCGGTGGCGGCTCAGGGCCGCACGGTGGACTCACTGCGCGTCGCGGTGTTGGCCGCGCTCAATCTGGCCGACGAACTGGCACAGAAGCGCGGCAAGCCAGGCAACGCACGACAGGGCCGCGCCCGCGCTGCCAGTCTGACTGGGCTACTCGATGAAGTGCTGGAAGAGGAACGCAGGACCGGATCGTAGGCAACAGCTTTTCAGCTCACACAAAAAAGCAGAGGGGCTGGAACGATAGCACAATGGCGTTTGCCATACAAGACTTGTAATTCCTGACGGCTCCCCGTAGTATCCGCAATAGAAGACGGCCTGCAAAGCAGGTGTGGCGATTCCCGCCGGTTGAACCAACATTCATGAACAGGGGCTCGACTCGACAATCGGTTTTGTGTGCAGTGTCCGCCAGTCCGGAATGCCTAATGAACCGCGGAGAGCTCCACCGTCTAGGGACGGGTTCACCGGCGCTTTGCCCACGGCCCCGTGGGCCGTATTCTACCTTTTGAATGCCCCACTCACGGAGGGGCTTCGCATCTTGCAGGTGCGAAAAATCCCGCGACGCCCATCCACAGAGCGAATCTGGAAGCATTTCCCTGGGAAGGCCGCGCCGGTCATGGATTGACCGCGCACTTTTTTTCCCGTAGACTTGATAATTGCGAGGGATGCGGATTGCATTCTAATCCGCACACCCAGAGATAAGGAAGAACAATGGCAAACCATGTATCGTCGCTCAAGCGCGCCCGCCAGACCGTAACCCGTACCGCCGTCAACCGCGCCAACCGCAGCCGCGTACGTACCAGCCTGCGCGCCATGCGTGAGGCCTTGGTTCAGGGCGACGTGAAGGCCGCCCAGGAGCAGTATCGCTCCACCACCTCTGCCCTCGACAAGAGCGTGCAGAAGGGCATTTTCCACGACAACACCGTCTCCCGCTACAAGAGCCGCCTCAATGCGCGTCTCAAGGCCCTGGTTCTCTCCAAGGCCGCGTAGTTGCACGCAGCTTCAGGCTGCAAGGATTCGAAGCACCAAAAACAGCCGGGGCAACCCGGCTGTTTTTGTGCGTCTGTGGACAGTTCACGGCGTCGTTGCATTCCAAACCGTGGTATGTTGGAATCGATGAAAAAGCGCATCGTCTCCGATCCCGATATTTTGAACGGAACGCCTGTCTTCCGTGGGACTCGTATCCCGCTGGACCATATCGCCGGGCTGATCCGCAAAGGGGTTCCCCTGCGCGAAATCACAGAGGATTACTCTTCTTTGTCGAAACAGGACATTTCCTATGCGCGTGTTTTCGCGCGGTTGGTAAAGCCGTCCACCGATAGCCGAACGATCCAACCTATTCAGTTGCGAAGAGTAACCCGGGCAGCATGACACTGCGGCTTTTGCTCGACGAGAACATATCTCCGTTCTTGACGGTGCGATTGACGGAAATGGATGTGTTTGCACAGGCGGTCGCTCATATTGGACTCCGCGGCCAGCCGGATCGCACGGTTTGGGCATTTGCCATGCGGCATGAGATGGCTGTCGTTACCACCAACGCGGACGATTTTATCGATTTGCTTGAAGACGTCGAATTGCATCCAGGTCTGATTTTGCTCCGCGAGAGCGGGTTGAGTCGAGAACAGCAATGGGCGCGTCTTGAGCCTGTGATTCGTTTCGTGCAGTCGCGGACGGAGCCGGATTACCTCGTCAACAGGGTGATCGATATATTGGGTCCGGGGCGATTTCTTTCTCTTGTCATCCCAGAACTCCTGCCTTAAATACAAGGCACATTTACAGCAGCTCAAAGACCCCCGCCGCGCCCATGCCGCCGCCGATGCACATGGCAACCAGCCCGTAGCGCGCCTCTCTGCGACGCATTTCGCTGAGCAGAGTAGTGGTGAGTTTAGCCCCGGTACAGCCTAGAGGATGGCCCAGAGCAATTGCGCCACCGTTGACGTTGATGAGTGCCGGGTCCAGATCCAACAAACGAATCACGGCCAGCGCCTGGGCGGCAAAGGCTTCGTTCAGCTCGATCAGGCCAATCTCGGCCAGGCTCAGTCCGGCTCGTTTCAGGGCCAGGGGAATGGCGCTGACCGGGCCGATGCCCATCTCTTCGGGCAGGCAGCCGGTGGCGGCGTAGGAGACCAGCCGGCCCAGCGGACGAATCCCCAGCTCCCGGGCGCGGCCAGCTTCCATCAGCACAATCGCCGCGGCTCCGTCGGAGGTGGGCGAGGAGTTGCCAGCGGTCACCGTTCCCTCGGAGTGGAAGGCGGGCTTGAGCCGGGCCAGGATCTCGGCGTTGGTGGTGGAGCGCGGGCCTTCGTCGGCGGTGATCAGCGTTTCGGCAAAGGTGGGCTTCTCGCCCGGCGCGCAGTGCACGGGGCGGGTCACGGAGACCGGAATCAGCTCTTCGGCAAAACGTCCGGCGGCCTGCGCGGCCAGGGCCTTGCGATGGCTGGCCAGGGCAAAGGCGTCCTGATCGGCACGGCTGATCTGGTAGTGGCGGGCCACTCGCTCGGCGGTCATTCCCATGGTCAGCAGCGAGGAGGGATAATGGTCGGCCAGCCAGGGGTTGGGACTGGGCTTGAGTCCGCCCAGGGGAATCATGCTCATGGACTCCGCGCCGCCGGCCATCACTACTTGAGCGCTGCCGGCGCGGATGCGCAGGTCGGCCTGAAAGATGGCTTCCAGCCCGGAGCCACAGAGGCGGCTGACGGTGACTCCCGGCACGCAGACCGGCAGGCTGGCGCGCAAGGCGGCAAAGCGGCCGATATTCCAGCCCTGTTCGCCTTCGGGATGGGCGCAGCCCAGGATCACGTCGTCGATCTCGGCCCGGTCCAGGGTAGGTAGACGGTCCAAAGCTCCGCACAGGGCAATGGCCGCCAGGTCGTCGGGGCGCGTCGTAGAAAGAGCGCCCATGGGGGCGCGACCAACAGGAGTGCGTACAGCGCTGACGAGAACGGCTTCGGGCATGGGGGAAGGTTCCTTGATGTTTGCTTACTGCATCAATAGCTTGCGCCGCATACGGTGGTCAACTTGCGGCGATCCGCCGTCAAGAGATGCAGCTTATTCCGGCACATCCAGCCGGGTCCAGGCATTTTTGAAGTAGAAGCGATAGACGGTGCGGTGGTCGATGAAGGTGTCGGCGAGAGCGTCGTGGTCCAGAAGCGCGGGGCGGTGTTCCATGCCCGACTGCGCTTGGTGAACGCGCTCCGGTGAGGCGGGATCGATGCCCCAGGCGAAGCCCAGTTCGCCGACGCCGTTCTGCGCCTGGAGGCGTTCCACCTCCCGCGCAGTAGTCAGCACCTGCGCCAGTTCAGGAGCACTGGCAAAGAAAACCAGCAACGAGACGGTTCCCTGCACCGAGCAGAGCACGGCCCAATCAGCGGAGCCGGGCCGCTCCAGGCTGGCGTGGATCACGTTCTCCGGCCCATAGGCCTGATAGGTCTGCGGGATCAGGCAGCCACGGCGGCTGAGCTGTTGAGCGATGGTAGCGGGCAGTTCGGGAAAGGAGCTGACGGGCAGGCGGCGAATGCGATAAGGGGTCGCCCGGCCCTGCACCAGGAGCTGGCCGGATTCGTCGACGCCATGCGGCGGTGGGAAAGGATTGGCCACACCGCTCTGGCCGCGAGCCGGTAGAGCGGCCGGCAGCAACGATGCAACAAGCAGAATGGTGGAAGCAATCTTCATGGCTAATTTCGCGGTGGTTTGTCCGTCTACAAAGTGTAGGCGATCCGCGCCTGGGTTTTGGCCTCGACGAGCAAGGAGGAGCAGGCATTCCGTTCCAAATCCAGAAAAACTTTGCGGTGCGGGAGATCGGCGGAGTGTAGCCGCCTTGCGGGCGATCTCTGATTGTATTGTGAAGAACCCAAATCCGCGCCAATTCCGAAATGACACGCGGAAGATGCCTTCTCGCTTCCAAATCTTTCAGCCCGATTAAATTATTTGATCTAAAGCCCTGCCCTGCCGATATAAGCACGAGGAAATCAATTTCCTGCTTCCCACTGGCCGGTTATCGGCCTGAAAAGGACCGGGCGCTTATGAGCCTTCGTGATCTTCGCATCGCACTCAAGTTCCGCTATGCCTTTGGAGCGGTTTGTCTTTTGACCGCGCTCTTGGGAATCTCAGCTTTGATCGGCTTTTTGAAGATCAGTTCCGCGATCGACGACATCGTGAACAATGCGATGCCTTCGATGAAGGTACTGGGCGATATCCGCTACTCGTTTTCGACAGTTCGCCGCACTGATGCGCTGCTGTTGCTGTGCACCAACGATGAGTGCACCAAGCGCCTGACGCCCAAGAGGAAGAGCTATATCGATTCCTACAATACGGCGATGCAGAGCTACGCGAGCATGGTCTCCTATCCCGGCGAGCGGGAACTCTACGCCGCCATCGACAAGAATGGCAGCGCCTACATTGCGCTGAGCGAGCAGAGCCGGCAACTGGTGGTAGAAGGCAAAAGCGCCGAAGCCGCACAGCTACTGCTCTTCGGAGATGCGGTCAAGGTTTATAACGCAACCGTGGATGCAGTCGAGACGGATGTAACGCTCAACAACCGCTTTGGCGTGGATGGCGGCATGCGAGCGATGCGGCTGAGCCACACGCTGGTGATTGCGGCCTGCATTCTGGTGGCGATCACGGTGCTGCTCTGCGCGATTATCGGCAGCATTTTGACGCGACTGATCGCTCCGCCCCTTCAGCACGCCACGGCTGCGCTGGAAAAGCTGGCTGACCGGGATCTGACCATCCACCTGGAAGTTGAGGGTGAGGACGAAGTCGGGCGGCTCTCGGAAGCGGTCAACGTCAGCGTGGCCTCGATGCGCGAGGTGATTGGCACGCTCATGCATGGCGCCCAAACCCTCTCCTCTGCATCGGAAGAGATGCGGCGTCAGGCGGATACCACCCACATCAATGCCCAGGAGCAATCCAGCAAGACGGAGCAGATCGCGGCGGCAGCCCAGGAGATGACGGCCACCATCGGCGAGATCAGCCAAAATGCGGAAACCGCCTCGATGGCCAGTCGCAACTCGGCGGAGATGGCCACCCAAGGCGGCGTGGTGATGCAGTCGACGGCCATGACCATGGAACGGATTGCCACCGCGACCAACACGGTGGCGGAGAAGATGAACTCGCTGGCCCATCGCTCGCAGGAGATCGGCAAAGTGGTCAACGTGATTCAGGAGATCAGCGAACAGACCAACCTGCTGGCCCTGAACGCCGCCATCGAAGCCGCCCGCGCCGGAGAGCATGGGCGTGGCTTCGCGGTGGTTGCCGGGGAAGTTCGCCGTCTGGCGGAGCGCACCAAGGGCGCCACCGAGGAGATTGCGGGAACCATTCGCAGCATTCAGCAGGAGACCCGCGAGACGCTGGAAGTGATGTCGCACAACCGCGGCGCAGTCGAGACCGGCATGAGTGAGACCTCCAACGCCCGCACCAGTCTGGAGATGATCATTCAGGCCTCGAAGGAGGTGGAGCACCAGATCGCCATGATCGCCACGGCCGCCACCGAACAGACCGCCGCCTCGCAGGAGATCTCTCACTCCGCCAACCAGATCTCCGGCCTGGCGACGCAGAACTCCCAGGCCGCCGAAGACACTGCCGAGGCCAGCCGCAATCTGGCCCAACTGGCCAATGAACTGGATGGCGTCATCAGCAAGTTCCATCTGGGGGATGGCCGGTAACCGGTTTTACTCCTACTGAACGATTTCCTTGTATAAGCCTTCCGTGCCGGAGGTTGAGTGCCCGGCACGGAATGGGAATTCCGGCAGCAAAGCAGAGATTTATATTCATGCCTGAAATGGGAAGTACTGGTGGTTTAGTGACAGGTCTTGCATAAAATTGACAAGCGTCACACACCCCTCTCTGCCGATAATGCAGTCAAGCGAGACAATGCCCGCTGTCCACGTTTGCGTCCTACCGGTTTGAAAGGAAGTGTATTCCATGGGTTCACTGCGCGACCTGCGAATCTCTCGTAAGTTTTCATACGCCTTTGGGGCCGTCTGCATCCTGACAGCAGTGCTGGGCTTGTCATCGGTAATCGGCTTCATGAAGGTCAACACCGCAACCGACGATATCGTCAACAACTCCATGCCCTCACTCAAAGATTTGTCTGAAATGCGCTTCAATGTCGCGGCGATGCGCCGCGCCGATGGGATTGCAATGATCTGCGATACCACGGAATGCACTCAGGAGTATCTAACCAAGCGCAATAAAGCCATTGATGACTACAAGGCGGCAGATACGCTTTATGCCCCCCTGGTCTCCTATCCGGGGGAGAAGGAACTCTACTCCGCCATAGTGCAGAACTGGAATGCCTATCTGCTGATCAGCGATCGTGCCAAGAATCTGGCCAGCGGCGGAAACAAAGCGGACGCGGAAAAACTGCTCGTGAGCGAAGAAGCCAACAAGCCGTATTCCAGCTTGTCAGCCGCCATCAATGCAGATTACGAATTGAACAACAAATACGGCGTCCAGGACGGTGCCGACACCATCAAGCTGGGCCATACGCTGCTGATCGGTAGCATCGTCATGGTGGTAGTCACGGTGCTGTTGTGCGCCATCATCGGCAGGACGCTCACCCGGCTGATTGCACCGCCATTGCAAGCCGCCACGGCAGCGCTGGAGAAATTTGCCGACAAGGACCTGACCGTAGAGGTTGAGGCACAAGGCGACGATGAAGTGGGACGGCTGTCATCGGCCATCAACACCAGCGTGGGTTCGATGCGCAGTGTGGTGCAGTCGCTTACCCATAGCGCCATGACGCTCTCTTCCGCCGCGGAGGAGATGAGTCAGAACTCCAGACAAACCTTCATAAACACCGAGGCGCAGTCCAGCAAGACCAACCAGATTGCTGCCGCAGCACAAGAGATGACGGCCACTATCGGCGAGATCAGCCACAACGCCGAAACCGCAGCCGGCGCCAGCCGCAACTCAGCCGAGATGGCGACGCAGGGCGGCGCGGTGATGCAATCGACCGCCGAGACCATGGAACGGATTGCCGCAGCGACCAGCACGGTGGCGGAAAAGATGAACTCCCTCTCCCATCGTTCGCAGGAGATCGGCAAGGTGGTGAATGTGATTCAGGAGATCAGCGAGCAGACCAACCTGCTGGCTCTGAATGCCGCCATCGAGGCCGCCCGCGCCGGAGAGCATGGCCGAGGGTTCGCGGTTGTGGCCGGTGAAGTACGGCGGCTGGCGGAGCGCACCAAAGGCGCCACTGAAGAGATTGCCGGCACCATCCGCAGCATTCAGCAGGAGACCCGCGAGACGCTGGAGGTGATGTCGCACAGCCGAGGAGCGGTGGAGACCGGCATGAGCGAAACCGCCAATGCCCGCACCAGCCTGGAGATGATCATTCAGGCCTCGAAAGAGGTTGAGCACCAAATTCATATGATCGCGACGGCAGCCACGGAACAGACTTCCGCGTCGCAGGAGATTTCGCACTCGGCCAGCGAGATTTCCAGTCTGGCCACGGAAAGCGCCCAGTCAGCGGAAGACTCTGCCGCGGCGAGCAGGAACCTCTCCGAACTCGCCAATGAGCTAGACGGAATCATCCGTGAGTTCCATCTGGGCGACGAGAAGCAGCAGCGCCGCAAACGGTAGTATTTCTTTTCGCCTTGAATGCCTTGCCTTGATAAGGCATTCAAGGGACGCCATTCTCTCTCACCTTGTTGATCCGGCCCGCAAAGAGTTTGACCCTGCCCAGCCAAGCAAACTAGTTTGGAAGGGTGCGGGTCTGCGTGCAGTGTCCTCCTTCGGGCTCTGCAGGCCGCGCAAGGAGATGGAATGAAACATTCTTCCTGGATCATGCTGGGAGCGGCGGCCGTGCTGGCTGTGGCCAGCGCCACGGCGACCTCTCAGGATTTGAAAAGCTTTGAGCAGAAGATCACCACCAAGGTCCTGCCCAACGGGCTGACGCTGATCATCTGCGAGCGGCCGGATGCACCGGTCTTCAGCTATTCCACCTTTATCGACGCCGGAGACGTGAACGACCCCTCGGGTGAGAGCGGTCTGGCGCACATGTTTGAGCATCTGGCCTTCAAAGGCACCAGCCAGATCGGCACCAAGGACTATGCGGCGGAGAAAATCGCCCTGGCCAAGGTCGAAGCCGCCAACGACGCCTACGAGGCCGAGTATCTGAAGGCTGTCGGTCGCGATCCGCAAAAGCTGGTCGAGTTGAAGAAGGCCTTCAAAGCGGCCGAGGCAGAAGCGCACAAGTTCGTGATCCCCAACCAGTTCACCGACGTGGCAGAACGCAACGGCGCGGCCCGGCTGAACGCCCAGACGGGGCTGGACGAAACGCAGTTCTTCTGGTCGATGCCGGAGAACCGGCTGGAGCTGTGGGCGTGGCTGGAGAGCGGACGGCTCAGCGACACGGTTCCGCGCGAGTTTTACAAGGAGCGTGACGTGGTGATGGAGGAGCGGCGGATGCGGACCGACTCCAACCCCGAGGGCCGGCTGGTCGAGCAGTTTCTGGCGACCGCCTATGTGGCCCACAACTACGGTCGCAGCGGCATCGGCTGGCCCAGCGAGGTTAGCCAGATCACGGCCACCGAGGCGATGGACTTCCACAAGAAGTACTATATCGGCGCAAACATCGTGGTCTCTGTCGTCGGCGACGTAAAGGCCGCCGAGGCCATGCCGATGCTGGAGAAATACTTCAGCCGTATCCCCGCCGGCCCCAAGCCACAGGAGATGACGACCGTCGAGCCCAAACAGTTTGCCGAGAAGACGGTGGTGGTGCGCGACGCCAGCCAGCCAATCTTCATCGAGGGTTACCACCGGCCCGACTACCGCGATCCCGACGCAGCGGTCTACGACGCCATCAGCGACATTCTGTCCAATGGACGGGTCTCGCGGCTCTATCGCAGCCTGGTGCGCGACCAGCAGATTGCCGCCGAGGCCGAGGGCGAGAGTCCCTTCCCCGGCGACAAGTATCCCGGCCTCTTCATCTTCTTTGCCGCACCGCTGCCGGGGCACACTCCGGCCGAGATGCGCGACGCCATCCACAAGGAGATCGACAAGCTCAAGACAGCCGACGTGAGCGACGAGGAGCTGGCCATGTTCAAGACCCGCACCCGCGCCGACCTGCTGCGCGGCCTGGGCGACAACCAGGGGCTGGCCAACGCCCTGACCGAGTATCAGACCCGCTTCGGCGACTGGCGGGAACTCTTCCGGCAACTGGACCGGGTGGACAAGGTGACGAAGGCCGATATTCGCCGCGTCGCCAATCAGGTCTTCGTTCCCGGCAACCGCACCAGCGCGTGGATTGAGACGGAAGCAGCAGCAGCGAAGAACGATGGAGGGGCAAAATGATTTTTTCCTCGTGCAGGAACTTCTACAAACACATTTTCGTTCTTTCGCTGGCGCTGGCGGCTCTTTCAACCTCACTCTCGGCCCAGCAATCCAAGCCCTGGGAACAGATTCCGATCCCCAAGCTGCATGAGTTCAAGCCGCAGCAGCCCAAGCGGATTGTGCTCAAGAACGGCATCGTGCTCTTTCTGCAAGAGGATCACGAGCTGCCCTTTGTCTCCGGCTCGATCCTGATCCCTGGCGGCGGGCGGGATGAATCCCCGGCCAAGATCGGGCTGGTCGATCTCTATGGGCAGGCGTGGCGCACCAGCGGCACTGCCAAGCTCGACGGCGACGCTCTCGACGACCTGCTCGAAGCCAAGGCCGCGCATATCGAGACCGGAGGCAGCGAAGACTCCACCTCGCTCTCCTGGAACTCGCTCAAGGGCGACGCGGATCAGGTCTTCGCTCTGGCCATGGATCTCTTTCTGCATCCGAACTTCACCGCCGAGAAGCTGCAACTGGCTCAGCAGCAGGAAGCCACGGGAATCGTACGCCGCAACGACGACGAAGGCGAGATCGCCAGCCGCGAGTCGGCCAAGCTGGTCTATGGCGCGACCAGCCCCTATGCCCGCCAGGAAGAACTGGCCACCATCGGCGCGGTCACCGTCGCCGACCTGAAGGCATGGCACGCGCAGAGCATCCATGGTCCACTGATCGTGGGGGTCAGCGGCGACTTCGACTCCGCTGCGATGGAAGCCAAGCTGCGCGCGGCCTTTGAGCCGCTGCCCGCGGTCAAGGCGCTGGCGGCGCGGCAGGAGAGCTTCAGCGATCCCAAGCCCGGCATCTCCTTTATCGACAAGGAAGACGTCAACCAGTCCAATATCGAGATCGTGGGTCTGGGCATCGAGCGGCATAATCCCGACGTGCCCTCGGTGGCCATCATGAACGAGATTCTGGGCGGCAGCTTCGCCAGCCGACTCTTTCAGAAGGTACGCACCGAGCTGGGTCTGGCCTACGCAGTGGGCGGCGGCCTCAGCTTCGGCTGGGATCACCCTGGGACCTTCCGGGTGATGGCCATGACCAAGAGCGCCTCGACGGTCGACGCCACCAAGGCTGCTCTGGCCGAGATCGCAGGGCTGAACGACCGGCCCTTTACCCAGGAAGAACTGGACCGCGCCAAGGACAACATCCTCAACTCCTTCCTCTTCCGCTACGACACGCGGGAGAAGGTGCTGGCCGCGCGGGAGCGTCTGGAGTTCTACGGGTATCCGGCCGACTATCTGGAGACCTACAAGGCAGCGCTGGAAAAGGTCACCATCGCCGATCTGAACGCCGCCGCCAAAAAGTACATTCATCCCGACAAACTAGCCGTGCTGGTGGTCGGCAACGGTCCGGAGATCAAGCCCGGTCTGGAAGAATTGAAACTTGGGCCGGTGCAGAAGATCGACATCAGCATCCCCGGCCAGCAAGCTGCTGAGCCATCGGAGAAGAAATAGTGAGTGAGAGCAAGTCGTCTGAAAAGAATCTAGCCGTAGTGATCATGGCGGCGGGCAAGGGGACACGGCTCAAGTCGGCCCGTCCCAAGGTATTGCATGAGATCGGCGGCAAGCCGTTGTTGGGCCACGTCATCGCCGCAGCCAGCCACATTGTGGATCCGGCCAACATCTTCGTCATCGTCGGTCACTGCGCCGAGATGGTGCGGGCCGCGGTTGGCCCGATGGGGGTGTCGTTCGTCGACCAGACTGAACAACGAGGGACGGGGCACGCAATCCAGTGCGCGCAGTCGGCCATCGAGGGCTATGAGAATGTGCTGGTGCTTTCCGGCGACGTGCCGCTGATCCGCACCGAGACTATCGAGAAGCTGTGGGATTTCCATCAGGCGGAAAAGGCGGCTATGACCATCCTCAGCGCCGCGCCGGAAAATCCCTTTGGCTATGGACGCATCTTGCGCCGCGCGGCGGATTCTGCCGAAGTAGAGGCCATCGTCGAACAGAAGGCGCTCAGCGCTGAACAGCAGAACCTGCCTGAGATCAACTCCGGCATCTACGCCTTTCAGACTGCGGCGTTGCTGGAAGAGCTGGGCAAGCTCACCGCCAACAATGCTCACGGCGAGTTGTACCTGACCGACGTGGCGGCGCTGCTGGTGGCGGCGCAGAAGCGGGTCGTTGCCATCGAGGCAGCGGAGGCCGTCGAAGTATTGGGCGCCAACACCATCGCCGAACTGGTCGCTTTGGACGCCACGCTGCGCGCCAAGACCGCCCAGCGGCTGATGGCGCAGGGGGTCACCATCTTCCGGCCTGAGACGTGCGTGATCGACGCCGAGGTTGAAGTAGCAGCCGACACGGTCATCGAGCCTTTTGTGCAGTTGCTGGGCAAGACCCGCATCGGCGGGAATTGCCTGATCCGCTCCTATTCTGTGGTGGAGAACTGTACTCTGGGCGACAACATTCTGGTGCGCCAGAGCTGCATTCTCACGGAAAGCACGGTCGAGGATGGCGCCAAGATCGGGCCGTTCGCTCATCTGCGTCCGGGGAGCGAGATTGGTTCCGACGCTCATGTGGGAAACTTTGTGGAAACCAAAAAAGCCAAGCTTGGCAAGGGAGCTAAAGCCAACCATCTCAGCTACATCGGCGATGCCGAGGTAGGCGAGAAAAGCAACATTGGCGCGGGCGTGATTACCTGCAACTACGATGGCGTCAACAAATTCAAGACCACTATCGGCAAGGGCGTCTTTGTGGGCAGCGACTCGACGCTGGTAGCTCCGATCACGGTGGGAGATGGCGCATATATCGGCGCCGGATCCTGCATCACCAAGGACGTACCGGCGGACGCACTCTCCGTGGGCCGGTCCCGGCAGATCACCAAGGATGGGTGGGCCGCAGTCAAACGCGCCAACCAGAAGAAGTAGGGGAACGCAGGGAAGCACGGCGCAGGCTTGCTGGCTTCCCTGCTCCCCATGAGCAGGCTACGATGATTTTGAAAGCTCAGGATTGAAGTAGCCGGTTAGCCGCTTCGGGGGATGGCGGGTTAGCAAGTTGGCGGGGTTCCCATTCTCGACCCGTGTTCATCCGTGCCACAACTCGACGAGGCGATGGGCTTTTAGAAATCTGCTCCCGCTTCAAACAGCAAAAGAAACAAAGACGGGGAGGTTACCGTCTATATGACCAGAACCTGATCCAAATGATTTGCTTACCCAATCAGTGCATAGAATAAAGGCGTCCCTCTGTTGGGGATTTTCCATGCATTTCGTTCCTTTCGGGCCATGCACGCCGGCTGCCGGGGATTTTCTGTTTTAACGCAACCGCTTCGTGGCGAATACGTTGGCCTACGGAGGAGATGGGAGCACCCGGCTTGGAGTTCAATCTAATCGGAATGGTCGCAATGGGCATAGCCCTTGCGCCACGCACGAAATCCAGCATGATCGGCCATTCCCGGCGAACGGCGCGGATCCTGGTAGTCGATGGGAACGCCAAGATCAGCGCGCTGATTGGCAAAACGCTGGAGCAGCATGGTTACGGCGTCCTACTGACCACCGGCAGCAGCGGAGCTCTGGAAGCTTTGCAGAACGAGATCTACGATCTGGTTCTAGCAGATATTGTGCTGCTCGACGGCAATGGGATCGATCTTTTGGGGAAGATTCGCAGCCAGCAACCGGATCTGCCCGTGGTGATGGTCACAGCTGTGAGCGACCTCAGGGTGGCGGTCGACGCCATGCGCCGCGGCGCTTGCGACTACCTGTCCAAGCCCTTTGAGAAAGAACATCTAATCAGTACCGTGGTGCGCGCCCTTGACCATCGGCAGGCGATGCAGGAGAGCTACCATCATCGGCAAAATCTGGAGCAGGCCGTGCAGGCCCGCACTGAAATGCTGCGCGTGGCTGTCGAAGATCTGGAACACTCCTACGACGTCACTCTGGAAGCTCTGGGCGATGCGCTCGATCTGAAGGACTCCGAGACGGAAGGCCACTCCAAGCGGGTGACGGCCTACACCATCGCACTGGCGCGGGCCATCGGGATCTCGACCGAGCAGATCAAGGTGATCGCACGCGGAGCTTTTTTGCATGACATCGGCAAGATGGCCATCCCCGACAGTATTCTGCTCAAGCCCGCCAAGTTGACACCCGAGGAACAGGTGATCATGCGCGAGCACTGCGCGCTGGGGTTCCGGATGTTGAGGAAGATTCCCTTCCTGACCGAGGCGGCGGAGATTGTGCTGTCACACCAGGAGTTCTGGGATGGCGGCGGCTATCCCCGGCAGTTGCGCGGAGAAGAGATTCCCATCGGCGCACGCATCTTTGCCCTTGCCGACACGCTGGACTCCATCACCTGCGACCGGCCGTATCGCAAGGCGCGCAGCTTCGAAGTCGCCCGCGCCGAGATTCTTCGCTGCTCGGGCACACAGTTCGACCCTGTGGTCGTCGAGGCTTACCTGAAAGTGCCCACTGAAATGTGGTCTGAATTGCGCGCCGAGATTATTGGACAGGGCAAGAGCTTTTCCAGCTTCGCTCTGAGTCCGGAGTTCACCACTGAGGTTCTGTCTCGGTAATTCCGTGAGATTCACTGCCCGGGGCTGAAGCCCCGATAGATTTTGCGCGCTTTATGCGGGGGATCAATCCCCCGCCTGCTTCCGGGCCTCGTTTTTTCCGCTCCCGTACAATCGAAGCAGGAGACGCAATGCCCCGCATCTACATGGACGCCAACGCCACTACGCCTCTGCTGCCCGAGGTGGTTGAGGCCATGCGCCCCTACTGGTCGGAGCTCTTCGGCAATGGTTCCTCGATCCACCGGGATGGACAGCAGGCTCGCAAGGCCATCGAAGCAGCCCGAGAAACAATGGCGGAGTTTTTCAACTGCCACCCGGCCGAGGTGATCTTCAACTCCGGCGGCACCGAGGGCGACAATACTGCCTTGTTTGGAATGCTGAGGGCCGGCGACCACCTGATCACCACCGCCATCGAGCACTCGGCGGTCTTGCAGGCGGCGCAGCGGCTGGAGAAGTTTGGCGTTGAGGTTACCTACGTCGCACCGCGCCCCAGCGGTCTCATCGACCCCGCCGCCATCGAGCAGGCACTGCGGCCCAACACCCGGCTGGTTAGCGTCATGCTGGCCAACAACGAAACTGGAGTACTGCAACCGGTCGAGGAGATTGGCAAGATTGCACGCGCGGCAAAAGCCTGCTTCCATATCGACGCGGTGCAGGGGGCGGGCAAGGTTCCCATCGACGTACGCGCCATCGGCTGTCACCTGCTCTCGATCAGCGCCCACAAGATGTATGGCCCCAAGGGCGTGGGAGCGCTGTTCGTGCGCCGAGGGACTCCGCTGGACGCGTTGCTGGTGGGTGGCAACCATGAGCACCGCCGCCGCGCCGGCACCGAGAATGTGGCCGGCATCGTGGGGCTGGGCAAAGCAACCGAACTGGCCATGCACAGCCTGGAAGATGGGACATTTGACCGTCTGGCCGCGCTGCGCGACCGGCTCGAAGCAGGCGTGCTGCAACTTTCCGGCACTGGGGTCAACGGTGAATCCGTGCCCCGCGTCGCCAACACCAGCAACCTGTGGTTCGATCACCTGGAGAGCGAGGCGCTGGTCATCGCGCTGGATCTGAAGGGGATTGCCGTCTCCGGCGGTTCGGCTTGCAGCTCCGGCGCTACCCTGCCCAGCCACGTTCTGCTGGCCATGGGAGTGAGCAAGGCGAGAGCCCGCGCCAGCCTGCGGTTGAGCCTGCTCAAAACCGCAACCGATTCCGATGTAGACTGTGTGCTGGAAGTGCTTCCGGCAGCGGTGGAGAACCTGCGAAAGCTGTCGCCGGCGGAGAAGCGGGGTTAGCGTTGGTAGCGGAGTTAGCCGCGCGGTGCGCGTGTTAGCGGCGCTTCGCACCTGTTAGCGGTGCTAGATGGATGCCGTCAATCAACGCACTTGCTAGCTCCACTAACCCCGCTAACCCCGCCAACTCCGCCAACCCAACTTCTGGAGACAACCATGCCTCACCAGCCCGCCACTTCCATCGCCGTCGCCATGTCCGGAGGGGTAGACTCCTCGACGGTTGCGGCCCTGCTTGCCCGCCAGGGCGACCCCGCTTCGCGAAACACCGTGGTGGGGCTGACCTTGCAGTTGTGGGATCAGAATCGGCTGGCGGGCCACGCGGGCATTCCGGAAGCTCCCAAGGCGGGACGCTGCTGCTCGCTGGACGATGTGTATGACGCACGCCGGGTCGCCGAGCGACTCAATATTCCCTACTACGTCGTTAATCAGGAAGAGCGCTTCGAGCGCGATGTGGTGCAGCCCTTTGTCGAGGAATATCTGGCAGGGCGCACGCCGATTCCCTGCTCGCTGTGCAACAACCACCTCAAGTTCGACCAGTTGCTGAAGACGGCGCGCAGCATCGGCGCGGAGTTCATCGCCACCGGCCACTATGCGGTCAATGAGTTCGACCCGGAGCGCGGACGGTGGATTCTCAAGCGCCCCGCCGACCTGGGCAAGGATCAGACGTATTTTCTCTTTGGGCTCACGCAGGAGCAGTTGGCTCACACGCTCTTTCCGCTTGGCCACCTGACCAAGCCGGAGGTGCGGGAGATCGCCCGACAGCATGGCCTGGCGCTGGCGGAAAAGCCCGACTCGCAGGAAATCTGCTTCATCCCCGGCGGCGACTACAAGCAGTTTTTGACCGCCTATCTGGAAGAGCAGGGCCGACCGCTCCCGGATACGGCGGGCGAGATGGTCGCCGGCGATGGCAAGGTGGTCGGACACCACGACGGTATCTTCAACTTCACCGTGGGGCAGCGCAAGGGCCTGGGCGTGAGCAGTCCCTCGCCGCTGTACGTGATCCAGATCGACCCCGCCAGCCATCGCGTCACCATAGGCGCGGACGCCGAACTGGCTACCGAGACCCTGCGTGCGCATAAGCTCAACTGGATCAGCATTCCCGCGTTGACCGCGCCGATGCGGGTCAAGATCAAGATCCGCCATCGCCATGAGCCGGCCTGGGCAACGCTGGAACCGGTGGGTTCAGATTCAACAGACCAAGAGGAAGTATTAGCCACCTTCGACGAGCCGCAACGTGCCGTCACCCCCGGCCAGTCCGCCGTCTTCTATGACGGGGACGAGGTGGTCGGGGGTGGGTGGATTCTTTAGAGTGGTCGATTTTGGATAAAAGCAGGTCCTTCGACTGCGCAAGGCGCTTGGCCGGGAAGCCCGGCCGAGCACCTAGCTCCGCTCAGGATGACCGTGTTTTTCTTGTGAAACAAGAGTCTGATGCCGGACGGCAAAAATCGCTCTAGACGAACATATCCTTGTCACCCCGAGCGTGGTTGCGTGGCGCGGATGGAGCGCGCAGGGCCTCGACGATTGCTTTGACCGAGGCCAAAACGCCAGAGATCTGGCGGACCGGGCGGCTGATTGCGTCGGTGATAAAGCCTCCGGCTCGGTCCACACCGTCCAGAACACCGGTCATCATGGTGTCGATGCGTCCGGTCTGATGGCGCAAGCGACTCAGAATCTCCGCAATCGCGGATTGTGTCTCAGCTGTCTGCGCTTTGAGTCCCTTGGTGATATCCACCATGTCGTCGACAGCGCCCTCCACCTTGGGAGCCAGACGGGTGAAGAGATCCCGGGTATTGTAGATGACCGGCATCAGCGCCGAGCGCAGATCCTCAACCTCGTCGCGCACCGAACGCGCCGCCTTGCTGACGGTGATGTAGATGAAGAGCAGAATGATCGCCTGCAGCATCACCGCTGCTCCAGTAATCACCACAAAAGCCAACAGCAGAGTCTGATTATCCATTTTCAGCATGGGATTGATCTCGCGCAAAACTTCAGCGGGTTAATGCGGCTTGAGCCGGCCAAGCTGCCAGCAATTTAAATCTCTCCCTTGTCTGCAAGAGAAGCTCATCTCCAGAGAGGACGCGCGGGCAGTTTCACCCTGCGCGCCCAGACTCCAGAGACCTACCAATGGCCGGACTGTCAGCGGAACGGCTTTGCATCGCTTCAGGGAAGCTCTGTAAAGTCGTTCCCTTTCAAAACATGAATTATTCAGATGCTCCTTAGCTCTCCGAGGATTCCCCGGTAGCTTTGTAGGCCTGCCGGCCTGCATCCACGGCCGCAACTACGCGGGTGGACTGCTCGGTCACCAGATTCTTGCCGCGCTCGACGAACTCTTCCCACTGCGCCCGTCCGCGATCCACAACCTCGCGGCCACGCTCGACGTACTCGGTTACCTGCTCCTTGCTCTTGTCCACCAATTCGCTCATCTGCTCGGCGGCATCGCGAGTGCGGGCTCGCAGATACTCGGTTCCCTCGCGCGCGCCAGAGATCAGATCCTCGCGCGTCTCCCGGCCGCTCTTGGGAGCATACAAAATCCCCACCAGTGCGCCCACGCCCAACCCGGCTAAAAACCACGCCAGTCCGTATGATTTGCTTTCTTCTGCCATGACGAACTCTCCTTTCGCATTCAACCCTGCAAATCTTCAAAAAACTCTGAGGAACAATGAGCCTATCAAATTTCACGCGGTGCGGTAAATCGCAGACCGCGTGACAGATCGGCCCCAAATGCCAATACAACTTCTGCTGCACGACTCCACCATACCACCCTATTCGACGTGGATTTGAGCAAAAGCGCCCACAAAGCTTTTCGAGAAGGTGGAAAACGACTTCGGCTGGCGTGTTTTGAGCGTTTTTGGCCACGCTTTTCGTTCCTAGAATGCCTTGTAGACCAGATCCGGCGCGGGCTGGCTGAGCAGAAAGGTAATCACAAAAGCCGCCAGCCCCACTGCGGAGGCAAAGACCACCCGCGCATAACGGTTGCACAGCAGCGGCCCTTCCCCACTGCGGATCGAGAGCAGAGCTGTGCGCAGCACCTCCCACATCGCCAGAGTTGCGGCCGCCAGCAGCCAGAGCGCCAGCCCCATGCCGCACCATTCCAATGGCCCCAGCGCATGGAAGACCATGGCGATCTGCTTCCAGTCCGCCCAGAACCAGAAGAGGGTGAAGGCGAACCAACTGTAGGTAAGCCCCCGGCCCATGGCTACATATAGCGGATTCACGGCCAGAGCCCTGGATCGCTTGCGGCCCAGTCTGCGCGTCAGTACCAGTTGCCACAGCTTGTTGATCGCCACTCCCCCGCCCTGCAAGAGGCCAAAGAAGAGGAACTCCGAGGTCCTGCCGTGCCAGACGCCCACCAGAAAGAAGGTGACAAAGAAGCAGAAGACACCTAGAAAGGGCTCCAGCGCGGGTGCGGTGATACGCCGCATCAACGCCACCAGCAGCGGATTGTAAACGTAGCTCTTCAGCCAGGTGGATAACGTGATGTGCCAGCGGCTCCAGAAGTCGATAAAACAGGAGGCCGAGAAGGGACGGTCGAAGTTTTCAGGCAATCTGAGGCGCATCAGCCGCGCCAGGGCAATCACGATGTCGATATAGCCGGAGAAGTTGGCGTAGAGAAAGAGCGGAAAGAGCGCCGTCAGCCGGATGGCGGCGTAGAACTTCTGCAACGGCGGCAAGGGCAGCGCCAGGTCCGCCAGAGCGTCCTGCTGCGCGGCGTGCAACAGCATGGCCAGCACGTTGACCTTGAAGAAGCCATAAACGATGCGCTCCAACTGCCGGCCCACCACGCGCGGCCCCAGCGGAATGGGCGCCTCAGCGAACTGATCGCGGGCAAACTCGTCATAACGCTGGATCGGTCCGGAGACCAGAGTGGTGAAGTTCAGCGTGTAGAGCAGGTATGCTCCCAGAGAGATGCGACGATGCCCCTCACCGGCTTCGATCAGCAGATGCAAGACACGGAAAAAGATATAGGAGAGTCCCAAGGTGAAGTAGGAAAAGTGCAGCAGTCCGAATTCGGGCAGAAGGGTGTACTTCTTCAGCCAGACATAGGCAAGGATCATGACCAGCAGAGAGCCGGTCGGCGCTTTGGGCACACCCCACGCCATTAAGAGCATCCCGAAATAGCCCAGCAACAGAAAGCCGATCAGTGGCAGCAGAGTTACCGGATTGTGCGCCAACATACCCAAAAAGATTGCGCTGGCCACCAACAGCACCGATGCCCGCCAGGCCCGCGCGTGGCTGACGTTGGTGACGAGCACTACGGCCAGACCAAAAAGGATGAATTGTACTGAAGCAGTATCCATGACTAGCGCATCCCTTCCAGCAGCGTGGGCCGCGTATCATCCGCCCACAACTCCGGCATAGCCTCGCTTAGTTCCTTGGCCAATAGAGTTGCCAGCAGCGCGTGGCCTTCGACCGTGGGATGGGTGTCAACCGGAAAGTAATTTCGCTCGGGATGAGGAATCTCACGGAATGCGGGCAGAATATCGAGATAGCTCTGGCCATTCTTTTCGACGATGGAGCGCAACTCGTCGTTGAGCCTGTAGGGATCGCAGCCCGCAGGCCACTCGCCCCGAGAGAGCAGCGCCGCCTGGGCGCGATTGGGCATCAGCACCACCGCTACTGGAACTCCCGCGGCACTGGCCTGCGCGCCGATCTGCGCATCGTAGGCAGCAAAACGCTGCATACGAAACTGGCGTTGCGCATCATTTTGCGTCGTCAGGAACCAGGCATCGCCGGAGCCCAGAAACGACTGGATGTATTGACTTTGGCTCTGGTAGAGAAAGTGCTCCAGCATGAGCGCGGTACGAGAGTCGGCATAAACAGAGCGCAGAATGTTGAGCAGCGATTGGTCGTTCAGTGTAGAGATGCGGTCGGCCAGAGAGTTCAACCTCAACATTGCCAGCAGGCGGTTCTCGGGCGCGGGCTGATGGTGGGGCTGCGAATTCCGCTGTGCAGAAGAAAGCTCCGGCGCAACTTGCAGATCCCAGGGATTCAGGACCCACAAAAACAGGTCGGGATGGGCCTGCAACACCTCCGGGAAGGTGTCGGCAACGAGTTCGGGGTGATTGGAGATCGAGGCTTCGTTGTAAATCTCAATGCGGCGTCCGGTGAGGCGGGTGAGTTCCGCGGGCAAGAGCGCCGCAAAGCTCTGCTTCTGCTCCACCTCCAGCCCCATGACGGTGGAGGTGCCGCTCATCACGATGCGGTAAACGCCGTCGGGTTTCGCGCCGCACTCCATGCCCGCGCGATGGCCGCAACTGTTGAAGCGATACTCGACCCACGGGCTCTCGGGCGTCTTGGCTCGGCAGATGCAGTTAGGCTTCCAGCGCAGGTTGCCCGTTCGTTCATCCGCAACCGCACAGTACTGCTGCACATTGGGCGATTGGTAAAAGAGATGCCGCGCCAATAACTCCGTAGCCAGGGTCAAAAGAACCACGGTCAACAGACTCAACAGCGGCAGTAGCACCCAGTCCTGCCGCGATAACGCCTCCTCGGGCCGATCTACTGCTGCTATAGGGTTGGATGAGGCCATATGGGATAGCTCCCTCTAGTTAGTCGTGCTTTAACAAATAATCTGGAATTTCCTTCGATTCGATGCTGTAATGCGGGGAACGGTTGCCCCTACTTCATCCAGCCAACAATAAGCGAGACGGCTTCCCACCCATTTCGCGATAAAACTTGCGAAATGGATGGGGCACGGGGTTTCAATATGTAACGGCGGGATTCTTAGCGCGTCTGCCAGTCTTCGACCACGATGCCCATGTCGTTCAACTGCTTGACCACGGCCTCGACATTGCGGCGGGCCTTGGGACGGTCCTTGACGGCGGTATGGGGCGATTCAGCTACGGCAATAACCCGGCCGTAGCGCCAGGCGGAGGGAGGCAGCGCCAACACGGCTTGCGCCAGATCGGCGGGATGCAGTGTTGCCTCCTGGTGGCGATTCGAGCCGGAGTCGCTGGTAATGCGCAGACTCATGGTCTCGGCATCGACGCTAAGAAAAGGATTGGCCCAGGCGGAAGCATCTTTCACATCGATATATAAGCTCTTGGTAGGCAGGGGAATGCGATCCAACTGGGTACGCTGGCGGTCGCTTTCGGCGGCGGCGACCTGTGCAGCAGCCTGCGCCTTCTGCTCGGCGGTTACGGCGGTCTGCGCCACGCCGACGACGGCCTGCTCTTCCTTGTGACAACCCAGCAAAGCCCCGGCCAAACACAGGCCCAGAGCCACAACTCCTCTGCAATGTGTATGCGAATTCACCCTACAAGCATAACAGCTAGTGAACTCGGATCATCCCGCATCCTGTGTGTGAGTCAGGCAATCGCTTTTGGCGTCCTGTTTGCCGACGGTGTACCGAATCCTCCCCGTTGAAGAAGCGCCCTGATGACCGTAGATTTTGAGTAGAAATGGCAAGTTTGCCCGCTTCGCGGAATAGCGCGTTGGCAGGTTGGCGGGAGTTTCATTGTCAACCTGGTGTTTCTTGTCGCCGTAAGGCGATGCGGCGGATCCGAGCTTGTGAAAATCACAGCGCAATTTGCCGGCCTGGTGTACTCTTGCTGCGAGGTTTGCGGAGGCGGTTGATGAACAGCAAAGTCGTCGCCATTGTCGGCAGTTATCGCAAGGACGGAGTCGTGGATCACGCGGTCGCGGCGGTGCTCGCAGGCGCGCGGGAACGGGGCGCCGAGACCCACATCATTCACCTCACCGAGCAGCAGATCGAGTTCTGCACCAACTGCCGCCAGTGCTGCCAAACGCCCGGCGCGGAACGCGGCAAATGCCAGCACAACGACGCTATGGAATCCATTCTGGCAGAGATCGAAAACGCCGATGCCGTGGTGTTGGCTTCTCCGGTGAACTACTACAACGCCACCGCCCTCTTTCGGCGCTTTCTGGAACGGCTGCTGGGCTTTAACTATTGGCCCTGGGGCAAGGCCACACCGCAGCCGCGCAACAAGTGGAAGCCTCGCAAAGCCGTTCTCATCGCATCGGCGGGAATGCCGGGATTTTTGATACCGATCTTTACTGGAACGGCGAAGGCTTTGAAATTGGCCTCCCATTCCCTCGGCGCGGAGCCGGTGGGAAAGCTGTGGATCGGCCTCTCGGCGATGACGCCGCACCACGAACTCTCCGCCCGCACCCGTAAACGGGCCCATAAGCTGGGGTTGCGGCTGGCGTGATAAGTGCAGGGGCTGAGGGACTGAGGGACTGAGGGACTGAGGGACTAGGGACTGAGGGACTAAGGGACTGAGGGACTAGGGACTGAGGGACTAGGGACTGAGGGACTGAGGGACTGAGGGACTAGGGACTGAGGGACTAAGGGACTGAGGGACTAGGGACTGAGGGACTAGGGACTGAGGGACTGAGGGACTGAGGGACTGAGGGACTGAGGGACTGAGGGACTGAGGGACTGAGGGACTAGGGACTGAGGGACTAAGGGACTGAGGGACTAGGGACTGAGGGACTAGGGACTGAGGGACTGAGGGACTAGGGACTGAGGGACTAAGGGACTGAGGGACTAGGGACTGAGGGACTAAGGGACTGAGGGACTAGGGACTGAGGGACTGGCTTGATCACTGCTCATCGATCACCTCAATTGACAACTGATCCCTGAACACTGACAACTGAAACAGCATCGGGCGCAAGCAAACTCTGCTCGCGCCCGATGCTGTTTGAGCTGCAAAGTCCCTAGTCCCTCAGTCCCTGCTTCTCGTCCCTGTCTTCGCCCTACTTGCCGATCAGTCCCCGCGCGATCGAATCCAGCATTCCGTTGAGGAAGTTGATCGATTCGGGGGCGGAGAAGCGGCGGCCGATCTCCAGAGCCTCATTGATGACGATGGGAAAGGGCGTGCCCTTGAATCCGATCATCTCGCCGACGGCCATGCGCAGCAGGTTGCGGTCGACCGAAGGCATGCGCTCCAGCCGCCAGTGCTTGGAGTTGGCGGTGATCAGTTCGTCGATGGTTTCCAGATTGGCGACGGCTACCCGGAAGAGGTCTTCGGCAAAGCCGCGCACCTCTCCGTCAACGTCGTCCGCGGCCTTCCAAAAGGTGATGCGTACCTGGTCCGGTGTCTGCTTGCCCATATCCATCTGGAAGAGCATTTGCATGGCCAGTTCGCGTGATTTGCGTCGTGTTGCTGCGGTCAAGCTACTCCGCCCTTCTTCAACTTGCGGTTCAGGCTCACCATCTCGATGGCGGCTGTGGCGGCTTCGAAGCCTTTGTTGCCGGCCTTGATGCCGGCGCGGTTGAGTGCCTGTTCCAGCGTCTCGCAGGTGAGAACGCCAAAGCTGTGGGGAATACCCGTTTCCTGTTGTGACTGGCCGATACCCCGCGCCGCTTCTGTATAGATCGCCTCATAATGCGCGGTTTCGCCACGCAAAAGGCAACCCAGCGTAATAATGGCGTCGACTGTTCCCAAATTGGCGATGGTGCGAGCGGCCGCGGGAACCTCCCAGGCGCCGGGAACACGCACAATCTCGATATCGGAACGCTTGGCGCCAGAGCGCAGTAGCGCGTCCAGAGAGCCCTCCAGCAGGCGGTCGGTGATCACCGCGTTCCAGCGAGCGACCACAATGGCGAACTTCATGCCCTCAGCGGAGAGATCGCCTTCCACTGCCACCGGTTTGCCCTTGAGCGGATCGCTCCAGGCCCAAAAGGAGAAAGCAAAGCCCGGTTCGGGCTCGACGGTAAAAATGTTGGACTTCCAATGGGTCTCGGTGATGGCGGAGAGCCTTGCGGCCGTCTCGTCGCCGCCTTCGGCCTTGAGCCATGCGGCCGCGGCCTGATGCGCGGCGTCCAGCGCTGTGACCTCAACCATTACATCGGCGACGGAAGGAAACTGGCCGTCGACAAACTCCAGATTGCCCAGCGGAGCCAGAAAAGACGCGCCTCGGCTCTCCGGCTCCGTCCACCCCTTGCCGGGGGCAAAACCCATTGCTGAACAGAAGCTGGCCAGCCGGTCATAGACCGCAGCGCTGCCGGCAGAACGCAGAAAGGAAATTCCCTTAATCATTCTTCCATTCTACCTTGGCACCTCCAGTGCAGCGGACGGCACCTGCGGTGCGGCGGAAGCCGTTTGCGGCACCTGCGGTACGGCAGAAGCCGCTTACGGCACCTGCGGTGCGGCGGAAGCCGCTTACGCGGCAGGAGGTCCTGGCTGAGCTTCGACAAACCCACCGCAGTTATCGATCCGGCACTTCAATCGGGTCACTGTCTCCCATCCTGACCAGAAACATTGGAGCCTGAGTCCTCCCAGGTCCGAAGATCCGGACCTGGGGCACCCCCATGTTTGGAAGACTCCAGTTTTTACACTACGAGACAGTTCGCTCCGCGCCTTTTTATTGGCGCGGACCAGCCGAAGACGATTGTCCCACCGCAGGTGGCCGCAGAGGTGGAAAGAAGTACCCTACCCCGGTATACTTTTTGCATGCATGTCCATGCTGCTCCCTCTGGTCCCGGCGCAAAACGCACCCAAACCGTGCTGCGCTTTTCGCTGCTCGCTACCGCTGCTTATGTGGCGATTACTTTTGTGGCCGGCATGCGCGCCCATTCGCTGGCGCTGCTCTCCGAGGCTGGGCACAATGTCTCCGACTTTCTGGCCCTGCTGCTGAGCTTTGCCGCCGTCTACTTCCAGACCAGACCGGCCAACCAGAAAAAAACCTTCGGCTACCAGCGAGCTGGAGTGCTGGCCGCATTCATCAATGCCGCTACGCTCATGGTCATTGCCCTGTGGATCGCGGTGGAGGCCATCCACCGGCTGAGTGCACCGGTTGTGGTGCAACCACGGCTGATGATGATCGTCGCCGCCGCCGGTGTGCTGATGAATGGCGTGATCGCCGCCCTGCTGTGGGGTGTGGCCAAAGACGTCAATTTGCGCAGCAGCTTCATCCATATGGCGGGAGACACGCTCTCGACCGCGGCGGTGATTGCCGGCGGCGCGGGAATCCTGTTTACCGGGCAGAACTGGATCGATCCGGTGCTCTCGCTGCTGATTGCCGCGCTGATCCTGTGGTCCAGCCTGGGGATTGTGCGCGAGACGCTGAATATTTTGCTGGAAGGCACGCCCCACGGAGTCTCCATCGAGGATATTCGCAAAGGCATGGAGGCGGTCGAAGGGGTGGTCAACGTCCACGATCTGCATGTCTGGAGTCTGGGTTCGAACTCTCGCGCTCTGGCCAGCCACGTGACCATCGCCGACATTCCTCCGTCGGAGAGCGCGGCGATTCTCGACCGGCTCAATCATGTGCTCAAGGGACACTTCCACATCGGGCACACGACCATCCAGTTCGAGCACATGGATTGCGGTTCGCTCGACGGGTGCGTGGTGCCGATGGATGAGTTGGCCGGAGGCGAACACGGGTGCGGGCATGGGCATGGACACGCACATTAGATTTTGTGGGCGTCCCTAAAAACATCGTGTCCTCTGAGCGCAGGAAGGATCTGCTTCCCTTTGATGCGTGGAACAAGAGGTCCTTCGCCGCGCTCAGGATGACAAATTATTTTTGTGGTGCAGGGATCATTTTCATCCTTATGAACAAGGCATCGAACCATAAATGCCCTGGATGATCAGACATCATTATGATACGAACTTTAGACATCACCGTTTAACCTGATTCTTCATGATTCAATGAGATTGCCACTCCTTCATGTGCCTTGAGCGCAGCCGAAGGCAGGGGCGAGTTTTGCGTGCATGGGTTGTTTTACCTCCGGAGGTTTATTCACTTGTTGCGTCTTCGTATTTTCTTAGTGTTTGGAAGTGCTTTACTGGCAGCTATCACAGCGTTCTCTCAAGCGGAGAAAGCCTCCGGGCATCAGGCGGTCTCAGTGGCCGGCGAATACACCAATGCCAGCGATCCCGACACGCCGGTGGAGATTTATAGCAAGGATGGCGCTCTCTTCTTCGACACCGAACGCGCCCTTGCGCGGAAGCTCACGCCACTCTCCGAGAGCGAATACCGTCTGAGTGACTCCAAGGAGACTTTGCGTTTCAGCAGTGATTCCAGGGGCGAGCAGGTGGTTTTTTCCAACTCGCCGGAGACAACCTATCGCCGTAGCGGGGATGCCGTCGAGCATCTCTTTCACGATTACCTGCGCAGCGAGGTGATGATCCCCATGCGCGACGGGGTCAAGCTGCATGCGGTGATTCTCAAGCCAGCGGACATCAAGACGCCGCTTCCCTTCCTGATTCAGCGCACTCCTTATGGGGTGGATGAGACCAGCCGCGCTTCCTTCTTTGCGAGCCGTCCAGAGTTAGCGCGGGCGGGAACCATCTATGTGGCCGAGGACATTCGCGGGCGCTACAAGAGTGAAGGCGCGTTTGTGATGATGCGCCCGCTCGCCGATCACCACGATCCAAAGGCCATTGACGAGAGCACCGACGCCTACGATACGGTGGACTGGCTCTTGAAGAACGTCCCCGGCAACAATGGCCGCGCGGGCTTTGTAGGCACCAGCTATCCTGGTTTTCTGGCCATGATGGCGGGCATCGATCCGCACCCGGCGGTGAAGGCCATCTCGCCACAGGCGCCGATGATCGACGTGTGGAAGGGCGATGACTTCTTTCACAACGGCGCATTCCGGCAGAGCTATGGCTACGATTACGTCCACGAGATGGAGTCGTCAAAAGAGTTCACCGAGGTCAGCTACGGCAAGGATCAGTACGGACAACCAAAAGATGGCTTTGATTACTTTTTGGAGCGCGGCTCCTTTGCCATGGACGTCAAGAAGAGCAAGGCAAGGCTGCTGCCGACGTGGGGCCTTTTTCTCGACCATCCTGCTTATGACAGCGTGTGGGCAGAGCGCGGCGTGGAACACGATCTGACCGCGGTTGCCGTGCCTACTCTGACCGTGGGCGGCTACTACGACCAGGAAGATATGTGGGGTCCGCAGGCGGAGTACGCGGCGCTGGAGACCCACGATACCATGCAGCAAAACTTTCTGGTGCTGGGGCCGTGGCGGCATGGGTCGTGGTCTTCTTCGTCGCGCCATCTGGGCAATCTGGATTACACAGAGCCTATCGGCAAGGAGTATCGCACCCAGATCGAGGCCAGATTCTTCGCGCACTATCTGAAGGACGAGCCGGGCTTTGATCTGGAAGATACGGCCAGCTTTCAGACCGGCTCCAACCAGTGGAAGCGCTATGCGCACTTTCCTCCCAAGGAGGCGCGGACGGTCAAGTTGCACCTGCTGGGCGGGCACAAGCTGGGATGGACGGAAGCGACGAATGAGTCCGCAACCAGCTATCGCAGCGATCCGGCCAATCCTGTACCTTATCGCCACCTACCCATTCAACCCACTTATGGCGAGGGTTCGCAGTGGTATAACTGGCTCACCGAAGATCAGAGCTTCGTTACCGGACGCAAGGACGTTGCGGTGTGGAGGCTGCCGGTGTTGAAGCAGGACCTGACCATCACGGGCGAAGTTGTTGCCGACATCTTTGCCGCGACAACGGGCACCGACAACGATCTGGTGGTCAAGCTGATCGATCAGTATCCTGAGGATGATTCCGAGATGAGCAATTACCAACTCATCTCCAACGCCGAGATCTTTCGCGGACGCTATCTTGCGGGCTTCGACAAGGCAACTCCACTGCGCGCTGGAGAAGCCTATGAATACAAGTTTTCGCTGCACGATGTGGACCATGTATTCAAGGCGGGGCACACGGTGATGGTGGAGATACAGAGCACATGGTTTCCGCTTTATGACCGCAATCCGCAGAGCTTTGTGGCCAACATCATGAAGGCCAAAAAAGGCGATTACCGGCCGGCGACGATCAGCATCGAGAGCGGGCCGGCGCATGACTCCCGTGTGCTGTTGCCGGTGATGAAGGGGTGCGAGGCGGGGACGTGCAATTGAATGTGAAGCTTGATTGGGAGCATAACCAAAGTTTCCCCGTCTCAAGCGTTTGACATGAACTAGAATGCTGGCATGTTTATACGCAGACTTTTGATGTTGCTTGCCGTTACGATCATGTCCGTAACGGCATTTTATGGCCAGCAGAAGCATAAAGTGGTCGAGACGAAGATACAAATCAGCTCCTACCCTGAGCTTGCTGATCGCTGTGAATCGCACTTGACAACTCTGTATTTTGACTGGGTTGACGATCAAACCTTTCTTGTTGGATTTTCAGCGGCACCATGCATCAAGCAGCCACATTGGGTTTCGGGTTCCTGGAAGACACTCCTGATCGACATAAATGGGAAGGTGCTTTCTTCAAGCAACCAATATGATTGTTGTTATTTGAAACGCTTTGGCAGAGGACTTCCGTTACGATTCCTGTCATTGAATAAGCACATGGACGTTCAAATCGTAGATATTCATTTGAACACACTCAAGACTATCCCCTGTATCGAGTCCAAGTGCAATTTCTTTCTCGCCACAGGCACCACAGGGTTTGCTCTTTGCCGGAGTTCTGATAATGGTTTATGCCATTATTACAAGGGAGCAGATGCGGAAGCAGTACCTGCCGCCAACTTTGCTAATGCGTTTCCTGAACTACAAGGGCGTCGTGTAGACAACCGGCCTCCTGGAAGGGGGGCATACGACTTGGGCAATGGAGAGGCATGGACGTTCGATAAGAAGTGCCATCTAAGTGGTCGAAGAGCTGACGGCTCTACCTTTTCGATTCCAGGGTATGTTTCCAGACTAGATGAGGATTGTAGCGGACAGATCCCCTGGGAGACGCCGAGCCGGTTTCTAGCTTATTTCAATGGGGGCATTGTGTGGGGAAGGGAGATGATTTTGTACGGTTATAAGCGGCTAACTCTCTATGATGTTCCCACCCACACGCCTCTTTTCACTTGGAATCCCGGGCTCGCCGACTTAGAAACTCTCTCGCCAGATGGACAACGAGTTGCAGTCATATCATCGGCCGGGTTGTTCCGAGGTGCTGAAATCCAGATTTATTACATTCCTTAGGAAACCTCTGATCAAGTGCCCCTTCCAGAGAAACCTTCCCTCAGAGGCTAAAGCCCGAGGTTAATTTTCAGCAACTCGCGGCACGACTAAAGTCGTGCCCTTTCAAAACAGCACTTATTCAAAGGTTCCTTAGCTGACGCTCGTGGCTTCGAGCGCAAAATCAGTTATCGCTCCCTGATGGCCATGGGGCGCTGTGTAGTTATCCAGCAACCGCCAGCCCGGGGGGAAGAGGTCGGGGTTATAGGGAGAGTTGCGCCAGAATTTGGGCGCGATCACCACCTTGTCAGGCCGGGGATCCATCCACGCGCCCCACCAGGAGAAGCTGCTGTTGGCGAGGATGTGATGGCGGCAAGCGGCCATGAGGCGCAGATCCTGATAGGCGGTGTCGCTGCCGTTATGCGAGATGAAATGGCGCACGCCGCTGCTGGGCAGATTCGCACGGGCGTAGTCCATATCGTCGGAGAAGATGAAGAACTCGACGTCCTCAAACTCATCGAGAATCTCTTGCCATGCCTGGCGATAGTAGAGAAGAGGAAGGGCCAGAATGTTTGGCCCCAACGCATAGTCTCCACGGCGCAGGTGAACGGAGACCGGGCAGCGACTGGCGGCGATAGCCTCCAGCGTCGCGGCGTCCTGACCTTGCGGCGCTGCGCGGATTTGCAGTTCTTTGCGCAAGCTGGTTTCGACGCCCGCGGCATAGCCGGCGGCCTCCCAATAGGCGCGCATATAGAGCGTTGCAGGCAGATTGCGATAGGGCAACTGGGGATAGAAATGGAAGGCTTCCGGTTCGCGCCAAAGTTGTGCGTTCACCAGTCGAAGTGCTGCCGAGGCCACTTTGCGCGCCTTGTGGCTCTGGGAGCAAACCAGTTGTTCGAAGGCGTTGGCAGGGCGCATCGGCGCATCAATGCAAAACGCGGCGAGTTGGAAGGGGCGCGGTGATCCGTAGGAGTTGGCGTTCCTGTCGGGGTCGATGGATATGCGCAGTTTGGCGTTATAGCGGGCGGCGTAATAGCGGCCCGCGGCGTATTGAAAGAGCTGATTGCCCAGCCCGCTCATCTGCCGTACCACAATTTCCATTTTTCTATTCCTTGAGTGCTTATGATCTCGATATAGGTGCGCGCTGTTCAGTAAGATGCGCTTTGCCAGCCTGAGGATGTACCTCCGGACGAGGCGAACCCGAAGCCGCGCAGCACGGCCGGTTAACCTGCTGTTCATCTTTCCGGTGTAGTTTCTGCTTTGTGATGAAGCGATTTGTTCTCTCCTCTGTCCTGCTTGTTCTCTGCGCTCCGGCAATCGCGCAGATGGCCGATGGCGCCAAGCCAGCCAAGACTGCGTACTTTGTGGATACCAAGGTGATCGATCTGTCTCTGATCGTTCCCGCGCCACCGGCGCTGGACTCGGCGCAGGCCAAGGCCGAGTTGGCCGAACTGCATCGCATCGAGCAGGCGCGCACCCCCGAGCAGGCCGCCGCGGCGCAGGCCGACGAGAAGGACGAGAGCATCTTTGTTTATCGCACCGTGCTGGGAGAAAAGTTTCGTGCCGAGGATCTGCCGTTGACGGCTGCGCTCTCCACCCACGTGCACAACGACGAGCCGGTGACCGGCAATAGCGTGAAGGCAGCGTTCAAGCGCCCTCGGCCCTATCAGGTCGACGCTACGCTGCATCCGGTCTGCGGAGCGACGGCGCAGTTCAACTCCTACCCCAGCGGGCATGGCGTCTCGGGCTATCTGCTGGCCTTCACGCTGGCCCAGATGGTCCCCGAAAAGCGGCAGGAGATTCTGGCCCGCGCCGACGACTACGCCCACAACCGGCTGGTCTGCGGAGTGCATTATCCCAGCGATATCGCCGCCAGCCGCAACATTGCCTATGCCGTTTTTGGCTATATGCTGGCAACGCCGCGCTTCCAGATCGAACTGGCCGCCGCGCGGGTGGAGACGCGGAAAAGGCTGGGGCTGAACTGAGTCAGCAAGAAATTGACACTGCACCGGCGCACGCGCATAATCTGCTCATGAATCTGAACCTCGCCATTGACGAGCAGGTCGTTGAGCGCGCCCGGTTGCGGGCCGGCGCCATGGGGAAGAGTCTGGATACGGCCTTAGTCGACTACCTGCAACATTTGGCTGGAGACGACGATGTCGAGCGGGATTTGGATTATTTAGAGCGCTATTCCGGACTTGGCGACTCACAGGGATGGAAGTTCAACCGGGACGAACTATATGAGCGCCAGTAGGTTACTGCGCATATTTTTGGACACAAACATCCTGATTTACGCAGATGACCAGAGATTTCCCGCCAAGCAGCGAAAGGCTTTGAACCTCATCAAAGAGCATCGCGAGCGTCACACTGGCGTGGTCTCGCTTCAGGTTCTACAAGAGTATTTTGTTGCGGTCACCGGAAAACTACGCTTGGACGCAGAGATCGCTCGACACAAAGTGGAGATTTTTTCGCGATTCTATGTGGCCGAGCCGACAGTCCAGGACGTTTTAGCGGCCATTGATATGCACCGGCTGCACGGCTTTTCCTATTGGGATGGGTTGATCCTGCGCATGGCCAAGCAGGCGGGATGCCGTATCGTGCTCTCCGAGGATACGCAGCACGGGCGGTTGATCGATGGTTTGGAGATCGTCAATCCATTCGCTTAGAGCAGTGTCCTCCTCGATTGCACCCCGATGCATGGTTCGTTTCCGCATTTCGCGCTAAAATAGAAGTTGAAATGGCCCTCCATCAGCCCATCCCGGCACTGCTTTAGCGGCTCCCGCCGCTGCACCCCGTTTTTACGCCGTTTTTGATGGAATCCCCCCAAAAAACTCTTAAGTTGAATGAGTTGCCCGCCTAGAGCGGATGAGGAATCGCCGTGATCGATCGTTTGGAACAAATGGAGCAGCGCTACGATGAGCTTTCTGAGCAGATGGGTATGCCGGAGATCATCAACGACCACGAAAAGTATCAAAAGGCCGGCAGAGCCCTGCGCGAGCTCACCGAGCCGGTCGCCAAGTACCGCGAACTGAAGCAGGTGCAGGCCGGTCTGGCGGAAGCGCGGGCGATGCTCTCCGATCCGGACATGAAGGAGATGGCCGAGGAGGAACTCGCTGAGCTTGAGCCACGCGAGCCACTGCTCCAGGAGCAGATCAAGATTCTGCTGCTGCCCAAGGACCCCAATGACGAGAAAAACGTCATTGTTGAGATCCGCGCCGGCACTGGCGGCGACGAGGCTTCGCTCTTTGCCGCCGAGGTCTACCGCATGTACCAGCGCTTTGCCGAACAGCACCGCTGGAAGGTCGAACTCCTGTCCATGTCGGAGTCGGGCGTGGGCGGCTACAAGGAAGTGATCGCCATCATCGAGGGCGAGCGTGTCTACTCCCAGATGAAGTGGGAGAGCGGCGTGCATCGTGTGCAGCGGGTGCCGGCTACCGAGACCCAGGGACGCGTGCACACTTCGGCGATTACCGTGGCGGTGCTGCCCGAGGCCGAGGAAGTGGACATCAAGATCGAGGCCAAGGATCTGCGCATCGACACCTTCTGCTCCTCGGGCCCGGGTGGACAGTCGGTGAACACTACCTATTCGGCGGTACGCATCACCCATATTCCTACCGGCACGGTGGTGAGCTGTCAGGACGAGAAGTCGCAGATCAAGAATCGCGAAAAGGGAATGCGCGTGCTGCGCGCCCGCATCTACGAGCAGGAGATGGACCGCCAGAACGCCGAGTTGGCCAAGGCTCGCAAGGATCAGGTCGGCACCGGTGATCGCAGCGAGAAGATTCGCACCTACAACTTCCCGCAGAATCGCCTGACCGACCACCGCATCGGGCTGACCCTGCATCAGTTGGATCTGGTGATGGAAGGCCGGTTGCAGCCCATCGTGGATGCGCTGATCTCGCACTATCAGGCCGAGCAGTTGAAGGCGGATAGCAGCGGGAACTGATTTTTCTCTTTTTTAAGGAAGCGATGCCATCGCTGAGCGCAGCGTTCACCGTCATTCTGAGCGGAGCGAAGGATCTGTTTTTTTGACCCTCCAACTTCGCCGAATGAGGTTGGAGGCTGAAACACAGGTCCTTCGACTGCGCAGAGTGCACAAAACGCACTCTGCTCCGCTCAGGATGACAGTTCTTTTTATTTAATTGGGGATGAACCGCTGTTTCCATCCACCGGAGAACCAAGCGCATGACCTTGCGGGAAGGGCTGGAGAAGGGCGCGAGCACACTGGCGGCCGGTCCGCACCCGGATCGGGCGCGCCGCGATGCTGAGTTGCTGCTGCTGCACGCAGTGCAACTTGACCGCGCCGCCCTGTTCGCTCGCTGGAATGAACCGCTTCTCCAATCGGCGCAGTATGAAGCTCTGATCGAGCGTCGCCGCACTGGCGAACCGATCCAGTACATATTGGGCGTGACGGAGTTTTATGGGCTGCCCTTCTGTGTCACCCCTGGCGTGCTGATTCCCCGCCCCGAGACGGAACATCTTGTAGAGAAGGCTTTGCAGGTGGCGGCAGGGTTTGCCGCACCGCGTTTGGTGGATATTGGCGCAGGTTCAGGCGCGATCTCGGTGACTTTGGCTCATTTGCTGCCGCAGGCAGTGGTTACGGCCATCGATATTTCCGAGGCTGCGCTCGATATAGCCCGCAGCAATGCCGAAGGCAACGGCGTCGCTGGCCGCATTCGCTTCTTGCAGGGCGATCTGCTGGGGGCGGTGGCTGGCGAGCAATTCGAGGTGGTGGTCTCCAACCCTCCCTATGTGCCGCTCGTAGACCGCGACTCACTCTCCGTCGAGGTGCGCGAGCACGAGCCGGAACTGGCGCTCTTTGCCGGGGACGATGGCCTGGAGATTTATCGTCGGCTGATCCCTCAGGCGTTTGAAGTGCTGGTTCCCGGCGGATTTCTGGCGCTGGAGATCGGCTATGGGCAGAGACCAGCGGTCGGTGGGCTTTTGCTCGATTCTAATTTTGAAAAGATCGAGTTTGTGCCGGATTTGCAAGGGATTCCGAGAGTGGCTTGCGGGTGGCGAGGGGTCTGAGCGGGCTTGGTGGCTAGGTGAAAAAGGCGCCCCGGTCCGAAAATCCGGACCGGGGGCACCCACAATTTCTAGAGTACATTTTTGTCTGGTTGAGCCAGCCGAAGGCGTCTGCCGCACCGCAGGTGCCAGGTGCTAGCCGCGGCCGGGGCGCAGGTGGCTCATGTCTCGCGGTTCGGGATCGTCGTAGGTGGGCAGCACGGGCAGGCCGATGCGCAGGCCGGACCAGGTCTCGGCGACCACGATGCTGTTCTGGGGGCTACCGGGCTGGTAGCGGACGGTGCAGGGGAATCCGGGACGTACCTGGGTGGCATCGACAACCTCGCCCATGTCGGTAATGTCCTGAGAACACTCGTAGTCCACGCCGCCGATGCGGTACTCGAAGAGCAGCATGGAGAGAGTGCGGCCGTCTTCGGCATCGACCTCGCAGAGATCCAGCAACATGCCGTCGACCAGCCGTCCGGATTGGGAGAGGAAGAGCCGCCGCGCCCGCTCCAGCTCTTCTGGAGTGGGGCGTTTACGTAAAAGAAGCCAAAGTCCAACCACGGTCAGCGCGACAAGTAGCGCCAGCCCGCCGCCAATTTCCCAGGGATGCAGATAGAAGTAGGTCATTCGTGAGGGAACACAACCCGCATGTGCTACCTAGAGCATACCGCAGCGGGAATAGGCAGAAGCCGGATGATGCTCTGCGCGGCTCCCGGCATTGCCGCTGCGATATACTCGTGACTGCATCTTGACGGAGTTCCGGCCTGCCGGACGCGCCTTTTCCGGAGGTATTTTCTTGACAACCCAGAGCAGTTCCACAGCGGCACCCAATTCCCACCAGCGGCACGGGCGAATTCGTTCCACCACGGTTATTTGTGTCCGTCGCGATGGTCAGGTGGTCATGGCCGCCGACGGTCAGGTCACCCTGGGCGACCATGTGCTGAAACACTCCGCCAAAAAGGTGCGCCGCCTCTTTCAGGACAAGATTCTGGCCGGATTTGCCGGTTCCACCGCCGACGCCTTCACCCTCTTTGCCCGCTTCGAGAGCAAGCTGGAGCAGTATGCGGGGAACCTGAACCGTGCCGCTGTGGAGTTGGCGAAGGATTGGCGCACCGACAAGATGCTGCGCAATCTGGAAGCGCTGTTGGTGGTCGCCGACCAGAACCAGACCTTTTTGATCTCTGGACAGGGCGACGTGATCGACCCCGACGAGTCGATTGCCGCCATCGGTTCCGGTGGCCCCTACGCCACCGCCGCCGCCCGCGCCCTGTACGAAAACACCGAGTTGAGCGCCCGCGCGATTGCCGAAAAGGCGATGAAGATCGCCGGAGAGATCTGCATATACACCAACGACCGGGTCACCATTGAGGAGTTGAAGGCGTAGTCTGCTACGGTGGGGCGGTTTTCTGTTGTTCAGGGAACTAGCGCGGCCAAAAACCGAAGAAGTGACAATCTGCCGTGCCTAAAGGCCAGGATTGACGAATTTCTCTTTCAGGGGCCTTAAGGCCCCTGCTCCCTCCGTTATGTGCATACCCCTTTTTCATCTCTCCGCGGATCGGCAACGCCGGCGGATATCTGGTACAAACCCGGAAACTTCCAGTCAACTCTTTGTAGGCGCGTCCCATCCAATCTATTTGTATATTTCGATATATACTTGGCCATATATAGGAACGCAGGAGGCAATATGGGTTCCCCCGCCGTTTCCCGCAAACCCGCAGTAGCCCGGTCCACAACAAAAAGCCAGACACGTGCGGCGAAGACCGCCGTCAAGCCCGCGAAGGCGCGGGTTCTCATTGAATTCCCCACTGAAGCCCTGCTCCGCGCTGACGATGCCGCGCGGGCAACGGGCGTGAGCCGCAGCGAGTTCATTCGCGCTGCCGTCGAGCAGCGGCTGGAGGCGATGGCCGAAGAAGAATTCGAGCGCGAGCTGGAAGAATCCTATAAGGCCAATGCCGAACTCAATCTTCAGATACTGAAAGAGTTCGAGCATGTGGATCGGGAGACCTGGGAGAAGCTGCCGTGACCGGAAGACCGGTGCGCGGCATGCTTGTCGAGGTGGACCTCGACCCAGTGCTCGGCCATGAGCAGGGACGAGCCCGCCCCTGCGTCGTCGTGCAGAACGATGCAGGCAACCGCTTTTCGTCCATGACCATAGTTGTTCCCCTCACCGATGCCACGCACGTTCGTAAGCCGTCGGCGATCTATGTCCTCATCAAGAAGGGGGATGGCGGACTGCGCAAAGACAGTATCCTGCTCGGCGACCAGATCCGGGCCGTCGATCTGGTGCGCGTTCGGCGCATGATCGGCGTTCTTTCCCCGCAGACCATGATGGCGGTGGATCGGGCACTGATGATCAGTCTGGGCCTCGCACGAGGCGGCAAAGCCTGAGAGAATAGAACGAAGACATTATGGCCATTTACCTGCCCGCATCCGCCGAAGAACAAGACCTGTCGCTCGATGAGCTGACTCCCCGCGAGATCGTCACCGAACTGGACAAGCACGTGGTTGGCCAGAAGGCCGCCAAGCGTGCCGTCGCCATTGCCCTGCGCAATCGCCAGCGCCGCCAGAAGCTGCCTCCCGAGATCGCCGACGACATCATGCCCAAAAACATCATCATGATCGGACCGACGGGCGTGGGCAAAACCGAGATCGCCCGCCGTCTGGCCAAGCTGACCAACTCGCCGTTCCTGAAGGTGGAAGCCTCCAAGTTCACCGAGGTGGGCTACGTGGGCCGCGATGTGGAGTCGATGATCCGCGATCTGGTGGAGATCGCCATCGACATGGTGCGCGAGGAACGGCTGGAAGAGGTCGAGGACCGCGCCGAGATGAACGCCGAGGAACGGCTGCTGGATGTGCTGCTTCCTCCTCCGCCACCCACTCCGCCCGGAGCCCCGGCAACGATCCAGCACGATCAGCCCCACGATGCAGCGCCGGAACACCAGCACGAGTTGCCTGAGGGCGACAGCTACCACCGAACGCGCGAAAAGATGCGCCAGCAGTTCCGCGACGGCAAGATCGACGACCGCATGGTCGAGATTGACGCGCGCGACCGCAATATGCCGCAGTTCGGCATCATCTCTAACCAGAACATGGAAGACATGGAGATGAACATCAAGGACATGCTGCCCAACATCTTCGGCACCGGCTCCAAGAAGCGGAAGATGAAGGTCTCGGATGCCTTTGAATATCTGGTGCAGGAAGAAGAGAGCCGTTTGATCGACATGGACTCCGTCAACCGCGCGGCTGTCGAGCGGGTCGAGTCCAACGGCATCGTCTTTTTGGACGAGATCGACAAGATCGCCGGACGCGAGGGCGGTCATGGCCCCGATGTCTCCCGCGAGGGCGTGCAGCGCGACATTTTGCCCATCGTCGAAGGCACCACCGTCAACACCCGCTACGGCATGGTGAAGACCGACCATATTCTCTTCATCGCCGCCGGAGCCTTCCACGTCTCCAAGCCCAGCGACCTGATTCCCGAGTTGCAGGGCCGCTTCCCGATTCGCGTGGAGTTGCAATCGCTCACCGTCGATGACTTTTTGCGCATTCTGACCGAGCCAAAGGCTTCGCTGACCAAGCAGTATGCGGCGCTGCTGGAGACCGAAGGCGTCAAGCTGGAGTTTTCCCCCGAAGCGCTGCGCGAGATGGCGGCCTTTGCCTTCCGGGTCAACGAGACCACGGAGAACATCGGCGCTCGCCGCTTGCACACCATCATGGAGCGCGTGTTGGAAGATGTCAGCTTCCTGGCGCCCGATGTGGCCCGCAAGGCTCCCGACGCCGAGGCCGCCACGGCTCTGGCCGAAGCCATCAAGGGCGAATCCTCTCACCCGCTTCCCTACGAAGAACGGGCCGCCAGCAATGGCCCGGAAAAGGTCTTCCTGATTACCGACGAGTATGTGAAGCAGATGGTCGCATCCATCGTGAAAGATCAGGATTTGAGCCGGTATATTTTGTAAGGACAGCGGAGTTAGCGGGAGTTGGCGGGGTTAGCGGAGTTAGCGGGGTTAGTTTGGCTAGCGGAGTTAGTAAGTGCGGGTGTCCCCGGTCCCGCTTTGGAAACGTAGAAATTGAAAGACGCGGCTTCGGTCGCGTCTTTTTATTTCTCGATACAGAGTGCTTCGATACGGCGCAGATTTTTGAGCGTCTCGGCGAGGGCCGTCTTGCCCACCTCGTCTTCAAACTCCTTTTGCAGTTTGTCGAATGCGCCGATGACGCGCATGGCGCACTTCTTGCCCTGCGGCTTCAGGGTGAGCAGATAGGCGCGCCCGTCCTCGGGATCGATGCGGCGCTGCAAGAGTCCCTTGGCTTCCAGCGAGGTCACGCAGTGGCTCACGTTGCTGCGCGTGGCGGCGAAGGCATCGGCCAGTTGCGAGGGCTTGACCGGCTGCGGCGCTTCAAAGAAGATCGCCGCCAGCACCAGACCTTCCAAAAAGCCCAGGCTGTCCTCCGCCAGCACCTGCGCGGACAGCGCCTCGAAGCGCCGCGCCGCGCGGTTCACGGCAAACATCGGACTCTGGTGCAAAAAAGCATCGATGCGCATTTTCTTTCCTTTGTATTGGTCAAATTAGCACGATCATCCTGAGCGTAGCGAAGGATCTGCTTTTGAAATACCCACAGAGCCGCACTGCGCTCCATAGAAAATCATTGATGTGACGAACAGCCGCAGGTCCTTCGACTGCATCGGGCACCAAGAACGCGCCCGACTTCGCTAAGGGTGACAAGTTTTTTGGTGGTTTGATCCTTTCAAGCATTTTTAGTTTACAGTTTCAACTATTCAAGATGATACAGAATTATCCTTGCGCGCACCTTCGCTTCCCGGCAGGATGAAAAAGACATGATGCCAACTTATACCCACACACGCATTGCAGGCACGCTTCTTTTGGCGGCCTGCGCCTCTCTGGCTATCGCCCAGAACACATCCGCAAAACCTGCGCCAGCACCAACCAAGACCACAGTCCTGCCCAAGCCTACCGAGACCATGGTGGTGCTGGGCTCGGCGGTTCCGGTGCCGCTGGCGGAGTCTTCCGCCGCAGTGACGGTGCTGCCGGTGGCCGGCCAAACACTCACCGTGCAGACTTTTCAGGATCTGCTGCGCGGCGACGCTTCGATCTTTTTACAGCAGCGCGGCGCAGGCGGAGCGCAGGCTGACCTGACGCTGCGCGGTGGCAACTTCGAACAGGCGCTGGTGCTGATCAATGGATTCCGGGTCAACGACAGCCAGAGCGCGCACCACAACCTGGACCTGCCCATTCCTCTTGAAGCGATGGACTCGATCCAGGTGCTGCACGGCGCGGGTTCCACGCTGCACGGAGCGGATGCGCTGAGCGGCGTGGCGGACTTTCTCACCGCCGCACCCGCGCACGATGAATTGCGGTTGCGCTCCGGCATGGGAAGTATGGGCGGCAACGAGGAGTCGCTGTTGGGCGCGCTGCTGCACCAGCAAGGCAGCACGCGGCTCACTGCCAGCCGGGATTTTTCCACCGGCTTTGTGGCCGTGCCGGGAGCCAACCCGGTCTGCGACGCCAGCCAGCTTTACCGCGATTGCCAGAATGACCGCGACTACCGCAACGAAGACGCCTCGCTGGAAGACTGGCAGGGTTCGCGGCTGGGCATGACGGACCTGCTGGTTGCCGCCAGCGACCGCTCTTACGGCGCGAATCGGTTCTACGGCGCCTATAACTCCTGGGAGCGCACCAAGGGCTGGTTTGCTTCCGCACGGCAGGAGATCGGCCCCCGCACTGTGGCCGCCTTCGGCTATCGCCGCCATACGGACGACTTTGTGCTGCTGCGCAATCTGCCCGGGATCTATGAGAACAACCATATCGACGAGTCCTGGCAGGCCTCGCTGCGGCGGACCATTCCGGTGGCGCACTCGTCTCTGCTGCTTGCGGGGCTGGAGTCGGATGGCGACAGCATCGACAGCTACAACTTCTCTGGCGGCGTTCGCTCCAACGCACTCGGGGTACACGCCCGCAATCGCGGCGCGGGTTATCTGGATCTGGATCTGCGCCCCGCCAAGAGCCGCTGGAACCTCTCCGCCGGAGTGCGTGAGGAGCTGTTTTCAGGCGGATTGCAATCGGCCTTTGCGCCGCATCTGGCCGGCTCGCTGCGGCTGACGTCCGCGCTCAAGCTGCGTGCGGGGGGCGGATACGGATTCCGGCTGCCGACTTATACAGATCTTTACTACTCCGACCCCGCCACCAAGGGCAACGCCAACCTCAAGCCGGAGACGGCGTGGAGTGGAGAGGCTGGGGCGGATTGGTCTGCCACGGCCAAGCTCTTTGTCTCCGTGACCGGCTTTTACAACCGGCAGCACGAGACCATCGACTACGTGAAGGCAGCTTCCCTACCGAACCCGCTGCTTCCCGCGGGCTGCCCGGTCAATACCTGGTGCGCGGCCAACCTGAGCGGCCTGCGCTTTGCCGGAGTCGAATCGTCTTTGACCTGGATTCCAGCAAAAAACCAGAAGGTGCAGGCGGGATGGACCCAGCTCTACAGTGCGCAAGCGCCGATGCCTGGGCTGGTTTCGGAATATGCGCTGAATTACCCCGTGGCCAACCTGCACGCAAGCTGGAGCGCCGCTCTGCCCCACGCCGTCACCGTGACCAACTCGGTGGCCGTGGCCAAGCCCTTCCAGCAGGCGGGGCAAGCACCCTGGAACGCGCAGGCTTATCCGGTGTGGAATGCCGCCATCGCTCGCGAGGCTGGCCGCATCCGCCCCTACCTGCGGCTGTCGAATCTGGCCAACACCGGCTACCAGGAGATTGCCGGCGTTGCCATGCCGGGACGGACGATTGCCGGCGGCGTCTCCATTTGGCTTAGCCGCTAAGCATTTCAAGAAATGAGTACAGCCAGGGGTACGCGTCTCTGCTAAGGTAGACGCGTGCCCAGCACCCCGCGTCTGACTGTTCCATACCCGCGAGGTTGCACCAAGGAGAGCAGCATGAGCGACCCCACTCTGCATCACAAGATCACCTACATCGAGTTCACCACCCCCAACATCGAGCAGACCCGGCGCTTCTACACCGAGGTCTTCGGCTGGCAGTTTCAGAATTGGGGTGCGGACTATCTGGGCTTTGACGGCATCGGCGTCAAGGGCGGTTTTGCCAAGGGAGATCCCCTGCAAACCATCTCCTCGCACGCACCGGTGATTGTGCTCTACTCGTCCAACCTTGAAGCCACGGAAGCCGCGATTCTGGCCGCGGGCGGCAGCATCGTCGTGCCCACCTTCACCTTCCCCGGCGGTCGACGCTTCCACTTTTCCGACGGCGCGGGCAACGTGTTGGGCGTTTGGTCGGAGTAACCAGAGAAGCTTGCCTGCGCCCCTGACGGAGCGCAGGCAAGCTTCTCGGACTCGCGGAAAGCCTACTGCAAATCAGAGGGTTTAGGCAGCATGTTGGTGGTTCCCAGTTCTTCGCGCACCAGCGCCAGGCCCAGAATGCAGCGCTCGAAGCTATCGGAGAGCCGGGCAAAGAGCGGCGCTTCCTCTTCATATTCGAAGAGATTGAACTGACTGACGATGTGGTAGCTTTCCTTGCCGACGCGAATCAGCTCACCCAGGCTGGGGCGCAAGCGACTGCCGGTCAGCGTGGTCTCGGGATAGATGCCGGCCACGAAGAGCGCGTAGTCGCCAATCGACCTGCGCATGGAGCGCTCGGCGTCAAACGAGGATGCCAGACCATGAACCGGATCGGAGGCATGAATCATCTCCTCCAGATCCTCGATGGGACGGCCCAGTTCGTCGCAGAGCTTGTGAATATTGCCGACCTCGGTAAACTCGCAAAGCATGTGCGCAACGTACCCGGTCATCTCTGGGTCGTTGATACCCAGTTTGTCCTCGTAGCTGGTACGGACGGCTTGGCGGAAGAAGGGCTCGAGCGGATGAACCTGAGTTTGCATACACACCTCACGCAGCGGATCTGCTGCCGGCAAGCCAGGTAGACGGCTGCCGGGTGCTGCCAATCAGCACAACTAAGTGAGCCGGCTCGTCTCTGCTTTGCTTGCCATGTACCCATAGTATCGGAGAACTGGTAATTTTATGCAGGTGACTTTTGGTGTATCTTGATCCAATTTTGTTCCAAAATAAAACTCAGTTCTTTTTCAAAACAGAACGGGCAGCCAAATGGCTGCCCGTTCTGTGTGAATTGTACCCGCAAGTGCTTTACACTGCCGCCGGAACCCGGTTTTCCAGTTCCGCCAGCCGCTTGGCCAACAGCGCTTCCAGCTTGACCAGCGCCGCCGAGAAGCCGTCGATGCCTTCCTTGAGCTTGTCGCTGGCCATGCGATCGTCGTCGTGCATGGAGGCGAAGATGGTCTGGTCCATGGGGATTTTTTCGATGTGCATGGCCTGCGCGGCATGGGCGTCCAGTTTGCGCGGCAAATCGGCCACGGTGGCTTCCAGCTCGGCCAGCAGTTGCGGTGAGATGGTCAGCAGGTCGCTGCCCGCCAACTCGGTGATTTCACCGATGTTGCGGAAGCTGGCTCCCATCACCTGGGTCTTGTAGCCGAACTTCTTGTAGTAGTTGTAGACCTTGGTTACGGAGACCACGCCGGGGTCGTCAGCGCCTTGATAGGTCTTGCCGGTGTCCTTCTTGTACCAGTCGAGGATGCGGCCGACGAAGGGCGAAATGAGCGTTACACCGGCCACGGCGCAGGCTACGGCCTGGTGCATGCCGAAGAGCAGGGTCAGGTTGCAGTGGATGCCTTCCTTCTCCAGCACCGCGGCGGCCTGAATACCTTCCCAGGTGGAGGCGATCTTGACCAGTATGCGATCGCGGCCGATGCCTGCTTCGTCGTACTGGGCGATGATGCTGCGCGCCTGAGCGATAGTGGCTGCGGTGTCGAAGGACAAGCGGGCATCGACTTCGGTCGAAACCCGGCCCGGCACGATTTCTAAAATCTTTTTGCCAAAGGCGATAGCCAGACGCTGGAAGGCCAGATTGGCCACTGATTCATCGCCGGCGTCTGAGCCCAGCTCTTTGCGAGCCTCAACCAGCACGCCATCGACGATGGGCTGGTACTGCGGCATCTGCGCCGCGGCGGTGATCAGCGAGGGGTTGGTGGTGGCGTCCTGGGGGCGAAACTTCTCCATCGCCTCGATGTCGCCGGTATCGGCAACCACCACGGTGTACTGGCGCAACTGCTCCAAAAGGTTCTGCGGCATGATTCCTCCTTGGGGAAAGGGGCTCCCCGATTCGAGCATATTCGCATTCAGTGTACCGCCATGGCGATTGAATTGGATGTTAAGGTTGCACGATGCACGGTTCTGTTTCCCATCTCATGACATGGCTGACTGCCGCGCCTAACTGGCCCCGCCTACAATAGCTGTAAGAGGAAATGCCCGTGCCTATTCATTCTGCCATCGATCAACTCTTCCAGACCGCTGGAATCAAAGTGGTTTCTTCCACCGAACTGTACCCCGCGCTGCACCAGGTTGGTGAGGCGGGATTGCCGATGCTGGTCATCGAAAACCGCCTGGGCCGTGCCGTGGTCGCACTGCATGGAGCGCACCTGATGTCGTTTCAGCCTGCCGGAGAGCGCGAGATGCTATGGGTTTCTCCGCAGAGTCAGCTCGAAGCGGGCAAGCCGATCCGTGGAGGTGTTCCCTTGTGCCTGCCCTGGTTTGGTCCCGGACCGGACGCGGCGCTACCGCACGGCTTCAGCCGGGTCAATCCATGGACTCTGGTCGCCTCTGAGATTTGCCCTGACGGCGCGACCCGCATCGTGCTGGAACTGGCCGGCGACGCGACCTTCTGCGCCGGCTGGCCCCATGCCTTCAGCTTCCGCCTGGAAGTGATCGTGGGCAGCAAACTGCAACTGAGCCTCCGCGCCGAGAACCGCGGCGAGACGGCTGCTCCGCTGGCCTTCGCCTTCCACACCTACTTCGCCGTGCCCAACGTGGCTGAAGCCCACGTGGCTGGACTGGAAGGCACGACTTACATCGACAAGATGGATAACATGGCCCGCAAGGTGCAACAAGGCGAGGTTGTTATCTCGGATGTTACCGACCGCATCTATCTCGATGTTCCGGCGACGCAGACGCTGCTGACCGCGGCGGGCAAGGTGACGATTCAGGCTGACTCGAAAGACGCGGTGGTGTGGAACTGCTGGAGCAACGACCAGAAGATCGCCGACATCGGCGCGGGCAATCACGTGGGATACATCTGCGTGGAGCGCTGCGACGTGGCTGATCACGCCGTTAGCCTTGCGGCGGGCGATACGTATGAGATGAGCATGACGCTGGGGTACTAATGCTGTTTGGTCTCCCCGGTCCCAGAATCGGGACCGGGGGCACCCAATTTCTGACTTGTCACGCAGCCAGCGGCCTGATCTTGGGCCGCTTTTTTTGCGACTCGGTCCACAGATCGTATTGCAGTTGCGCTTTGCAGAAGAAGTCGGGCGAGAGGGTCAACGCCTCGCCCAAACGAATGCTCAGATCCACTGTTACCGCCGTGCGGCCATTGAGAATGCGCGAGATGGTAGCGCGGGCCACGCCAATATGGGCAGCAAGCTGGGTCGCTGTTCGCGTGCCTAAAAACTCCCGTAAAAGTTCGCCAGGACTGGCCGGGTTGTACATCATTTTGATTGCCTCTCAGTGGTAATCCTGATAGTCCACGAGGACTGCATCCGTGTCCTCAAAGGTAAAAGTCAACCGCCAGTTGCCGCTCACCTTCACCGACCAATGGCCACGCAAGTCGCCAATCAGCGAATGAAAATCCCAGCCTTCGCGGTTCATATCCAGCGCCGTCGAGGCCAGATTCAGGGTGGTCAGCAGAATGCGCAGCCGTGCCTCGTGCTTGGCTTGAATGCCCGCTTTGGAGCCGGTCCTGAAGAACTTCTCGATACCACGATGCCGGAAGGTCCGAATCACGGGACCAGCGTAACATGAAGTGTCACGTCAAACAAGACCTTAATTTGTTGATACTGTCTATCAGTTTTCCGTTCTCGACTACTCATTCCGGGCGTATTCTGTAGCCAAGGAGCCACTCCCATGAACTGTGAGGAGATCATTGCGACGTTGAAGGACAACGAAGCAACCTTGCGCTCGCGCGGCGTGGTACATGCGGCATTATTCGGCTCAAGAGCTCGCGGCGATCATGGCCTGGAGAGCGACACCGACATCCTGATCGAACTCGATCCTGCCGCCCGGATCACTGTTTTTGATTACGCTGGGCTAAAGAATGATATAGCAGCACTTTTGGATGGCCCTGTCGATGTGGTCAACCGCAACGGGCTGAAGCCGTGGATCAAACCACTCGCCGCTGCGGACGCAGTTTATGCCTTCTGATGTCGCATCTGTGCTCTGCGACATCGAGCACCATATCCAATTGGCATTGCAGTTTGTAGCTGGAATGGATCTTGCGGCATTTCAGGAAGATACACGCACGGTTTACGCCGTCACCCGCTGTTTGGAGATTGTTTCCGAAGCCTCCCGCCGTTTACCCGAAGAGATCAAGATACGTCACGCAGCGATACCATGGAGAGAGATCGCCGGAGCTGGTAATGTCTATCGTCATGACTACGAGGATGTTGCAGCCAAAATGATCTGGGATACGGTGCAACTGGCATTGCCGCCCCTCCATGCTGCAATTGTGCAGGAAATCGAGCGTATCTACTCTGCACCGGACTAAACTTCCTGATGTGAAATGACCTTATCTGGCTTCCTACTCCGCCTGAAACTCATTGCGCAGCACACCCAGGCCGGCGATGGAAATCTCCACCACATCCCCAGCCTTCAGCGGTCCCACGCCGGAGGGGGTGCCGGTCAGCACCAGGTCGCCGGGCTCCAGGGTCATGGCTTCGGTGATGTGAGCCAAAAGGCGCGGGATGGGAAAGATGAAGTCCAGCGTCGAGCCGTGCTGGCGCAATTCGCCGTTGACGCGGGTCTCGATGGTGACTCCAGCCTCCAGGTCGAGTTCGTCGCTCACCAGCGGGCCGACGGGGCAGAAGGTGTCGAAGCCCTTGGCACGGCTCCATTGGCCGTCCTTGGTTTGCAGGTCGCGGGCGGTGACGTCGTTGGCCAGGGTGACGCCGCGGATCGCCGAGCGCCAATCTTCTTCTCTTAAGTGGCGCACCTGGCGGCCGATCACCAGAGCCAGTTCGCCCTCGAAGTCTACCCGTTGGGAGATTCTTGGCATTCGAACGACGCCGCCCGGGGCGAGAAGCGAGGAGGGCGGCTTCAGAAAGAGCAGCGGCTCGGTGGGCAGTTCGTGGCCCAGTTCCTTGACGTGGTCGCGGTAGTTGCGGCCAACGCAGACGATCTTGGAGGGAATCGCCGCCGGCAACAACTCAAATCCGCTCATCGGGCCAGGCTCGAAGCTAAAGCCATCGTGGTAGGAGCGCCCATGCTGTTTGCGGTGTAGATAAACTTCCTGGGGCGCGGGGGCCATGGCGGCAATCCAAAGTTCTCCGTCGCGGTCTTCCACGACGCCATAGTGAATATGTCCATCCAGCAAAAAGCGGCACGTACGCATGGATATCTCCTTTAAAGACTATATTCCTGACCCCCCACTTTGAAATCGGACAAAAATAATCCACAAAAGACCGCGATGCGGGACGGCGTCTCAGCATATCGGGTGCATACTGAAACTAGAGTTTTTGGCTAGAATTGCTTCCCAGGGGTTTCCAGCTCTCCACTGGGCCCGCTACACTGGCCTCGGCGTTTCATGGCACTCAGACGGCGCGTAAACCCCGCCCGCCGGTTGCAGGCACACGACCGGCTTCAAATCATCCGCGCAAGGCGCGTCGCGGAGAAACAAAAGCTTGTAGGACGCAGCGGCGTCCTGTACCAGAACGAACCGCGCAGGAGCGGCGACGGCAGATTCATTGCGTCAACCGCCCCCATGCGCAGCATCTCAGAAGTACCGGTAGCAGGAGGGAGTTGTTTATGAAGGTTGCTGCACGTTATCCCGGCATTCGGGTCACTGCCAATGGAAACCAGTTGGTCTCGTACCACACCGAGACACGTATTGCCGACGCTGGCGTCTTCTACCCCATCACGCCTTCCACCGAGGGCGGTGAGCTCTTCCAGCAGGCCTATGCCGAGGGCCATCTGAACGTATTCGGCCACAACACCATCGCCATCGAGACGGAAGGCGAGCATGCGGCCCAGGGCGGCGCTATCGCCCACTCCGTCTGCGGCAAGCGGGTGGTCAACTTCACCAGCGGCCAGGGCGTGGTTTACGGCGTCGAGCAGTACTATCACGCGCCGGGCAAGGCTTCGACGATGGTGCTGGAAGTGGGCGCGCGCGCGCTGACCAAGCACGCTCTCAACGTGCACTGCGGCCACGACGACATCTATGCGGCGCTGGACACCGGCTGGATCATGCTTTTTGGCAAGGACGCCCAGCAGGCTGCCGATCAGGCACTGATTCTGCGTCGCGTTACCGAGCTTTCGCTGACCCCCGGCATGAACATCATGGACGGCTTTCTCACCAGCCACCTGGAGCGGACCTTTTATAAGCATGAATCCGGCTTGATCCGTGAATACCTTGGTGCTCCAGAGGATGAGATCGAGTGTCCCACCGAGGCCCAGCGCACGCTCTTTGGCCCTACGCGGCGTCGCGTTCCCAAGATGATGGATCTGGCCAACCCCATTCTGCTCGGTCCGGTGCAGAACCAGGAACACTACATGAACGGCGTGATCGCCCGGCGCAACAACTTCGCAGAGCCGATCCTGCAGTTCCTGGAAGATGCCTACAAACAGTTTGCCGAGTTGACCGGCCGCAGCTACGGCCTGATCAGCGAGTACAAGGCCAGCGACGCCGAGACGGTGATCATCGCGCTGGGTTCGGCGGCCGAGAACGTCGATGCAGGCGTTGACTACCTGCGCCAGACGCGCAACGCCAGCGTGGGCTCGATCCACATCAATGTAATTCGCCCCTTCCCCGAAGCCGCCGTGGTGGCCGCGCTGAAGGGCAAGAAGAACGTCATCATTCTGGAACGCACCGATGAGCCGCTGGCGGGCGAAAACCCCCTCACCCGCGACATTCGCACTGCGCTCAGCAAGGCGCTGCAAGGCGTCGAAGGACTGCCCGCGCTGACTCTGGAAGAGACGCCGAAGATTGTCTCCGGCTCTTATGGACTGGGCTCGCGCGACTTCCGCCCCGAGCACATCATCGGCGCGTTCGAGTACGCCACCGCAGGCCGCGCCCGCAAGGACGGCAAGGTCCTGGCGGACGGCGTTTCCTTCTTTGTATTGGGCGTGGATCATCCCTATGCTGTGGTGGGTGACGAGACGCCTTCGCTGCTGCCCGAGGGCGCGGTTGCGGTGCGCTTCCACTCCATCGGCGGTTGGGGCGCTATCACCACCGGCAAGAACCTGGGCGCCATTCTGGGCGATCTCAACGACCTGATCTTTGAGCGGGACGGCGAGCGCGACGAACTGGGCAATCCCAAGGAAGTCATTCACGTCAGCGCCAACCCCAAGTACGGCTCGGAGAAGAAGGGCGCGCCTACCAGCTACTTCATGGTCGCCGCCAAGGAGCGCATCCGCGTCAACTGCGATCTGCGCCACGTAACCACGGTGCTCTGTTGCGACCCCAAGGCCTTCACCCACTGCAATCCGCTGGACGGCATGGCCGAAGGCGGTTCGCTGGTCTGGGAGTCGGATCAGGCGGGCGAACAGGCCTGGGAGCAGCTTCCCCAGTGGGCTCGCAAGCAGATCATCGAGAAGAAGATTCGCGTCTTCACCCTGCCCGGCTTCGCCATCGCCCGCAAGGCGACCGACCGTGGCGATCTGCAACTGCGCATGCAGGGCAACGCCTTTTTGGGTGCGTTCTTCCGCGTCAGCACGCTCTTGCAGGAGTTTGCCATCACTCCCGAGCAGTATCGCGAGGTGGTTCACAAGCAGTATGTGAAGAAGTTCGGCAAGTTCGGCGATGCCGTGGTGCAGTCCAACATGGAGGTCATGCTGGCCGGCTTCGAGCAGGTGCAGGAGATCGCTATCGGCGAGCTTTCCGCGGCCGACCACTCCAGCCTGCGCGGCCAGCCGCTGTTGCCGATTCTGGAGACGGTTCCCGCCGGCGAAGGCACTGCCTGCGCTACCGGTTGCCGCTCCACCGCGATGCCCGCAGGTCAGGCGCTGCGCACCCCGATTGCCAGCGTGGCCACCTTCGACGCCGAGTTCAGAGCCAACTTTGGCTATGACCAGCCGGCCTCGCCGCTGGCCGCCATGGGCATGATCGCAGCCGCAACCGGCGACACCGCCAGCAAGTATGTGGCTCGCCGCGAAACGCCGCTCTACATCCCTGAGAACTGCACCCAGTGCATGGAGTGCATCTCGGTCTGCCCGGATACCGCGCTGCCCAACACGGCGCAAGACCTGCGCACCCTGCTCACCACCGCGATCTCGCACTACGTGGTTTCCACAAAAGACAGAGCGCAGCTCCTCGCGGCGCTGCCGGAGATCGAGAAGCAGGCCCGCGTCAAGATGCTGGAAGCGGTTGCGGCCAAGGCTGGAACTCCACTGCCCACCATTTTGCAAGAAGTAACCAATGCTCTCGACGGATTTTCGCAGTCCGCGAAGGACCAGTTCTTTGCGGTGCTGGCCAAGGTGCCGATGGCCTATTCCAAGGTCAACGCCATCTTCTCCTCGCCGGAGCGCAAGACTCCCGGCGCGGGCGGCATCTTCTCCATCTTTGTCAGCGATCTGTGCAAGGGCTGCGCGGCCTGCGTCACGGCTTGCGGCGATCACGAAGCGCTGAAGATGGTTCCCGAAACGCTGGAGATCAACGCCGAGCACGAGACAGGCACGGCCTTCCTCGATCTGCTGCCCGACACTTCGCAGAAGTTTTTGGGGCTGTATAACGCGGCCAATCCGGCTGATTCCAAGACAGCCACGCTGCGCAACATGCTGATGCAGCGTTCCACCTATGACGCGCTGGTCTCGGGCGACGGCGCTTGCGCCGGATGCGGCGAGAAGAGCGTGTTGCGCTCCATTGCCGCGGTCACCGAAGCCTACATGCGCCCTGTCTTCCACGCCAAGAGCGACCGCTTCCTGGCCAAGGCCGGCGAACTGGAAAAGACCGGCGTGTCCAAGCTGGCTGTTCTCAAGGCCCGCAACATGGCCGAGTACGATCTGCTGCGTCAGGCCATTGCACACCTCATTCTGGGACTGGGCGGCGAAGACGAGCTGGACACCAAGGCCCGCATCGCTGCCTACGAACAGAAGAACGGGCCGATCAGCGATGCCGAACTGGTGGAAGCCATCGCCGCGGTGCTGCTGACCGAGGCCTTCAACCACAAGCAACTGCAAGCCGTCGATGGACGTCACGCGAGCGGCATGAGCGTGATGGCCATGGCCGCGCACACCGGTTGCAACACCGTCTACGGCTCTTCAGCGCCCAACAACCCCCATCCTTATCCGTGGATGAACTCGCTCTTCCAGGACGGCGTCACCATCGGCTGGCTGATGGGCGAGAGCTTCATCGTCGACCATGCCCGTCGCTCGGTGGTTCCAGAACGGTTGGCCGACATGCTGCTCACCCGCGACGCCAACGTCATCAACGCCGAGGATTATTACCACCTCAGCCACTTCTCCGACGCTCTGATGACTGACCAGGAGATCGTCGAACTGCCCAAGGTCTGGGCGGTGGGCGGCGACGGCGGCATGGGCGACATCGGCTACCAGAACATGTCCAAGGTGATCCTGCAAAACCGGCCCAACATCAAGGTGCTGATGCTGGATACGCAGGTCTACTCCAACACCGGCGGTCAGAACTCCGACTCGACGCCGATGCTGGGCGGCGGCGACATGAACACCTATGGCGCGGCCACGCAGGGCAAGACCACCGAGAAGAAGACGGTCGCCGAGACCTTCCTCGCCGGCCACGGTTCGCCCTTCGTTGCTCAGGTTTCCATGGCCAACGCACCGAAGCTCTACCGGGCCATTTTGGACGGTCTGGAGTATCGCGGCACCATGTACCTGCAGGCCTTCACCACCTGCCAGCCGGAGCATGGCGTAGCCGACGACATGGCGCTCTTCCAGGCCCAGCGCGTCCGCGACTCTCGCGGCGTACCGGAGTTCGTCTTCAACCCCCGCCTGGGCGAGACCTATCAGGAAGCGCTCGATCTGAAGGGCAATCCTTCGATCGATCTGGACTGGTACGAGACCAAGAACAAGGTGACGGGCGAGCTCTCCCGCTACACCGTGGCTCACTGGTGCACTACGGAAGCCCGCTTCCGTAATCATCTGAAGAAGATCAAGCCCGAAGCGGCGGCCAAGCTGATCACGCTCGACAACATGCTGGTCCGCATCACCCAGCAGGACGCGATCTATCGCCACAACCTCAACCCGGCGCATCGCGCCTTCACCCCCGACTTCGGCGTATACATCCAGATCGAGCAGGACGGCAAGACGGTCTTCTACGCACTCAGCCGTCAGTTGGTGATGTTCTGCGTGGAACGCCGCAAGTCATGGCGCATGTTGCAGTCCAAGGCCGGCATCGTCAACCGCGAGTACGTGGCGCAGAAGGCTGTTCTGGCCGATGTGGATGCCGGCAAGATCGCGCTGGATGAGTTGTTCAACCGTGGGGCGGAACTGGTGAAGGAGCGCATCGCGGCTAGCGCGCCAGCAAAGGCGTAACTTAACCCCAACACTACAAAACGCGGGCCGCGAGGTCCGCGTTTTGTGTTTTAGGACTGAACCAAAGATGTAACGCCACAACGAATCAGATAATCGGCTGTGCCCTCAAAACTCTCCGGAAGATTGGTTGGATCATTCCTATCCCCTTTGGGAACAAAAATGATCATCCCCTTCCTAGCACGAGTCAGCAATACGCGATAAGCATTCGTTTTGAATAATATCTTTTCGGCATTCTTTATTGTGTTCCACTTGCTTTGACTTCCATGGCGTAAAGCACGAGGGCACCATCCTTGCGATTGCTGCCAAACGAAGTCACCACCCCAACATAGACCGATCCAATCCAGTTCCAACCCTTGAATCTCAAACTCTGTGGCAAACACTTCGCATCTGAAGCTCGATCTAATATCTCCATTATCGCCAAGATACCAATGTTCCCAAGGGTAATCCGCATGAAATGTTGAACTCGGTTCCAATCCCTCTGCGCGCAATCGCGTAGCTCCGGAAGAGCCCACCAATCCGTAACGGTTTTCTCCGATCCCTTCCTTTCGCAGCCTAAGTCGAGTTTCATTCAGGTCTCTTGAAATGAAAATGGGAAACTTCTCCGTGATTAGCAAGGATGCCGCCCCGTCCGCGTCGCCATCGAGCACTCGATTCACCCAAGTAGCGAGATTCTCTGCTCTCAAACTACGATTGGAAGTCCGAAGATGCAAAACTTGGTTTGTTTGAACGACCTTTTGTTTTGACGAATCATCGAACAATCGACGTCCTGCCGTGGACGCTCCGCCCTCTAGAACCTCTGGCGATGCATATATCACCCAGTCTTTGCCAGTCGCAAGCAGCGCTCTTCCCCACTCCTCCAGTCCAGCCTCACCGTCATGGATCTCTTGCCCTCCACCGACTAAGGCGACAATAATCGCCCAGTCCGGATGTCTCTCCATAATACGCAGAAGCATTTCAGGCTCTGAATAGTCTCGATTGAATTTCTTCAGATTCTGGTCTGTGTTCCAAGCACGCTGAGCTTCATCAAAGACAATTGCATGGTTTGAAGGTGACTCTTGATTGTCATTCGTGTGGTATCGAGCAAACACGTGGACATTCTCAATCAGAGTCCTCGCCTCCGTACGAGCCTGTACGGATCTCGCGCCACCCCGCATGCTTTCTTGCGTAAAGAGGTGTTGAAGCACTTGCACGAGAGGCCCGTTCCCGCTCATGAAATGAATTGCACCGGAATTATTTTCCTTAGAATGTGCAAGACTTAGTCCCACTAACGTTTTCCCAGAGCCAGGCACCCCAGTTAAAAAGCAAATTGCATGATGATTCTCCGTGCGCGCATGGTCAACATAGCCCTGAACAGCACGACAAACCTTATCGATTTCATGTTCTGATGCTTCAGAATGCGCAATCTCTCGAATCGACAATCCACTCTTCAACGCCAAGGCAGCTTCAAAGATACTTGGTACAGGAAAATATGGGCTACTATTCCAATCCTCCACAAGAACCTGCACCGATGAAGGCGAATCAACTGCGACTAATAAACTTGCTAAGCCTATCCATGATGAAAATATTACTTGTGAAATCCAGTAGGCAGGCAGTCCCGGAAACAATTCGCGCTGATTCACCGCCAGAGGATCTGGGTCATAAGCCTGCGAAGAAACTACAATGGGGACAATTCTCTGATCGGCAGATAACTTATGAAAATAGTGTAAAAGAAGTGCATACTCTTCAACCTGGCGCTTTGCCTGCAAGGCAGCAGAACCGGTCTTTGCTTCTAGAACTACAACCACATCTCCTATTAGTAGAACTATATCAACCCGCTTTTCCTTGCGCGGGATTGAAAACTCAAGAAGCAGGCCCCATTTTAGCGCTGAAGTTGATCGACTTACGCTCTCCTGAAGTGCAAGTCGCAACGCACGAATATCTCGTTCCCAGGTCAGTGTTTGATCAGAGAAAAGGCTGGTGTAGCCATAACCAGCATAGTTTTTCCCTAAACTCGCAATGATCTGATCGTCGGTGTACGCGAGAAAATCTTCCACATTCGAACGAAAGAAAGATGCCATAGTCGTAAACGGTATAACCTGTTCCCAGGGCCCAGGTTATCACGCGCGAGGTAAAGCACCAGGTGTTGGTTGCCACATATATCAATTGGGCCATCCTCTCTACTCGCATTCTTATGCTTTGCTACAGCAGCGAGGATCGAGTTCAGCGTTCCAATGCGCAGAGGTGTATGGGCGGGAACAGCGATGCGGTGAGGTGAAGGCTGCTGAGTTTGCAGGATGAGATGGCTGCCGACCTGATGGACGCGAACATAATCCCAGTGCTTGCAGAGATGCCTTGCAAGCTCCTCGCCGCTGAGATCACGCGGCAGCTTCATGCGACGGCCAGCACCTCGTCGCGGGCCAGACGCAGGCGGATCGAAGTGGGCGCAACGGAGTCGAAATAGAAGGCTTGCACGGCCTCGCGGACATTGGCTTTCAGCTCGTCCCAGGTATCGGCCTGGGTGAAGATGCTTTCGCCGATGGCTTCCGCGGTAAAGCCGCCGTCGGTCTCTTGCGCGATTTCAAAGACGAGCTCCTTCATGCTGTTTGTGCCTCCGCAGCAATTGATCCGACCGCAGACAAGTCGTCACCCTCAAAACATACCACTGAATCGAATTACGCGCACTTAGTTCGGCAGGCTCTCGACGTGCGGTTTGCTGGGGAGTTGCCCCGCCAGCAGCAGCTCCTGCTCACGCAGTTGGGCCAGCGCTTTCTCGGGGCAGATGTGGCGCAGTTCCAGCGCCTCTAAGGCAGCGTCAGTCTCCACGGCGGAGGCCACGGTCATGAAGCAGTAGAGGCAGCGCGTGTTGTAGGTGCCATTTTCGTTCTGCGTGCGACTGTACATCGACCCTCGAAATGCGTGATTGAGTTGGCTCGATGCTAACGCCAGGAAAACCCCACATAAGTGACTTGGATCACCTATTACAGTTTGACTTTGTCGCGGCCCTCGTTCCAGCCAAGAAAAAATCAGATCTTCATGCCCTGATTGGGGTTACGGCGCAACTGCCAGCAGGGACTCATTCCCGCCTGGGGAAAGAGTGCGAGCACGCAGGGCGTATCCTGAGTGCCCAGAAAGTCGAACTCCTGCTTGTCGCCCTTGAGTGGAATGGCCATGTAGTGGTTCACTGTGACCTTGGCCTGGGGCGAACCGCGCAGCTTGAAGACGGCCCAATCGCCGCCATAAACCGCCACAAAGGCTATCGCCAGCGCTACCACCAGCCGTTCCAGCCAACGCTTCATGCTGCCTCCCTTGGGACTACTAAACCTTGCGGGGCGCAGCAGGCATGGTCCAGTTGGGCGCGTTCAGCCTGCATTGTGCTGTCTTTACTTAGTTCATCCAGTACGGCGACCAGGATCGCGGCTGCCGCAGCGTCTACGGGAGTGGTGCGGCTATAGTGCATCCACTTGCCTTCGCGACGGGCGCTCACCAGCCCGGCATTGCGCAGATAGGCCAGATGGCGAGAGATCTTCGGCTGGCCCTGGCGCAGAATCTCGACAAAGTAGCAGACACAGACCTCGCGGCCCGCCATCAGGTTCAGCAGGCGCAACCGGGTGGGATCGGCCAGTGCGGCAAAAAGGTTGGCCAGATTGGAACTGCTCGTCATGAAAGGAATTATATCCGCTTTGACAAATATATCGCGCAGACATATATTTGCTTTAGCGAATGTGAGGCATTGAAAATGGACACCAGGAGCATGGTTCAGGAGAAGTACGGCGCGGCGGCGCGGGAGGTGCAGGAGAGCGGCACGGTAGCCTGTTGCAACCCCGCCTTTACCTGTTGCGACCCTATCACCACCAACCTCTACGATGAGGCCCAGAAGAGCGGACTGCCGGCCAACGCCGTGCTGGCCTCGCTGGGATGCGGCAATCCAACGGCGCTGATCGAGTTGAAGGCGGGTGAGACGGTGCTCGATCTGGGCTCGGGCGGCGGCATCGACGTGCTGCTCTCGGCCAAGCGGGTTGGACCGACGGGCAAGGCCTACGGTCTGGATATGACCGGCGAGATGCTGGCTCTGGCCCGCGAGAATCAGCGTCAGGCAGGCGTGGAGAATGTCGAGTTTCTGCAAGGCGAGATCGAACACATTCCCCTGCCCGACAATGCGGTGGATGTGATCATCTCCAACTGTGTCATCAATCTGTCGGCGGACAAAGACAGTGTGTTGCGCGAGGCCTTCCGGGTGCTGAAGCCGGGTGGACGCTTCGCTGTCTCCGATGTAGTGACCCGCGGCGAGGTTCCCGAGCATGTGCGCCAGAGCATGTTGCTGTGGGTGGGCTGCATCGCCGGAGCGCTGGAAGAGGGCGACTACGCCGCCAGGCTGATCCGCGCGGGATTCACCGCGGTTTCGGTCGAGCCAACGCGGTTTTACACCATCGAGGATGCAAGGCGCTTCCTTACCGAGTCGGGCGTCGATGTGGACACCATCGCTCCGCTGGTCAAGGACAGGTTCATGAGCGCGTTTATCCGCGCCACCAAGCCGGGCGATTGCGGAACAAGCTGCGGATGCAAGGCGCAAACGCTCACCACGATCAGCTAGTGTGGTGAGTCATAAGTTTGTTTATGAAAAGGAAGTGTCGCTGAGCGTAGCGAAGGATCTGCATTTTACCAACTCGAACAAAAAGCAGGTCCTTCGACTGCGTTTGTCACAAAGGACGTGCCAAACTTCGCTCAGGATGACAGCTTTTTTGATCGTGTTAACAACTCAGCCCAGAAACAGTCCGCAAGATTTTCATAGCCCCCGGAGGCCCTGATGGACCGCAAGCCGTACAACATCCTTGTTCTTTGCACCGGCAACTCAGCGCGCAGCATTTTGGGCGAGGCGCTCTTCAACACGCTGGGCGCGGGACGCTTCCAGGCCTATAGCGCGGGCAGCCATCCCAGCGGCCGGGTCAATCCCTTCGCGATCGAGCAGTTGCAGGTAATGGGCTATCCCACCGAAAGCCTGCGCAGCAAGAGCTGGGACGAGTTCGCTGAAGCTGATGCGCCGCAGATGGATTTCGTGGTCACCGTCTGCGACAACGCCGCCGGTGAGGTTTGCCCACTGTGGCCTGGCCATCCGGTCACCGCACACTGGGGATTTCCCGACCCCGCTTCCGTCGAGGGCAGCGACGAAGAGAAGCGCGCCGCTTTTGCCAATACACTGCGCCAGATCCGCCATAGGGTGCAGCTCTTCCTCAGCCTGCCGCTGGAGACGCTGGACCATATGGCGTTGGAGAGCCAGATGCGGGCGATTGGGAAGCAGCCTCTATGAGCACGGCGCAGCGCATTGCAGCGGAGGCGCTGGGTACGGCGCTTCTGCTGGCGATCGTGGTGGGATCGGGCATCATGGCCGAGCGGCTGGCGGGGGGTAATGTCGCGTTGGAGCTTTTGGCCAATGCCGTGGCGACGGGCGCCGGATTGATTGCTCTGATCCTTACCTTCGGGCCCGTCTCCGGCGCACACTTCAACCCCGCAGTCACTCTGATGGAGGCCATCGACGGCAGAATCAGCCGTCCGATGGCATTCGCTTATATCCTGGCGCAGGCGGTTGGCGCGGTGGCCGGAGTCGCGGGCGCGCACCTGATGTTCGCCGAGCGGATCTTTGCCCTTTCCTCGCATCTGCGTTCCGGCTGGGCGCTGGAGTGGAGCGAGTTTGTGGCTACCGCCGGTTTGTTGCTGGTGATTCGCGGCGTCTCGCGCAGCCAGCCAACAGCCACTCCCTATGCGGTTGGCGCTTACATCACGGCGGCTTATTGGTTCACGTCATCGACCTCGTTTGCCAACCCGGCGGTAACGCTGGCCCGCGCCCTCACTCCCAGCTTTGCCGGCATCCATCCCGTGAGCGTTCCAGGATTCATCGCCGCGCAGCTGGCGGCCGTGGTGGCTACAACTTTGCTGGGAAGATGGATCTTTGCCGAGCGCATCGCGGTATGATGTGTGCGAGGATGCACCCATGCCTCGCATTGCACTGCTTGCCGAACACGCCCTACTAACGCAGTAAGCAACAAGAGAATACGGATAAGTATGAATAAAGAAAGGAAACCATGAAAGCGAAGACTTCAGTCTTTTTGTTGATTCTCCTGGGCAGCGCAGCGATGCTGGCCGGGCAAAGCTCTGTCCCACAGCCCACCCCCTTGCACCGGCAGTATCATGAAGGCGAGAAGCTGGTTTACCGCATGAATGGCGCCAATGAGGCCTGGCATTACACAATTCAGGCCGATGGCGTGGTGAAGAAGGACACTTCCGGGGCATTTTTCGAGGAGTATACTTGGTCGAAGATGGAGACCTCCGGGCAGACGCTGCCGCTTTCTCCGCAAACCGCGGACTTCCGCCAGCGGCTCTCTCTCGATCCTGACCAGAACCCATCCGTGCCGGACTTTAGCAAGGTAGACCCCAAACTCATCGGGCCGATTGCCGACTTCATGACCTACTACTCCGATCTGTGGCTGGCAATCAAAACCGGGCAGCTCAAGCAGGCCGGTGATCACTTCTATGTACCCAACGGCGTGCCGTCCTCGTGGGCGGATGGAGCGCATGTGTTGCTCGGTGAGAGCGCCATCGACTTTGATCTGACGCTGAAGAGCGTGAACACGGCCGATGGCAGCGCCGTGCTGCTGGCGCGCCACGTGCCTCCGCAGAAGCCGCAGATCAAGCTGCCCGCGGCCTGGATGCAGACACCGGTTGCCGACACCCCTAATAACTGGGTGGGAGTGAGCAAGAATCAGGACGGCAGTTATAGCGCGGCGGTGGGCAAGGAGACCTTCGATGTGGAGATCAAATTCAGTCTGGCCGACGGCAGGATTTTAAGCGCCAAGATGGACAATCCGGTTCAGACCATCGAGCGCACTTGTTCGGATGCAGCCTTGACCCAATGCGACGCAGCCAAACCGCACCTCATCCTGCGCAAAGTCGATATTTCTCTGGTGCAGTAGAGCAATATCAGGATCGATGCAAAGAGCAAGGGCGCGACCGAAGTCGCGCCCTTGCGGGCATTTCGCTTGATCCAGGCTCTCTCAATCCTCATTGTCGATCAATTCACTGGCGGAGTGCCTCGCATGTTAGTCTATGCCCACAATGCGCCGACTATTTTTTCTAACTCTTCTATTGGCAACAACGCTCACTGGACTAGCTCAATCAGCTTCCAACTCATTGCCCACCATGCCCAAGGATCCCCGCGATGTTTTTGCGGCTGCCGCGCCTTTCTATGACTTCAATTCCCCGTCTCTCAAGCCCTGGCATTTGAAGGTGACTTACCAGCTCTACGACGAGAAGGGTGCGCCCACAGAACAAGGAAGCTATGAGTATTGGTGGGCTTCGCCGCAGGTTTATCGCAGCACCTGGACCCGTCCCAGCGCGACGCACACGGACTGGCATACTGGGGACGGCAAACAAGTGACGCAGGTGACAGGGGAACGTCTCAGTTACTTTGAATACAAGCTACAATCCGCCCTGTTTTCCCCCTTGCCCAAGGGTGCCGATTTTGATCCCGCCAAGTTCCGTCTGGAACGCGAAGACTACGGGCCTAAAGACGCCAAGATGTCCTGCATCATGATCGTCCCTCTCATGCATCAGTTCGGCAGCACAAAAAATATCCATCTGGGCTTGTTTCCGACCTATTGTTTCGACCCACAGATTCCAGTTCTACGCAGCAGTTCCGCCTTTGGTACGGTAAGCACGCTTTTTGACAGATTGACCAAGATCCAAAACCACTTTATGGCCAAGGAGATTCGATTCTATGAAGGCGAGCGCGAGATGCTGTCCGCTACCATTACGTCGGCAACTACATTAAATCCTACAGACCCGGCGCTGACGCCTTCGCAAACAGCCAACACGGTTACGGTCAATAGGGCGCAGCTTGCCGCCGGCGTAGTGGTTGGCTCATTAATCAAAAAGCAGCAGCCGATCTACCCGCAAGACGCCAAGGACGCCCACGCCTCTGGCACTGTGGTTTTACAGGCCACAATCGGCATCGACGGAGGTGTTCACGAACTGCGTGTGGTCTCCACACCCTGGCCATCGCTGGCGGCATCGGCACTATGGGCTGTCTCCCATTGGGAATACAAGCCATACTTGCTGGAAGGTAGTCCGGTCGAAGTCGAAACCACCATCAATGTGATCTACACACTGGGCCCGTAAACGGTCTTTGATGGGCAAAATGCAATTGGGCCAGACGATGCCGTCTGGCCCAATTTGTTTGTATCCGGAAAAGCAGGTCCTTCGACTGCGTTTGGCACAAAGAACGTGCCCAACTCCGCTCAGGATGACAGTTTGTTATTGATGAACTTCAAGAGTTAAACAATCAGAACTTCACCGACGCGGCGCGGGGTGAAACTCCGCTCAGTTCGGCGGTGCGGGCTTCGGCATAAGCGGCAGCGCCCAGCAGGGCGGCGCGGCTCTCCAGAATGATGCGCACCGGCATGTTGATGAGCAACTGGCTCAAGCGGCCCTTGTCGGTGAAGGCCTTCATGAAGGTTCCGTCCTTGAGCTTCTCCAGAATGCGGGGAGCGATGCCACCGCCTACATAGAGTCCACCCACCGAGAGCACCTTGAGAGCCAGATTACCGGCCTCGGAGCCATAGACGGAGACAAACATGTCCAGGGACTTCTCGCAGATCTCGCTCTTCTCAGCCAGGGCCAGTTCGGTGATGACGGCGTTGGGATCTTCCTCGGCCATGCGCTCGGCCAGCCATGTCGGCTCTTCGACGCCGCGCACTTCGCGCAGAAACTCGTAGATGTTGGTCAGGCCCATGCCGCTGACGACGCGTTCATAGCTGATGCGGCCGTTGTACTTCTGTTGCAGGAAGCGCAGCAGATCGATCTCGTTCTCGTTGCGCGGGGCGAAGTCGGTGTGGCCACCCTCACTCGGGTAGGGAGTGTGAGTACGTCCATTCCAGATCAAGAGGCCTTCGCCCAGGCCGGTACCGGCGGCGATCAGAGCGCGATTGCCCATCTGGCTGGCATCGCCCTCGCTGAGGGTGTAGATCTGATCATGAGAAAGCTCGGCAACGCCGTAGCCATTGGCTTCCAGATCGTTGATCAGGAAGACATGGTCGATGCCCAGATTTGCGGAGAGCTCGCGGCTATCCAGCGTCCAGGGCAGGTTGGTCAGCCGCAGGCGGCCATCGCGCACCGGTCCGGGCACGCCGAAGCAGGCCGCGGTCACCTTGTCCGCGCCCAAAAACTCTTTCACGATCACTTCCAGCCCGGCGTAGTCCTTGGCCGGGTAGCGCTGATCGCGTGAATATGCCAGTTTGCCGTCTGCAAAATCGTACAGCGCCAAGTGAACTTTGGTGCCGCCTACGTCGCCCGCCAGAATCATCGTTCTCTCTCCAAAACCCCGCATCCCTCTCCGTTGGTTGCCGGTAGAAGTGCGGCTGCAGCTTTATCCAGGATCAAAGTGAGTATACCGCTTGCCGGCCAAATCAGTTGACTGGGCAAGCGTTCGGGGTCGCGCGGCCCCTGATAGACCTCACTCAAAACTGCGGCCTTGTCTGCTCCGCCGATCACAAAAAAGACCGAGCGGGAGTGATTGATGACCGGCCAGGTGAGGGTCGTTCTCCAGGAATCTTTTTGTGAGACATGGTTAGCCACCGCCAGACGTCCCAGCTCATGAATTGCTTCGGTATGCGGAAAGAGCGAAGCGGTGTGGCCGTCATCGCCCATGCCCAGCGCCACCAGATCGAAGCGCGGCAACTCGGCGCCCTCCAGGCGGAAGCTGTTGCGCAGATCGGACTCATACCGAGCCGCGGCGACCTCCGGCTCCAGTTCGCCCTCGATACGATGAATCTGATCGGCAGCGAGAGGAACGTGGTCCAGCAGTGCTTCACGGGTCATGCGATAGTTGCTTTCGGCATGATCGGGCGGAACGGTGCGTTCGTCGACCCAATAGAGTTCGAGATCCTGCCACGGCACGCGGGAACGCCAGGGCTGACTGGGATCGGCGAGCAACGCGAAGGTAGCCTTGGGCGTCGAGCCGCCGCTGATGGCGATGCGCGCTCGGCCATGATCAGCCACGGCCTCCTCGATCATCTCGGCAAAATACTGCGCGGCGCGGCGCGCCAGAGCTGCACCGTCCGGTTCCACGTAGTACTTGATCCTGAGTTTCCTGCTCATGCAGTTGCGGTCCTCGTATCTCTACTCTAATTGCGATTGAGCTTTGCAACACGCCCGGATGATGAAATCGCTGCTGCAATTGAGAGTGCCATACCAATTCGCAATGTGGTGACGTTAACAACATCGATGGGTCGTCTGACTCAACAGTTGATTTTGCTTTCAACCTATATCCGGCAGTCACATAGCATTACCAAGCCGCAAGAAGAATGACAAGCATTTCAATATCAATCAGTTGTCATTGCTGAGCGAAGCGAAGGATCTCTACCTGCTCAAGTCGACTGTTGGGTGACAGGACAATGCAGATCCTTCGCTGCGCTCGGCGATGACGTATCTTTCGTCTTGACTGTTTCATTGCCAAATCAATAGGAAAGAAAAGGCCGGCACAAGGCCGGCCATTTCTTGTCTTCCGCTAGAAACGGCGGCTTAGGTGGTAGCACGCGGACGAACAGTGACCACGGTAGCCGGAACCACTGTAATCGTACTGTTGGACGGAATGGCGCAACCCGAATCGCTCGCCACTGAGCAGGCTGGCAGGTTGGGGCTGATCTGCGTCTTGTCCTTCGGTGCGGCTCCAGTCAGGTCAATGTAGTGGACCATGTTATCGCCCGTGGTGGAAACGAAGAACATTGTGTCATCGGGGCTAAAAGCTCCGGCCACTGGAGCAGTGATGCTGGAAGCTCCGGTCAGAGGCAGATAGCAAACCGCTCCAGTGCCACCAGTCGCCAGAGAGCAATTGAAACTGCTATAGGTCGAGCTGATGGTGGCCGCTGTAGCATTGGGCAGATAGAACGGCAGCGTAGCGCCGGCCGCGGTTCCCGAGTAGGTAAGGAAGGCCAAAGCCGAAGTGGGTGCTGGCAACAGCTGATTGACGGCCGTCGCATTCACGTTGACTGCGGCAGTGCGCAAGCTGTTGTTGCTGGTGGTCAGCGGCGCGGTCAGTGAGCAAACCTGAGAGGCAGGAATCGAGACGCCGATATCGGAGAGAGTCACACCGCTTCCGGTGGCAGTCGCGCCCAGGATGTGCGCGCCGTCGGTGGTAGCGGCCAGAATGTCGGTCTTTGAAGCCACAACATCCGCCTGCGGATAGTAGCTCATCGCACCGCCAACCGTACCCGTCGGGCACCAAGTGTGCGAAACCGTCGGGCTTCCGCTCATATATGCGCCTACACCAGGAACGGTGATGGCCAGGTTCTGCGCGCCGTTGGAAGTAGTCGTTCCCAGAGTGGAGTTGCAGACCGTACTGCTGGTGTTACTGGTCGAACAAGCCAGCAAATAGCTGCTCCAGCCGGTGTTCACGTTGTAAATGTAGAGCTTGTCGGTGTGGTTGCCGCCCAGTGCCGCACTGTCGGTGATGTAGAGCGTCTTCACATCCGGCGTCCAGGCCGCTGTAGCGCCCAGACCACCCGTGGTTGCTGTGACGCCGCCGCTGGCGCTGTAGAGATAGAAGATCTGGCGCGATTGATCGTTGATCAGCAACTGGGAGTTGTCGGGCGCAACGGCCAGAATCACACCGGGAGCGGATGGATCCTGCTTGCTGAGGGTGTTGCTGGTGGCGTTGTAGATCATCAGCCCATGCGAGGAGCCGAAGTACAGGCTGTTGCCCAGCTTGTCCATCAACATGGAGTTGGGGACATAGGGCAACTTGACCGACGATCCGACCGTGCCGGTGATCAGTTCCACGGGCGTGAAGTACTGCGACTGGCCGGGAGCGCCATACCAGACATACTCGCTGGAGGTGCCGGGGGTCTTGACGGTCACTGAGTTGCTGGTCAGCGGCAGACCCGTTCCAAATTCACCCATGTAGTTGATCGGCGAAGGATTGCAGGTCGAGGGCTGGCAGACTGCATAGATCGATGCCTGGCCGGGATAGGAGGTGGTGATCGCGCCGGCGCTGCTGGCCGAGATGTCGATCGGATCAGTCGACTGGTAATCCAGCGTCAGACCGGTAATCGTGGCGCCCAACGTGTCGGTGATGGTGGTGACCAGGTTCTGCGTATTGCCTTGCGAGATCGTGCCGCTGGTGGTACCGTTCTCCATCTTCACCGAAATGCTTGCCGGCGGGCAGGTGGAGAAGGTGCCAGCCGAGGATCCGGAGTTGGCCACAGAAGCGCTGACCAGTGTGGTTCCTGGCAGATTCGCCGTAATCTGATTGGTCTCGCTGTTGATCGAGGCCACCGAAGAATTGCCCACAGAATAGCTCAAAGTGCCGATGACATTGGAGCAACTGGTGGTGGTCGGCGAGCAGAGCGGGGTGCTGGTGGGGACGCCGTTGGTGTTGGCACTGTAATACGCCGTAACGTCCAGGGATTCCGTTGCGCCCTGCGAGTAGCACTGCGCCGGCGCGCTCGTCGAAGAGTTCAGATTCAATTTCAGCGATGTCACCGCCGGATGGATATAGACAATCACCGGATTGGATGTCACCGATTCGGCAGAGGCCGTAATATACGCCGAAGCATAGGCCGCATTCCCCAGTGCTGTCGCTGTAGGTGCGGTGCAGATGGAGTAGTTGGCAATGCCGCCGCCCGTATTGCGGTTCCAGGTGCCGGCGCAGATATATCCCGACGGGGAGATATCCACCAACTGACTGTTGGTGGTGCCATAGCTGAAGGAAGTAACGCTGGCTGTATCCCCCTTGCAGGTGCTGGCCGAGGGAGACGAAATCTGCCTCGTCTGCCCAAATGACATGGAGATGCCTCCTGTCTTGGGCGACAGCGTGATCGCGTCAACGTCTGTGACCCTCAACCCGTAACCCAAGCCATTGCAAAAGTTCGCGTCAGGATTGCGCGTGCAGCCGGAGACCGAAATCCCGACAGGAATGGCCAGACACAACAAGCAGACAAGCGTCAAAAACCGCCGCATGAATCCTCCCCGCCCCGCCTTTTCAAACCGCGGAACGGTCTCTTCGATACCGTTAAAAAATTAGGTCGCAAGCGGTCCGTCCACAGACCTCTCATACTGGTCTGCCACCACCGGCTTCCCCTGTGGGAACCGGCTTCCAGCATCCAGCTTTCGCTGGCAGCCGGAGGACAAAACACGCTCCAAAACTCCAATGAAAAGTGTATCAGGCAGAGCCGGTCCGATGCTGCACCTTGGCCGGCCTGTCCTGGGATTCAACAGAAGTTCTCACTCTTGATCGTGTGTGTTCATCGTTTCCCCGGTCCCAAAATCGGGCCCCTTCGACAGGCTCAGGGCAGGCACAGGGGCACCCACGGTGTGTTGGCTATCGCACAGTTGGTGTCAAATACTGGCCAAACCACTCAGCGGCGCGCTCGACCACATCGCGGCGGTGGTCGGGATCCACAAACCCGTGGCCTTCGTTGGGGTAGACCACCAACTGAGTGGGCACTCCCCGCTCGCGCAGGGCATGCCAGAACTCGAAGGACTGGGGCGCTGGGCACTCTCCATCGCGATCACCCACCACCACCAGCGTCGGCGTTGTCGCGTTCTTCAGATAGTTGATCGCAGAGCTTTTGGCATAAATCGCCGGATCGTCGTAGACGGAAGCGCCAAAATAGGGAAGCATCCACTGATCGATGGAGTTCTCACCGTAGTAGCTCTGCCAGTTGGAAATGCCAGCCCCGGCCACCGCCGCCTTGAAGCGCCCGGTCTGGGTGATGGCGAACATGGTCATGAAGCCGCCGTAGCTCCAACCGGTGATGCCCACACGATCCTTGTCCACAGGGTACTGAGCCAACACCGTGTCCACACCGGCAAGAATGTCGCGCAGGTCGCCGTAACCGAAGTCCTTGCGGTTGGCCTGGGTAAAGGCCTCGCCCTGGCCAAAGCTGCCGCGGGGATTGGGTTGGAGCACAAAATAGCCCAGAGCCGAGAAGGCCGCCGCACTCAAGCTTCCGCGGGCGCCCCACTCCGACGTCACCGCCGCTGCTGGCCCGCCGTGAACCAGAATAATAAGCGGATATCTTTTGGAGGGATCATAGCCCTGCGGCTGCGTGAGCCAGCCCTGCACGTTGAATTCATCGCTCTTCCAGGTCAAGGAAATGGACTTCCCCCAGGAGGCCACAATGCCGTCGTTGAAGTGAGAAAGCTGTTTTGGACCCGGCGCGCCGGGCTTCACGGCATAAATCTCCGAAGGATGTTCGAAGGTGCTGGCGCGGAAGACCAGCAGCGAACGATCCGCACTCGCCGACAAGCTCATCTCCAGGCGTCCGTCGCTTACGGTTGCGGGGATGCTGTAGAGAGACGCGTCGATGCGAACAGAGCCATCCGTCAGGCGGTAGCGGACCAACTGGCTGTTGCCGCCCCTCAATTCGCTAACCAGGAGCTGCTCGCTGTTCTCCCACACCATCCACGCCGCGGAAGCCTTGCGCCCTTCGCTCAGGTTGCGCGGCGCTCCGCCTTCAGATGGGATCATCCACAGATCGCCGCCGGTCGCGCCTTGATCGCTCATTAGACCGCCGATAAAGGCCAGCGACTTTCCATCCGGCGACCAGCGCGGCACGGCAATCTGTAAACCATGCAGCGGTCCGGTGTTCTTGGCGGGATCAAGCACCATCTGCGGCCCAGCGCCCAGCAATTGCGAGTAGAGCTTCGCCACCCACCAGTTGTTCTCTCCCGGAGGGTTGGCTGCGATATATGCAAAGCCCCTGGAGTCGGGCCGCCAGTCGAACTCGTAGACGTGCAGGTTGGCGGGTGTGGCCCAGGCCAACGGCTGCTCCGCATCAGCCTGGGCCACGGCGATGCGCTGAATCTCGACGCCGTCCTCACCGATCACCCCAGACCAGGGCTTGATCGCCGCCAGAGCTCCAGCTGGCCGCGTCGCACCTTCTACATAGAGGAAGGCCACCTGGCTGCCATTGGGAGAGAAGCTGGGAGCATCGACGTATCCCTTCAATGTAGTAAGCCGCCGGGCCGGATACTTATCTAGCTTGCCGTCGATTTGGGCCAGATACAAATCGCTCTGCTCGCCCTGCTGCGCGCAGTCGGAAAAGAAGGCCAGAGCCCGGGAGTCCGGCGCCCAGGCCAGCTCATCCTCCTGACAGACTTCACTGGCCTTGGCGGCTGCCGTCACGCGCTCGCTCTTTTTCAGATCGCTGATTGGGGCAAGACTAATCTCCGTGCCGCCCGGTGCGCCTTCAACCCACGCCAACCGCTGGCCGTCAGGTGAGACCGCTACCTGGCCCACCGCGTGGCCCCGGCTCATCCCTTTGAGGGCTTCTTCGATGTGCGCCCGGTCGGAGGCGGGTGTGGCGCTGGTTTGCGCTGCCGCATAGATTGCGTTGAAGCTAACGATCAAAACAGCACCAGCAGCCAAGCCGGCGCGCAGAGTAGCGCACTTACCGATCCGAAACATACAAAAATGCTATCAGGAAGCTACCCTGAAGCGCGTCGCGTAAGGAATGGAGCAAAGAATTTCGCGCCAGTATAAGCATTTTTGCTTATACTGACTATGTGAAGAGCAGCGAGTTCAAGCGGTGGCTGGCAGCTCAGGGTGTGACATTCACGCCTGCCAAGGGGTCGCACTTGAAAGCGGAATTGCATGGCAAGACTTCATACTTGCCCATGCACAGCAAGGAACTCGGCACCGGGCTTGTTGCCGTGATCAAAAAACAGCTCGGACTCAAGTAGGAGGCCCTATGCGCTACCCGGCAGAGATTCAACCCGATGGAAGATTCTTCCTGGTGACCTTCCCGGATATTCCCGAAGCCATCTCCCAGGGCGATGATATCGAAGACGCCAAGCGGCACGGTGCGGATGTGCTTGAGTCGGCGCTGGAATTTTATCTGGAATCGGGCCGCACCATCCCCAGGCCTTCTCGTCTCAAGCCCGGCCAACATATCATTGAGTTGTCTGCAAGCGTGGCTGCCAAGATATTGGTTCTCAACGAGATGATCCTGCAGCAGGTTCGTCCCGCGGAACTGGCCCGCCGCTTGAATGTCACTCCGCAGGAGATAACCCGCCTGCTCAATCTGCGTCACGCCACCAAGATCGACGGCATCGCCAACGCCCTCAAGGCGCTGGGCAAGACGCTGGAGTTAAGGGCGGTGTAATGACAAAGGCGGAGAAAATGCTCCCGCATTCGCTCCGCCTCTTTTGTCATCGCTTTCCAGCTTATAGAGTCCTGGGCGCGAAGCGCCGCATGCCGCGCCTCCTGTGCCCGCGAAGCGGCGTCTGCCCCACTGCAAGTGGCTATTTGGCGGCGGCGTGGATCGCCAGCAGCTTTTCCAGCAGCGGCTTGAGCAGCTTCAGGTCCAGCGCATTTGCGCCGTCGGACTTGGCGTTGGCCGGGTCGTCGTGGACTTCGAGAAAGAGGCCATCGATACCCGCCGCCACGGCGGCGCGCGCCAGCAGGGGGATGAACTCCGGCTGACCGCCGCTGACGCCGCCAGCCGCCGAGGGCTGTTGCACGGAGTGGGTGCCGTCAAAGACCACCGGGGCCATACTCCGCATCACCGGCAGCGAGCGAAAATCCACCACCAGCGTGTTATAGCCGAAGCTGGCGCCGCGCTCGGTCAGCGAAACCCGCTGATTGCCGGTGGAGCGCACCTTTTCCACGGCATTGGCCATGTCCCAGGGAGCGACGAACTGCCCCTTCTTGATATTGATGGCGCGGCCGGTCTTGCCCGCGGCCACCAACAGGTCGGTCTGGCGACAGAGAAAGGCGGGGATTTGTAGGACGTCCACCGCCTCGGCCACCGGTTCGCAGTGGTTGGGCTCGTGCACGTCGGTCAACACCGGCAACCCGGTCTGCCGAGCCACCTGACCCAGAATGCGTACGCCTTCGGCCAGTCCCGGCCCGCGGAAGCTCTTCACGCTGGTGCGGTTGGCCTTGTCGTAGCTGGCCTTGAAGATGTAGGGCACGCCCAGGTCGCTGGTAATGCGCTGAATGGCTTCCGCCATGCGCAGGGAATGGCTCTCGGACTCGATAACGCATGGTCCGGCAATAAGGAAAAGCTGGCCCTCGCCCACATGGACCGGACCGATTTCAAAAGAGTGGCTCACAGGGATGATTTTAGCGCGGCAGGGGTCTGTGGTCAGTGGTCAGTGGTCAGTGGTCAGTGAAGGAAGACTACAGTCCCTCAGTCCCTTAGTCCCTTAGTCCCTAGCCCCTAGTCCCCAATCCTTGCTCCCAGGAATACCATTTTCGATGGTAAAATGCCATCATGAATACCACTGTGGAGATCGACAAGGCGGGCCGCATCGTCGTTCCCAAGAAGTTGCGGGATGCGCTGCATCTGACGCCAGGTACGCGACTGACGGTCGAGCGCTCGGGGGACAGCCTTTTGCTGATGCCGAGCGCCGATGTCGCGCAACTGGTGATCGAGAATGGCACGCCGCTGATCTTCCCCGCTAACCGTTTGAACGCGCCCATACTCACCAACGAGATGGTGAATGAGATCATTGCGCAGGGTCGCCTGGAGCGTGAGCGTCGCATCCTTGGCCTCGACAACGACGAGGATGCAGCGGACTGATGATCTTCCTCGACACTTCCGTGCTGATCTCCGTTGCCCAGGTGAGCCATGAGCGCCACACGGCCAGCCGAGAACTATGGAACCAATGCGACAGGAATCATGCTGCAGTGAGTACCCATACGATGGCCGAACTCTACAACGTTCTTACTGGAATGCCGCCGGCCATGCGCATCTCGCCACGCGATGCCGTACTTGCCATAGAGACCTTTCTGCTCCGCCTGTCGCCAGTCACGCTCTCCGCCGAAGAGTACATGGAAACACTGCGGAAAACGGCGAATCTGGGCCACGCTGGCGGAATCGTCTACGATGCGCTACATCTGGCCTGCGCCCGCAAAGTCAAAGCCGACCAGATCTACACCTGGAACATACGCCATTTCCGAGCCGTCGCTCCGGATCTGGCGGGGCGCATCGTGACGCCGTAGGTCGGTGGGCCGCGAAAGCCCAGCCTTGGCGCAATCTGGCTCTGTCTGCGCAATAAGAATCGTGCTAAAGTGTGCCTATGGGCGCCACCGTAAACATTCCGGAACCCCAGTACAGCCGCCTGGTCGCTCAGGCCAAGAGCGAAGGCGTGCCGGTGCGGCAGGTGCTGCTGCGGTGCATTGAGCAGCAGATTCCAGAAATAAAAGGCACAGAATCGCGTTTGACAGATAAGCCAAGCAAAACAGGAAGGCTACCCGTACCGCCTATCAAATCCAAAGCTCCCGGCACTCTTGATCTGACGAACGAGCAAATCTATGACCTCATCGGTTTTCCCTGATGTCAATCTGTGGCTTGCGTTGAGCTCTCCCGATCACGTTCAAGCACCCGTTGCGTGGACGTGGTACACCACACTCCCGTCGGGAACTTCTATTCTTTTTTGTCGACATACACAAATGGGATTGCTGCGCTTGCTGACGACCCAAGCCGCAATGAACCAGTTGGCGCTTAACCAACTTGAAGCATGGCAGGTCTATGATCGCTGGATCAACTCCGAGGGAATCTATCTAAGCCCGGAACCCCATGCTATGGAGGTTGGTTTTCGCGCCAGGACCCAGTCCCACCATTGCTCACCCAAAGAATGGGCCGACGCTTATCTGGCCGCCTTCGCCGAAGCCGCCGGCTTGACGCTGGTTACCTTCGACCGGGCGCTGGCGGGGAAAGCGAAGGGAGCGGTGCTACTCAGTTGAACGATTCAATTCCAAATACTAGAAGTGGAACCTGGGCCATCCGCCACGAATCGGCTAATTATGATGCCACGCCTTCCTGTTTCCCTCGTAACAAGAACTTATCCATTCTGTTTTCTGTGTCATTTTCGATTAAGTCGATCAATGCCTTAGCAATTTTCTCACCGACGAATTCGTAATAGTTGCTGCCTGTGCCTGAAAATCCATCATGGCTTTTCGGGAATTGCAACGCGACATATTGATGCAGAAGTGGAAGCAGCGTCACTTCACCCAGTTGAACATTGAGAATTCTCTTGTTGAATTGCTGGCCAAGCTCCTCAGTCGGCCATTTTTTAGGATGCCGTTCATCACCTTCCTCTTGCGCCCGTCGAGCATACTCAAAAGCATACTGCCCGAAGCAGAGTACAAGAAGAGGTTTGGGCTTGTTGTCCCGATTCAGCAATTCCCGCAACTCAACGATCTCTTTATCAAGCTTTTCATTGTGTTTTTTCTTCTTGTAATCTGAGTTGCTGACGGCATTTCGAATGTATAACTCACTATCGTCCAATCGTCTCCCATACCTGACGAACAGCCGGCGTTGAATAACATCCGATATTGGCGTCCAGATAGAATGCCGAGTTGGGTGCCTTGGGTCCAGTGGCGTGAGATTCTGACCCTTGGCAGAGGGCGAATCGGATGGCGAATCGCCGAGCAACCAGATCGGAAAATTTTGATCTCCAATTTCTTTGATGGGTGACGGAATGCTTGGATTTGTCATTTATTCCTCTGAATATAACGGAGTATTAGGTGTTTAACAGATTGGGTCTCTTGACGGGTCTCCCAGGTCCCGCTTTAGGGACCTGGAAAACGACCACACTATAGAAATAAAACCTACGCCCGCGTTCCTTCCAGTGTCGTCTCCAAACTCTTCCGCAGTCCCCGGTTCTTGTAACTCGCCTCGACAAACGCGTGGAAGAGCGGATGCGGCTCCAGCGGTTTGGACTTGAATTCGGGGTGGAACTGGCAGCCCAGGAAGTAGGGATGGTCGGGAATCTCGACGATCTCTACATAGGTCGCATCGGGAGTTGTTCCGCTCAAACGCAGGCCGCCCTTGGTGAGCTGAGCCTCGTACTCGCGGTTGAACTCGTAGCGGTGGCGATGGCGTTCGCTGATCTCGATAGCGCCGCCGTATGCCTTGGAGGCCAGCGTGCCTTCCTGCAAGACGCAGGCCCAGGCGCCCAGACGCATCGTGCCGCCCATCTCTTCCACGCCCAGCAGTTCCCTCAGCTTGTAGATGATGCGGTGGGGGCTGGCGGGGTCAAACTCGCTGGAGTTGGCGTCCTTCAGGCCGCAGACGTTGCGGGCAAACTCGATGCAGGCGGTCTGCATGCCGAGGCAGATGCCGAAGTACGGCACCTTCTTTTCGCGGGCGTAGCGGATGGCGTTCAACATGCCTTCGATGCCGCGCTTGCCAAAGCCGCCGGGGACCAGAATGCCGTCAAAGCCGGCCAGTTGCGCCTCGTAGTCGCGGTCGTCGGGGGTCTTGGACTCCAGCCCTTCGGCCTCGATCCAGGTGACGCGCAGCTTCAGGTTCTGGGCTACCGCGCCGTGGGTCAGCGCTTCCTTCAAGGACTTGTAGCTGTCCTCGTACTCCACGTACTTGCCGACGATGGCGATGGAGACTTCGTCCTGAGGGTTGTAGCAGCGGTCAACGAGAGCCTTCCAGGCGGTCAGGTTGGCCTCGGGCGCTTCCTTGTGCAGGTACTTCAAGATCAGCGAGTCCACGCCCTCATCGGCGAAGCAGAGCGGCACCTCATAGATGGAGGGAACGTCGCGGGCTCCGATCACGGCGCGCTCTTCGACGTTGCAGAAGGCGGCGATCTTCTTCTTCATCTCCTCGCCCAGCGGGCGCTCGGAGCGGCAGACCAGCACATCGGCCTGAATGCCGATGCCCAGCAGTTCCTTGACCGAGTGCTGCGTAGGCTTGGTCTTGAGCTCCTGCGCGGCGGCGATCCAGGGAACCAGGGTGAGATGGACGAAGACGGTATTTTCGCGGCCCAGTTCCTGACGCATCTGGCGGAGGGCTTCCAGGAAGGGCAGCGACTCGATATCGCCCACCGTGCCGCCGATCTCCACCAGCGTCACGTCGGCGCCGTTGGAAGCTACCTTGCGCATGGCGTTCTTGATCTCGTTGGTCACGTGGGGGATCACCTGGACGGTCTTGCCCAGGTAGTCGCCGCGACGCTCCTTGAGAATTATCTGCTCATAGATGCGGCCGGTGGTCAGGTTGTTGTCCCTGGTCAGCGGGGCATGGGTAAAACGCTCGTAGTGGCCCAGATCCAGGTCAGTCTCCGCGCCGTCGTCGGTGACAAAGACCTCGCCATGCTGGAAGGGCGACATGGTTCCAGGATCGACGTTGAGGTAGGGGTCGAACTTCATCATATTCACGCGGAGACCGCGGCTTTCGAGCAGGCAACCGATGGAGGCCGCCGCCAGACCCTTACCTAAACTGGACACAACTCCGCCCGTCACAAAGACGTACTTTGCAGACATGAATGCAACCTCTTGAATTGCCATTGGGATTGGACGTACCAGGTGGGCACAATCAAGTATGGCAGAGATGGCAAGGCAAGGTAAACAGGAAATGAACGCCGGAGCCCATCTGGGCTGCCAAGAAATTTATTTTCTCTATTATTATCATTGCTTTACAGAGCGCCATTTTTCTCAGAGCAACGGTCTTTTCTGCATGGCTGCTCTAAAAAATGGGGCAAGCGCGCATGAATGCGTCCCTGCCCCATCTGTCCTTCCAGATAATCCGAGCCCTTTAAAAGTTCAACGTAATCTTCGCTGTCATCGAACGCGGTGTGACGTAGTGCGTGCCGCTGAATGTGGAGAGGAAGTTATACAACGCGTACTTATCGGTGATGTTGACCGCGGTCAGGTCCAGGTTCACCTTGTAGCGGTCGCGGTGGAAGATGTTGTCCTGGCCCAGACTGGCGTCAAACAAGCTGCGCGGCGCGATGCGCGGCGGGTTGTGGTCGTCATTCTCCGTGCCCGGAGCGGGAATCTTGACCAGCGACGACTTATACGCCGACGGTGAGCAGGAGGCAAAACCGGTGTAGGGCGTAGCCTTGACGCCACCGCAGGAGATTCCGGCCTCGAACTGCTGATCGTAGGTCAGGCTGCTCAGGTCCACTGGTGTTGTGGCATCGGTCGCGAAGGGCATGGCGCCGGCAACCTGACCGGAGTCAAAGCGCCAGTTCCATCCACCCCACAGACCGTTTAACAAGCCGTGGCGGGCGAACTGATATTGCAGATGAGTGGTCTCGTTGAAGCGCTCGTCGTGGTCGATGCGGAAGGCCTGACCGGCAGTGGTTGCGGGCACGGTGCCCAGTCCGCCGACCTGCGGCGAAAAGAAGCGGGCGGCTACGCTGGACATTACGACATCCGCCGAAAAGCCGCGCCAGTTGGGCACCGTGGCGTTGGCGGCAAAGCCGGGAATCTTGGAGTTATGCCAGTCGATGGGGAAGGTGATGGGGGTGTTGCCCAGCACGCTGAAGTCGAAGCTGTTGTGGGTGTACTTCCAGATGTAATCGCCACCGACGACCAGATGACGACCCACCGCCTGCTGCAATCCGGCATGAAATTCATTGCGAAATCCGGGAGGCAGCGAGGCCGCTTCGCAGGGAACCAGCGCGGCGACCACCGCGGAGTTGCAACCCTCACTGGAGAGCACCAGATTCTCGTTGAAGGGCGTCTCCAGCGTGCGGGCATAAGAAGTGCGCAGAACCGTGCTGGTGCGCTTCAGCTTGTAACTCAGTCCAAGACGCGGCTCGGCCTGTTGGGCTACGGTGAGTCCGTTATAGATGTCACCGCGAATGCCCAGGTTGAAGAGCCAGTTCCCTGCTGTGATGGAGTCCTGAATGTACATTGCAAGCTCCTTCACGTCGGCGCGGCCGCGGAAGTCGTAGAGGCCGGTGGTCGCAATGGGGCGAGTCAGGTCGTAGGAAGCCAGCAGAGCGGTATAGACCGGATAGGTGCCGACTGTGTTGTTGGCGCTGTTGTTGATCACATAGCCATGAACCGCGCACTCCGAAGTCGCGGTGATGGTAGCGGTCTCTACCGGCGCGCCGTTGACGGCGTAGAGGCAGGGCGCATTCAGGGAAGGATCAACGACACCCAGATTGTCGCTCTCACGCAAGAGCGTCTGCTGATAGGTCACGCCGGCCTTCATGTTCTGCCCGCCCTTGCTCCAGGAGACATCGGAGCGGACACCGAAATTCATCAGGCTGCGGCTCTGCGCCACCGTCTCGCGTTGCAGGTTGGCCGGACCGAGATCGCTGAGCGGATTGCGGCTGGGATAGTAGTCGAACTGATCCTTGCGCACAAAGAGGCCGGTGTTGAGCACCGTCTCCTGATTCACCACGTGGGTCCAGGTCGGCGAGACGTTGAAGGTGCCGATGCGGGAGCGCTGATCGGTCTCTGGCAGCGAACTGGCGGTTTGCGGCGCACCAAACTGCGCCGGGTCCAATGCGTCGTAGCTGTCCGGAGTCTGAAACCAGGAGCGGGTGTAGCCCAGATTCAACTGCGCGCTATCGGCCTGATTGAAGCGGTAGTCGGCGCGGTTGAAGAAGTTGGCTTCATTGCCCTGATCGTGAATGGCCTTGAACTCCGGCGGATCGAGAAAGCGATTGGTATCGAGGAAGTTGCCGGCGATAAAGTCGCCCGCCTTCTTGCCGCCCGCGGCCAGATTGAAGCCGGTGTTTGTGGTACCAAAGGTTCCATACGAGGTGTAGATGTTGCCAGTGGGCTTGGGCGTATCCAGGCCGGAGCGGGTGGTCACCTTGATGACCACGCTGGTCTTGTCGCCAAATTCGGCGGGCGGAGCGCCACTGATCACTTCCACCGACTGCACCGAGTCCAGCGGAACCTGGTTGGAGAAGACCTTGCTCTGCTGATCGGTAATCGCCTGACCATCCACGCTGAAGGAGTTTTCGGCGTGATCGCCGAGGCCGTGAAAGAGGCCGTTGGAGTCGGCGGAGATGCCGGGAGTTGAGAGCGTGACCAGCGAACTAAGCCCCGAGGACTCGCTCTCAAGCGGAATCTTGCTGAACTGTTCGCGCTCCACATCGGTGTGCATTGAGGAGTCGTTGGCCAGCATGTCGCCACCCGCCTCGACCATCACGGTAGAGTCGGCCGCCGCTATCTGGAGGGCCAGCTTGAGGCTCACGCCCACCGCCGAGCGTATCTCCACGCTCTGCCTGAGCGCGGCAAAGCTCGGCGCGCTCACACCCAGCCGATAGCTATTGAAGGGGATATTGGCAAAGACAAACTGCCCCAACGCATCGCTGGTCGCCGAGCGGCTCAGGCCAGTCGATGCATTGTTCAATGTGACCGTTGCGCCGGCCACGACCGCGCCGGTGGGGTCCGTGATCGTGCCGCGCACCGCGCCGGTATTACCGCTCTGAGCCCAAGCTTGAACCATGGACAGCAAAAGAAACAGGGGAAGAATATAAATCATCGCGCCGCGTTTGAACGGCATAGGGAACCTCCAAGAACTGCTTTATCAACTAGAAAAACCGGCGACATGAGAATTTCTGCGCCGAATGCTCGTGCGTCCAGCGCTTCCGGAGTGAAGCAAAACAGCTCTCAGCATCCACAAGCAGATGCTGAAAAGCGGCGCGACGATGCGCGCAGAACCCGGAAGTCGGACAGAGATCTAAAATCCGGCTGGAGGGGGCCGGATGTAGAGCTTGGGGTGACGATGGCGGCTGATGAGCACCGGGGCCGGGACAGGAACAAAGATCCCCATCCGCACCATCACCACAAGCGCGACAGCTACCGCTACCGGAGCCGCTGTCTGCATCACGATGCACAGCGGGCAGTGGTCGGGATCCTGATCAAAGGGGTGCAAGTGCGCCACCTGGACGGTGGCCAGCAGCGCCAGCAGAACCAGACACACCACCGTAACCAGCGAGAATGCGAACTGCTTCTCACCGCGTTGCCGGCGAATCTGTGCCTCGAAACCGCTCAACAAGACTCCTTCTCCAAGGATACACACAAATTGGATGCGGCTGGGATGGATGGGTGAGCAGGTTTTTTCAGTGTCCTGGCTGCGTTTTGGCTGGAGTTGTTCCTGCATTCGATCAAACATGAGTCATCCGAAGCAAAGCCGTGCGCGTTTTATGCGTACAGTGCAGTCGAAGGAGCTGATTTTGTTGAGGTTTTATAAAATGCAGATCCTTCGTTGCGCAAGGATGACGATTTCTTTTCTAAATTGGACATTTGGATCAAGATACAACGGGCCGGTCTGAGTTGACCCGCTTGAACTACACTGTGGGGCGATGATTCTTTTTTCTCACCGCCGTCTTTTGGTGCTGATGCTGCTGCTGGTTACGGCAGCCGCACCACAGCGTGCCGCTGCTCAGACCGATGCAACCCCACAAGAAAACTCCGGTAAGCCGTTGCCGCTCAAGCCCGATCTGCCGGGAATGGCCACCAATCACCGGCTCATTCTCAAGGACGGCAGTTATCAGATCGTGCGCAAGTACGAGATCGTGGGCGACCGGGTGCGCTACATCTCGGTGGAGCGGGGCGGCGAGTGGGAAGAAATGCCTAGCGACCTGATCGACTGGGAGGCCACCCGCAAATGGGAGCGGGATCACGCCAATCAGGCAGCCGACGAAGCTTCTCCGGCGATGAAAGAGGCCGCGGAGATCGACAAGGAAGAGGCCGACGAGCGCGCCGCCGCTAAGGCCCGGCGTCCTGAGGTGGCCAAGGGTCTGGAACTGCCTGACGAAGATAGCGTCTTTGCTCTGGACACTTATCAGGGCACGCCGGAGCTGGTCGAGTTTCTGCCCACCGAGCTCAATATGAACAACCGCGTCAAGCACGGCATCGGCACGCTCAATCCACTGGCCGGAGCCAAGGCCAGCCTGGAGCTCGAAGGCGCGCACGCAAAAGTCCATCTGCATGTGAACGATGCGGCGATCTATCTGTCGCTGGCGGCGCGCGACGACGCTGAGCAAGTGGTTTCACACGCACTCACGGTGCAGACCGACGGGGCCAAGGACGTGGCCAACCGCAAGCATGGAGCACATTCGACGCAGTCGGGATTTGCCATCGTGCGCGTGGACGAGCGACGCGCCATGCGCATCGTTGGCGCCATTCACATGAGCACGGCTGGCGTGGTGACTCAGGATGAAAACGTCGTCCCCACCAAGGTCGAAGTGATGTATGACAAGCACTGGCTCAAGATCACTCCGGTGCAGCCGCTCACCATCGGCGAGTACGCGCTGGTGGAGATACTCTCGCCCAGCGACATCAACCAGTCGGTGTGGGACTTCCGCGTCGATCCACAGATGGGAGACAATCCGGGGTCGATTGGTCCGATTCTGGAAAGCTCAGACAAGAGGTAGGCAGGATGCAAGCGGTAGCTGGAAGGCTCGCGTGGTAGCTCTCGACAGCGCAAGTAAAGTGAGCTATGCTCAGCCCATCTAAATAGGCCTCTGCAACTTATGGCGTTAGGCCCTGCAGACCACGAGGAGGCTTCCATGGAGTACAGCGAATCGTCCATCGACTTCTGGTCGCTCAGCTCCACGCAACTGGCCAAAGAATGCCAGGCGGTTGCCGATGCCAACCCTGTTATCGACGAAGCCCTGCAGGCCGAAGCTCGCCGCCTTCACGTGGGCTGGATCGAAGCGCTGGAACTGCCTAACCACACCATTCCCGATCGCTCCCGCCGCGCTTCCCTGCTGGCCAGCCTGCGCCGCCGCACCATCGAGATTCTGATCAAGGCTGGCGAGCTGCAGTGAGTAAAGAGCGGAATTATATATGTTGTACATTGTGCAGCGTGACGTTACGCAGTACACTTTTTGCATGATTCGCAGTTTCCGGCACAAGGGGATTGAGAAGTTCTTTTTGACTGGCTCGAAAGCCGGGATTCAGCCCAGTCATGCAGCAAAGCTCACAGACCAACTCGGCGCTTTGGATATCGCCAGGAAGCCGGAGGAGATGAACTTCCCCGGTTGGAAATTGCATGGACTAAGCGGGGAACTTCAGAACCACTGGTCAGTCAGCGTGAACGGAAATTGGAGACTCACGTTTACCTTCCAGGGTGAAGACGCCATTCTGGTCGATTATCGGGACTACGACTGAAAAGGAGTAACGCGATGAAGATGTACAACCCACCCCATCCAGGGAGACTGCTTGCCTATTATGTCGCGGGACGCTCAGTGACAGAGGTTGCCGCCCATCTTGGCATCACCCGCCCTGCACTCTCGCGGATTCTGAATGGCAAAGCGGGAATCTCGGCCGAGATGGCCCTGCGCATCTCGGAAGCCTTCGGCACAGATCCAGAATTCTGGCTGCGCCTTCAGGCACAACGCGACCTCTGGGTTGCCTCGCAAAAAAAGCGTACTAAAGTGAAGCCGCTCGGAGAAAGCGCGGCGGCATAGTTGGGTTTGCGGTGAATGCGCCATATTCCGATCGGGACACCGTGTGCAATCGATCGCAACTTTTTTATCCATATGCTGTTCTTATTCATGGAGCAGCCATGCCGGGCCTCCCTTGGAAAGGATACTTATGCTCAATAAGTCATTTCGCCTGCTATCTGTCCTGATGCTGGCTCTTAGCTGTACTTTCAGCTTTGCGTCCAGCGGCCAGATGAGTTCCGCCGCTAAAGGCATCAATAAGGCAAATGCACCTGTACCAACGCCGCTATTGAATGGCAAGAAGGTCTTCATCTCCTTCGATCCCAGCGACGTTCTGGCTTTTCCATCCGTCTATAGCGGCGGACCGGAGCGAGCTTACAACGAGTTCTTTGCCGACCTGAAACAGTGGGGCCATTACGATCTCGTTGTTGACCCCAAAGATGCCGACCTGGTTTTTGCGGTTCGCTTTGTCGAAAGTCACGATCTGGCTTGGCCGCAGATCCGCGTGGTCATGACAGATGCCAAGACCAACATCGTTCTGTGGGGATTGGTGGAGCAAATCGACGGAGCATTCATGAAGAAACACCGCGATCAGGCCTTCTCTAATACCGTAATGAAACTCGTGGACGATATTCAGGAGCTGATTGCTCCCGGCTCACCGCAGCCTTTTCCATTGGCTGTAGCCGACGGAAAGTCGCGCATGTCCGATCAATAATTCAACCAGCGTTGTTCCCTACTCCTTCGTCCCCAGCCCCAGCGCCTTCATCTTGCGATAGAGGTGGCTGCGCTCCAGGCCCAGCAACTCGGCGGCGCGGCTGATGTTGTTGCGAGCTTCTTCGATCTTCTTCTGGATGTACTCGCGCTCATAGGCGTCCCGCGCCTGTTGCAGAGTGGAAAACTCCTCGGTGGAGCGGGTTCCGGCCTTGAAGGTCAACGGCGGCAGGTGTTTGCGCTCGATCAACAGGGCGCGAGGGTTGAGGATCAGCACCCGCTCGATGACGTTCTTCAACTCGCGCACGTTGCCCGGCCAGTGATATTGGGAGAGCGCTTCCAGAGCCTCCGCGCCGATCTCCATGCGGGGACGGCCATACTGACGGCCAAACTCGGCCAGAAACTCCCGCGCCAGGGGCGGAATATCCTGCTTGCGCTCTCTGAGCGGCGGTACAAAGAAGGGGACGACATTGAGCCGGTAAAAGAGGTCTTCGCGGAAGTTACCCTTGGCGATCTCTTCCTCCAGATCCTTGTTGGTCGAGGCGATCAGACGCACATCGACGTGCAGCGGCTGGGTTCCACCGACCGGGGTGAACTGCTGGTCGTCCAGAGCGCTGAGCACCTTGGCCTGGGTTTTGAGGCTCATATCGCCGACTTCGTCCAGAAAAAGCGTGCCGCCGTCGGCGCGTTCCAGGGTGCCGCGCTGTTCAGGAGGGCCTCCGGGCTGCGCGCCGTGGCGATAGCCGAAGAGCTCGGCCTCGATGTGCGCTTCAGGAATGGCGGCGCAGTTCAGCTCGACGAAGATCTGGTCGCGGCGCAGGCTCTCGGCGTGAATGGCGCGGGCGATCAACTCCTTGCCGGTACCGGACTCGCCGTAGATCAATACACGCCCATTGGTAGGGGCCATCAGGCGGATCTGCTGGCGCAGGGCTTTCACCGGGACGCTGTCGCCGGTCAGCACCGCGCTGACGCTGAACTGGCGCTTGAACTCCAGATTCTCGGCGCGCAGGCGGCGGGCCTCGACGGCGTTCTTGAGCACGATCAGGGTGCGCTCCAGCGAGAGGGGCTTTTCCAGAAAGTCGTATGCGCCCAGTTTGGTGGCCTTCACCGCCGCCTCGATGGTGCCGTGGCCGCTGATGATGATCACTTCGGGCCGCTTCTCGGTGGCCTGTTGGTGAATGTCGGCCAAAACGTCGAGGCCGTCACGGTCGGGCAACCAGATGTCGAGCAGCACCACGTCGTAGGGTGCGTCTTCGAGCAGCACCAGCGCCTCGGCCGCGGTAGCCGCCGAAGCCACACCATAGCCTTCTTCGCGCAGAATCTCTTCCAGCGTAGTGCGAATCTCAGCTTCGTCGTCTACTACCAGAATGTGATTCATGACAGCAATCCCTTCATCTCTTCACTCGGATGGGCCTCTGACGGAGCGATCAACGCGCCCGCGTCCATCAGCGGCAGGCGCAGCAGGAAGCGCGCGCCTTTGGGCAGGTTGGCCTCGGCGCGCAGCGTGCCGCCGTGCTCCTGAGCAATTTTAGCGGCAATCGACAGTCCCAGGCCGGTGCCGCGATGTTTGGTGGAATAAAACGGTAGAAAGAGCCGCTCGCGAATCTCGTCGGTGAGTCCGTGACCGGTGTCGGAGACCCAGACTTCGACCGATTCGCCCTCTTCGCTCATGCCGGTGCCGACCGTCAGGACCCGCAACAGGCTGCCCTGCATGGCGTCGGCGGCGTTGTCGATGAGGTTGGCCAGAGCGCGGCGAATGGCTTCGGGATCGGCCACCACGGTAGGCAGTTCCGGAGCAAGATCGCGCTGCACTGTGATGCCATCGAGCCGGCCAGTGAACATGGCCAGCGCCATCTCCGTAACCTGATTGAGGTCACAGGCGCGAGGCTGTGCGGCGGGAAACTGCGCCAGCGCCGAAAATTGGTCTACCAGCGTGCGCAAAGTGCCCACGCAGCCCAGAATCACCTCACTACATTTGCGGATGACGTTGGGGGAATCCGGCTGACCGCGATCCAGATGACGGGCGATCCGCTCCGCCGAGAGGGCGATAGGAGTGAGGGGATTTTTGATCTCATGAGCTACGCGCTGCGCCACTTCCTTCCAGGCCAGCTGACGCTGGGCGCGCAGAAGCTCTGTGGTGTCTTCCACCACCAGCACCGTTCCCGCCTGGCCCGGACCTAGTTCCAAGCGCGCGCTGGTAACGGCCAGATGGACAATACGGCCACGGGCGGCGAACTCCAGCTCCATCGAGGCCGCGCCCATGCGCCTGCCGCGCCGGATCACGGCGGCCATATCGTCGGCGAACTCGGCCGGGAGCAGCGCCGCAATCTGTGCTCCTTGCAGGCTTTCGCCCTCATTCAAGCCCAACAGCGCGGCAAATGCCCGATTGCTCTGCATCACGACCCCAAAACTGTCCAGCGTGATCACACCGCTGGGAATCGTCTCGATGATCGTCTCCAGCTCACGACGGCGGGCCTCGATCGCCAGGTTGGCCGCCGACAACTGCGCCGAGGAACTCTCCGCCAGCAGCCTGCTGGCCTCCAGATCGGCCGCCATGTGGTTGAAGGCGCGCACCAAGTCGCCCATCTCCCCGGTAGCCTGCAAGGCCACGCGATGAGCGTATTGGCCATCGGCGATCTCGTCCATGGCCACGGCCAGAGCCTCAACCGGCTGGGTGATCTGTTTGGAGAGGAAGAGCGCCAGCCAGACGCTGGAGAAGAAGACAAAGACGGTGATCAGCAGCAGAAGAAGGAAAAAAGTGGTGCGCACCTGATTGCGCTTGCGGAAGAGCTCCCAGTAGGAGGCCGCGCCGGTGCGGATGCGGGCAGCGGTCAGGCTCAGCCCCTGAGGCATAGGCAGCGCCGCTACCACCACTTTGCCGGAAGCGGTAGCCGACATGCCCAGAGCGTACTCGCGATTGGCGATACGGATCACCGGCTCATCGCTTCGCTGTGCGGTGGAGAGCAGATTGGACGAGACCGGCCCATGCAGGGCAATCGCCGCACCCTGCTCGCCCTCTTCCAGCCAGGGCAGCAAACTCGACCGGCTGGACTCCGGCGGCGCCTGAAAAGTGGCCAGGACATGCTGATTCTTGTCGAAGACCTCGACGAAGCCACCCGTCAAAGTGATGCGATGCGAACCCAGCTCGGAATTCAGCTCTGGCAAGGCGCGATCAACAGCGCCGGAGGCGGCAATCGACTCCGCTTCGACCCGCGCATTGGTGGTCACATACTGGGCCAGCTCCAACACCACCCGCGTCGAGTCCTCGCGCAGTTCGGATGTATTGGAAGAGAACCAGCGGTCGATGGAGCGGTTCATCAGCAGATAGCTGAACAGGAACATGCACAGCGCGGGAATCAGCGCGATCAGCACCGCTCCTATCACCATGCGCGAGCGCAACTGCGCCCCCAGCGCACTGTTGCTGCCGCTGGCGTAGACCTTGAGCACAATGCGCAAGAATAAAACCAGCACCAGCAACAGCAACAGAAAGACCAGGACCGTCAGGCCGGTAAAGATCAGTGTCTCGCCCGCCGTCTCGGGATTGAGAAAGCGCGAGGTATTAAAAGCCTGCAGCCCGCCTAGCAAGGCCAGCACAAACAGCACCGCCAGCCCCAGCAGGACTGCGGTTCGACGCCGTGGATCGCTGCCAAAGAACATGCGGCGATTATAGAACTGATAGGGAACAGGGGGCAGGGAAGAGGGATCAGGGGTCAGGGGTGGTTGGATCTGGGACTGAGGGACTGAGGGACTGAGGGACTAGGGGTAGATGCTGAACGACGGCAAATCGAATCAGCCACCCCTGATCCCTGTTCCCTAATCCCTGTTCCCTGTTTTCACCCCAGCACGCTGGCCGCCGGAGTCCAGGGGCGTAACTGGCTCTCGGCTACGCCACGATGGGTCAAGACGCCGCGCCAAACGTTCAATCCCTCGGCCAAGCCAACGTCCTGGAGCAGGGCCTCGCGTGCGCCCAGATTGGCCAGCCGCTGCAAGTAAGGGAATGTCGCGTTGGTAAGTGCCAGCGTTGAAGTATGGGGAACCGCGCCAGGCATGTTGGTAACGCAATAGTGAACCACGCCATTGACCAGGAAGCTGGGAGCGGAGTGCGAGGTAGGCCGCGCCGTCTCTACGCATCCGCCCTGATCGATGGCCACGTCCACAATGACCGCGCCCTTTTTCATCTGCGCCACCATGGTGCGAGTCACGATCTTGGGAGCGGTCGAGCCGGGAATCAGCACTCCACCGATGACCAGATCGGCCTCGCGAGTGGCCAGAGCCAGGTTGTGGCTATTCGAAGCCAGAGTATAGAGACGTCCAGAAAAAATGTCGTCCAGTTCGCGCAGGCGATGCAGGTTCACGTCGACGATGGTGGTTTTTGCGCCAAAGCCCAATGCAATTTTGGCCGCGTTGGTGCCCACGATGCCGCCGCCGAGAATGGTCACATTGGCTGGAGCTACGCCCGGAACGCCACCCAGCAAAACGCCACGCCCGCCGCGTTCCTTTTCCAGATAAGTCGCACCCACCTGGACGCTCATGCGCCCCGCCACTTCGCTCATCGGGGTCAGCAATGGCAGTGTGCCCTGGCGGTCCCTGACGGTCTCATAGGCGATGCCGATCACGCCGGACTCCAATAGCTTGTCGGTCAATTCCGGCACTGGAGCCAGATGCAGATAGGTGAAGAGAATCAGCCCGTCGCGGAAGTAGCCATACTCGTCGGCCACTGGTTCCTTGACCTTGACCACCATCTCGGAGCGCGTCCAGAGATCGGCAGCCTCAACGACCAGTTCCGCACCGGCTTGCAGGTACTCGGCATCGGGAAAATCCGACCCCTCGCCCGCGCCGGTCTGCACCAGCACGGAATGGCCGGCATTCACCAGCGCCTTTACGCCTGCGGGGGTAACACCCACCCGCGCCTCATGGTCCTTGATTTCTTTGGGAACACCGATCTGCATGGCCTGCCTCCTTGAACAACTTAAAAGAGCGCAAACAACAGCTGAAAATGGGCGGATACGGGCTCTTGTACATCCTGCCGGACCCGTATCCGCCCATCCTCAATCCGCATGCCTCAAACGGATCACGCCCTCTTCGCTGGACGCTCACCGCAAGACCGCGGTACAGACTGCAAACGGCGGCAAAAACTCCGCGTCCACTCACGGGAACCGTACCAGAGATCGCAGGGGTTGCGAGTCAATCCGGGGGTTCTTCTTTTGCCCGTTTGCAACTGTTGCTATACTACGGCGAAAGCGGCTTTCAATGTGTGCAAAGATTGTGATAAAAGAGACCTATGGGAACGAAACGTGATCCAGAGAGTCGAATTCAGCACAAAACAGCTACACTTCCGTCCACTACAGGTGGTATGACCGATTCCTGGCCCATTTCCACGCGCGGCTCCCGCTTTGACGAGGTCAATCTGGAGAGCCCCCTGGGAGCGCCCACCGTCGGCGACTGGGCGATCGCTCTGCACCCTAATGCTCTGGCCGCGGGGCTGGACGAGTTGGACACAGCCATCCTGCGCTATCTGGAGCGCCATGGCCGGGCCACCAACTATGAAGTGGGCGAAGCTGTGGGCCTATCCGCCTCGGCCGCATCCCGCCGCATTCAGGCGCTGGAGACTTCGGGAGCCATTCGCGGCTATCGCGCCCAGATTGACGACCGGCTGCTGGGTAAAAAACTGACGGTCTTCATCCGCGTGACGCTGGAGCGGCAAACGGCCCCGGTGCTGAGCGCATTCGACGCCGCGATCCGCCGCTGCAAGGGGGTCGTCAGTTGCCACCTGCTGGCCGGTCAGTACGACTACCTGCTCACCGCCCGGGTCGCCGACATCGACGACTATGGAAAGCTGCACCACGACGAGATCTCACGGTTGCCGGGGGTTATCCGGCTGGAGACCAGCTTTGCCCTGCGCGACGTGATGGAAGACGAGCAGAAGTAGCAAGAGTGGCTTCAGTCCATCCGCAATGGCCAGCGCCGTGCGCTGTGATAAACGCGAAGGATACGAACCTGTCCGGGAACAATTTCACGCTCTTCGGTGTCCAATTACGGCATGGATATGAATCGCTTACAGGCTATCTTGGCTGCCCCCTTAGCGGGATTGTTCCTGATTCTGACGCTTTGCGCCTTCGCGTTACAAAAACCAGAGGAGGAGGGGATGTATCTGCCAATAACCCGGGTGCGAATGATCTCTGACTATTATTGTCCTGGTGTTGATCGAACTATTTTGGTCTCACTTCATAAAGACGGGAGTTACTGGATCAACGAAGAGCAGATTCCCACCGATGAATTCAGATTCACATTAACGGAGATTTACGAAAACCGTAAGCAGAAAATCCTTCCAGTGCTGGCTGATCCTGATATTTCCTATGGAGATTTTGCTCGATTCTATGATGAGGTCATTTCATCGACCAGCGATCTTCACATCATATTGCGGACACCTCAACTTGAAGAACAACTGCATCAATGCTCACCATCGGGCAGTTGTGGCATCGACTGGCCCGACCATTCTTACACCCCTTGTGTATACCGCTCTTCCCCATTTATCCGACCGCTCCTACGGCGGTAGTCGAGGGAGCAGGAATAGCCCGAGAATAAATGCAGGACATTCAGTTCGCGGGCGATTAAGGATGTAAGGCGCTATTTCGGATGGCTATTCACTCCAATCTACCTTCATGCTGAGACTTTTTGCTTTCGTGCGGCTCGAATCGCTTGATAAACGCTCGCCATCACCTCTTCATGCGGAATCCCCGGCGAGGTATCCGCCATGGCCTCTTCGACGCCGACGCGGAACCACTCGTCGTATCCCGGCTCCGGCTCGCCCACTGCCTTGCGCCAAGCGGCCTCGGCCTCCGCGAACAAGGCGCCATCGCCTTCGTAGAGAAGGTTTTGCACGAGCCACTCCAAGTCCTCAGCAGGCAATTGGCGGGCTTCGTCGAGAATTTCAGCAGCGGTGCGACTCATGCCGAGATTGTAGCGCGGAATCGAATGCGCGGCGATTTTTCCTTGATGCGCAGGGTTTGCGTCCACATTGCAGCAAAAACAATCCACTCCAGTAGACTGAATACATCTTCTGCAAGACAGGAACCGTCCGTGGATTATTGTGTCGTCGACGTAGAGACCGCCAATCAGGCGCGCAGCAGCATCTGCCAGATCGGTATCGCCGTCTTTCGCAACGGCCAGATGGTAGATGGCTGGCAGAGCCTGGTCAATCCCGAAGCGGAATTTTCCTTCTTCAATATCCGCGTTCACGGCATTCGCCCGGAACAGGTGCAGCACGCGCCCTGCTGGGCCGAGGTCTTTCCCCAGGTGGAAAAACTGCTGGGTGGCGTCACGGTGGCCAGTCACACCAACTTCGATCAGGCGGCGCTCAACGGGGCCTGTCTGCGCGACGGACTGCCTGCGGTTGCTCCGCGCAAGTGGCTGGACACCTGCGGACTGGCTCGTGAAGCATGGCCCGACCTGGAAAATCACAAGCTGCCCACCCTGGCGCGCCACTTCGGCATCGTCTACAAGTCGCACGACGCCCTGGAAGACGCCCGTGCCGCTGGGGTGATTCTGGCTCTGGCTGTTCAGGAGAAAAAGGCCACCTTGGATGACCTATTGGCCCTGCCGGGAGATTTTATCTCGAGGTTTACTGCCGCCCGGCCTGCAAGTTCGCGGCCCGCACGCAGGCGCTACGCGACATATTGAATCGATCTACATGTTTACCAATACTTTGGTCCTAGCAGGAATTTGGCTATCCAGCCCAGCGTAAGCGCGACGCACCAGGTCCAGGCCACGGCAGGACGCAGCGCCAGCCGTTCGTGGCGCAGTAACTGCCTCAGCAAGACAGCCACGGAGTAGACCACCAAAAAAAGATAGACCAGTAGAAAGGGATTGAAGCGCAGCGATAGCTGCCAGTCACCGTGCAGCAGCGCCAACAGGCTGCGCGTACCGCCTGTCGTCGGACAAGGTATTCCCGTGAAGAACTTCAGGATGGAGGGCGGAACTCTCCCCTTGGCGATCCACCGAGCATTCCAAATCAGATAGAAAGCGAATGCGCCAAGAGAGAGGATACGAACAGCAGGCTTCATCAAGCACGTTTGATATGGCACCCTGAGCACTTCCACTCCTCTTCCTTGCAACCGTCGATCACAAAGGGGAGCCAGCAAAGTGGAAAGCAACAGAGCAGTAAAACGGCAAAAAAGATCCAGCCCCCGGTCGATAACTTTTTCTTGACCATGTAGGGGGCACTTTCGGTTCCGCAGAAGGGACAACTTGGCAATGTAAATCTCCTCTCACATACTTATGAAAACAAAGAGCACACGAACTCTATCAGCGCCATCCTGACAGCGTCAACAGGATCATGGGAGAGGCTTCCGATGAGGCTGGTTTGCTCAAAGCAACAGCTTATAGATAGGTGTACTGCTGGCCATTCAGCCAAAATCAAACAGACGCTTCCGCCGGCTCATGAGAGGGCGGAAGCATCCGTCATGCTGCGGAATGCGGGATAAGGCAAGGAACCCGGAGGCTCCGCGAGGGATCTCCTCAATGACCAGCCATGGCCTGATAAAAGGTGTTTCCAGAAACAGCTAAGCCCCCAATGGGTTGCCAGCCTTTACGGATCGCGTCTTTCACTGCAGCCTCTAGCTCCTGCTTGGTCGTACCTTCCAAAACCATATAGGCAATGACAACCGACATTGTTTCCTCCTGCTGAGAATCTGTGAGCCAACAGCAGGATTGTAACGCGGTTCTGGCCGACAAGGCTAATTCGCTCACCTGGCGATGTCAAACTGGGAATCGCGGAGTACCATTCCGTCATTTTCAGCTTCGCTTTTTTCCAGTAGCCGGGCCGCTGCCTGGCGTGAGCCACGGCGAGAATATAAATATCTTTTGGGAAATCAAGGAAAATGACGGCAACTTAAGACGCCGCGTTCCATACAGATACGAGGGATAGCGAAAGGGAGTTTCCGCTGCCCTTCGATAGGCGGCCAACAATTCACAGGCAAATCGGCGCGCTAAATCTGGACTCCGCTCCGCATACCACACGGTTGCATGTACGCCCTCGCGTCTTGCGGCTCCGTGTACTCGCAGAGCTTTCACGGCCCAACAAGCATCCTCAATTCTGCCTCAACCTCTTCCAGCGAGTAAGTCACCGCCGTACCAGCCTCGACATCCGCAACCCGCCGCGCGATCTCCGCATTCCAATCGGAATCGATCCCCGGTGCGGAGACTACATCGCTATCCAGGCTCTCCCAAAGCGCATCTGCAAGTTGCAGGCGTTGTCCCTCCGGCAAGGCGTGCGCGAATTTCAAGACTTCCTCGTAGGTCGGCTGCATGGAGAGATTGTAGAGCGGAAACAGATCGTCCGAATCCCCCCTCCAAGCCCCCCCGAATCAGCTCGAAGGATCAGGTATCGGCTGAAAGTCAACAAACAGCCTTCTTGCCGCCAGCAAACCCGATAAACCAAAGTGGGGATCAGCGCTCAGTGATCGAAAGCTGTGTCCACGCCCCTCCTGATTTCATTCCAAAGGCCGACAGCCCCCGCAAGCCCCCTGAGCCTACCGCCACGATACCTAGTCTGGTGCCTACTTTCAGGTTCTAACCGCGCTTGCGGTACGGCCTATGGCCCGCGGGCCGTACAATAGGCCTTGAGGTAGAACCAATTCACCCATGTCATTGAACGGTTACCCATCCCGCACCTCGCGGTCACACGGCCTGCGCTCGCTGTTTAGCATGTTTTCCAGCGATCTGGCCATCGATCTCGGCACTGCCAACACCCTGGTCTTCGCGGCCGGCAAGGGGATTGTTGTCAACGAGCCCTCCATCGTGGCCATCAACAAGAACACCGGTGAAGTAGAAGCCGTGGGCAAGGAGGCCAAGGATATGCTGGGCCGTACCCCCGGCAATATCGTGGCCATCAAGCCCATGAAGGACGGCGTCATCGCCGACTTCAAAGTCACCGAGAAGATGTTGAACTACTTCATTCAGAAGGCCCACAACCGCAAGATGCTGGTCCACCCCCGGATCGTCATCGGCGTGCCTTCGGAGATCACCCAGGTGGAAAAGCGCGCGGTCGAGGATTCGGCCTATCGCGCCAAGGCCAGTGAAGTGTATCTGGTGGAGCAGGCCATGGTGGCCGCCATCGGCGCTGGACTGCCCATCACCGAGCCCGGCGGCAACATGGTTGTCGATATCGGCGGCGGCACGACGGATATTGCCGTCATCTCGCTCTCCGGCATCGTCTACTCCCGTTCCGTCCGCATGGCTGGCAACCAGATGGATGAGGCGATCACCAACTATCTGAAGCGCAAGTACAATCTGTTGATTGGCGAGCGCACCGCCGAGCAGATCAAGATCGAGATCGGCTCCGCCTTCCCGCTGGACAAGCCGCTCAGCATGGAGATCAAGGGCCGCAACCTCATTGAGGGCGTTCCTAAAACCATCTCGGTGGACGATAGCGAGATTCGCGAAGCCCTGGGCGAGTGCATTGCGGTCATCATGAACGCCATCCGCGTGGCCCTGGAACGGACCCCGCCGGAACTCTCGGCCGACATCAGCGATCGCGGCATCGTGCTCACGGGCGGCGGCGCTCTGATCAAGAACCTCGACAAGCGCATTCGCGAAGAAACCGGCCTCCCTGTCTCGGTGGCCGACGATCCGCTGGCTTCGGTCGTTTTGGGCACCGGTAAAATGCTCTCCGACTTCCGGTTGCTGCGCAAGATCAAAATCGATTAGCCACCTGCGGTGGGGCCAATCGCTCGCTATTCGCTCGCAGGGGGTTCGTGGCTTCCCTCATCCGAAGATCTGGATATGGGGCGCAAGGTAAGTTGTTCGCTTGCAGAATGTTCAAAGTAGCCCCAGGTCTGGATGTTCAGGCCTGGGGTTTTCTTTTGTCTTCCGTTTTGCCCTGAAAAAACTTTCGTTGGCCGCTGCGCCCGTTTGGAGGATACTGTTGCCATGGCTACGATGCCCACAGCCGAGTTGTACGAGCCGCTTGTGACGGTCGAGGAGTATCTGCATACCGCCTACCGACCGGACTGCGAGTACGTGGATGGGCGCATCGAGGAGCGCATCTTGGGCGAGTATGACCACGGCTTGCTGCAAACTCTGCTTGGAACGCTTTTCACTGTTAACCGCCAGACCTGGGGGGTCCGAACCGTCACCGATGTCAGAACCCAGGTGAGCAGCAAGCGCTTCCGCGTTCCCGACCTTTCCGTGCTGCGCCTTGATGCTCCGAAAGAACGGATTATCAGCCACCCGGCCCTGATCGTGATCGAAATCCTCTCGCCGGAAGACCGCCTGAGCCGGGTTCAGGAACGCATCGAAGACTATCTCGCGTTTGGTGTTGAACATATCTGGATCTTCGATCCGGAACGCCGCACCGCATCCGCCGCCTCCGCCAGCGGCCTCCATCCCGTTCGCTCCGATGAACTCACCGTGCCAGGCACGCCAATCCGCGTGGTGCTGAGCGAGTTGTTTGCAGAGATGGAGCGGGGGTAACCACCTGCGGTGGGGCGCATTGCATGCGGCAGACGCTCGCTATTCGCTCGCAGGGGGTTCGTGGCTTTCCTAATCTGAAAAACCATATTCCGGCTGATAGCCTGACTGCGGGAGGGTTATCTGAGGCTATTTTGTTGCTCCTGTACGAAGAGCGGTCAGCATCTCGCGCCTTAAGATGGCATTGATGCGCGATTGGTAGCCCTTGCCTTGCGACTTGAGCCATTCCAGCACATCCGCATCCACGCGAGCCGTGATCTGGCGCTTCACAGGACGATAAAAATGGCCGCGCTCAGCCGTTTTCCACTGCTCCTCGGTCAGTTCGGGAATGTCGCTGAGGTCAATCTCGCTGTCGGGGCGAGCCGCCAAAGCCTCCAGAGACGCAATATCTTCCTCTGTCAGCTCCGGCAAGGTTTCCAGCGAATAACTAACTATTTTCGTTGGCATAGCTCCTCCTTTCCCGTGGTGTAGCTTTTCGTGCCGAAATAATGCGGATCACCTCGACCCAAAATCCGTTTTCCAGTTCTTCGCGAACGGTATGCGCCACCTGGAGTAGCAGAATTCCTCCCGTTGCCGCACTCACCAACCCCACAGTTTGCCAGCGCTGCTCCCCGTCCACGATACGGTCCGGCAGGAAAACGCGCCGATGGTCATGAAAGACCTGACTAGCCTGTTTGAAGCTGACACCGTGTTTTCGCTGATTGGCGAGGTTCTTGGCCTCGTCCCATTCGAAACGGAGGCTGCTCACTACAACAGTGTAGTTACAAATATGCAATTACGCAACCGCGGAGATGCATGGCGCTAACGAACCCCGTGAATGCAATGGTCCCTCGCATCTTCGTCGCAAAACAAGACAGCGACTATCGCCGGTATACTGGTATTGCTCTTGTTTTCACATTTCTTCCCTCCTTCGTGAGCCAGGTTCATGGAATCCGTTTTTGTCCGCTATCGAAATCTTCTAGTGCTGCTGGCCATGCTGGTGGCGCAGATCATCGGGCTCGCCGTGCAGGTGCGGCGCTCCGAGGCTGGACACAACTCCATAGATACTCACGACGGCCCCGGCGTGCGGCTGATCCGGCTGTGGGCCGAGAGCACAGTGGAAAAGCCCGAGCGGCTGATCCACAACTCCAAGCTGGGCCTTTTCAACCTGTGGCAGGGCTATTTGGACCTGCACAACGTGCATCGGCAAAATCAGGATCTGCAGAAGACCATCGACCGGCTCCGTCTGGAGCAGGCCTCGATGCTCGAAGACGCCCGTCAGGGACAGCGCCTGCAAGCACTGCTCGACTTCCAGCAAAAATACATCTACAAGACTCAGGCCGCGCAGGCTATCGGCTCCAGCGGCACCGACCAGTCGCGCATCTTCTACATCGACAAGGGCGCGGACTACAAGCTGGAACCCGATATGGCGGTGATCACCGCCGAGGGCATCGTGGGCAAGGTGCGCGAGGTCTTTCCCCATACTGCACAGGTACTGGCGGTGAACGATCAGACCAGCGGTGCGGGGGTGATTCTGGAAACCACGCGCACTCGCGGCATCCTGAGGGGCAACGCCGTGGGTCAGACGCAGATAGTCGGCATGTTGGCCGATCAGCGCATCCAGCCCGGCGAAAAGGTGCTCACTGCCGGCGGAGACCAGATCTTTCCTCGGGGATTGCCGGTCGGTGTGGTGGAAAAGGTCGTTCGTGACCCGGAGCGCGACTCCTTTATTGATGTCATCGTAAAGCCGGCCGCCCATCTGGAACGGCTCGACGAAGTGCTGGTGATTACCTCGACGCAGAATCGCTTCTCCGATGAGCAGTTGCAGGATCTGGCCACCAGCGACGCGCTCAAGGGAGCAGAAGTAGCAGCCATCAAGGAACAGCAGAAGGCCGCGCAGCAGATGGCCGAACGGCTGCCGGGCCTGGCCGACCCCAATGCTCCGCCGCCCGTGGCGCCTGCCGACGGCAGCACGCCAGTGCCCCCACCGGCAACTGTCCCGGCAAAACCGCCGATTGCGCTGCACTCGGACCGCTTCTCTCCCGGAGCCGCCGTGACGCCTGTAGTCGCCCCCGCACCGCTTGTAGAGCCCGTAAAGCCGGAGCCAACTGCCACTAAGAGGCCCGTTACTACCAGCGGCATCCCACATCCCGTAAAGTCGCCCGCTCCGGCTGGCGCTGCCGTCAAGAAAACCGTATCACCGGGTACGCAGCCCAACACGCAGCGGAGGAATCCGTAATGTCCGTTCTGACCGCCAACACCCGCCGCGATCTGGAGATTCACCGCTACCCGGTCCTGGTTTACGCCATGACGCCGCTGATAGCGTTGGTCTTGCAGGCCTGGTTGCCACGCGTGGTGGGCCGCTACGTCTGGTTTGATCTGCCGCTGGTGGTCACCGTCTACTTTGCTCTGGGACGCCGCAGCCCCATCCAGGGCACCATTCTGGGCGGCGCTCTGGGACTTTTTGAAGACGCTCTTACCCATCACGCCATAGGCATCAACGGCATCGCCAAGACCATTGCGGGATTCATGGCCGCCTCGGTAGGAGTGCGGATCGATGTGGAGAACCACACTATCCGTCTGGCGCTCAATTTTCTGCTTTCTCTGCTGTGCAGCGGCATCTACCTCTTCATCTACCGCTTTTTGCTGGGCATGGACCTGGAGTGGAACTGGCTCACAGAGCTGATGAAGGGCGTCGGAAATTCGGTTATCGCTTTGATCCTCTTTCCACTGTTGGACAGGACGCAGATCAGGGACTGAGAACAGCTTTTAGCTGCTAGCTTCAAGCCGCTAGCTCGGGATTGGCAGAGGAGACGGTTTCGGCTTCCCGTTGAGATTGCAAAAGAACTGATGCTTCGTCAATGAATGAAGCTGATTTCACAAAATACCAGCCAAGAGCTAGCAGCTAGAAGCTAGCAGCCATGAGAACATGCCAAACGACCGGATCAATCGCGACGAAAAGCTCCCCGCCGTCAAGCTGGCGGTGGTGCAGTACGGCATCTTGCTGATGATGCTGGCGCTGGTCGCGGGCCTGTGGCGGTTGCAGGTGCTGGGCGCGGAGAACTTCCGCATGTTGGCCGAACAGAACCGCATCCGCAAGGTTCCTGTGCTGGCAGCCAGAGGCAAGCTCTTTGATCGCGACGGACGGCTGTTGGTGGACAACTACCCCTCCGTCTCCTGCTTTCTCATTCGCGAACAGAACCACAATGTGGACGCTGATCTGCCCTTGATCGCCCGCGGCCTCAATCTCGATCTGGAGCAGTTGCAGGCTACCCTGCGCCGTTATCGCACCGCGCCTGGCTATCAGCCCATTCCCATCAAGCAAGACATCACCTCCGACGAAGAGGCCTTCATCGAGGCTCACCGCAACGAGCTGCCGGAGTTGGAGACGATCGACGAGGAGCGCCGGCTCTATCCTCGCGACGGCTTTGCCTCGCACCTGATCGGCTACGTTGGCGAGGTCAGCGAAGAAGACCTGAACCAGCCCCGCTATGCCTACTACGAACCCGGCGATGTGGTGGGCAAGGCCGGCGTCGAAGAGACTTATGACCCTCTGCTGCGCGGCGAGGACGGCTCGCGCGACGTGATTGTAGACAGCCACGGCCGTGAGGTCGGCTACCTGCGGACCCAGCACGCTACGCCGGGTCAGGACCTGAAGCTGACCCTGGACATCGACATTCAGCGCGCCGCCGAGCAGGCGCTGGGCGCGGCCAATGGCGCAATCGTGGCCATGGACCCCCGCAACGGCGAGATTCTGGCTTTGGTCTCCCACCCCAGCTACGACCCCAACGCCTTTTCGGTCCGCATCAACCGTACGGACTGGAACAACCTGATCACCAATCCCAACCATCCGCTGATGAACAAGGCGATTCAGGATCAGTTGGCGCCGGGATCAACCTTCAAGATCATCATGTCGGCCGCCGGCCTGCAAGAGGGCGTGGCTCAGGACATGAAAGTCAACTGCGCCGGCGGCGGCACATTTTACGGACGCTTCTTCAAGTGCGACAAGCACCACGGGCTGCTCAGCATTCACGAAGCGATTCCGCTCAGTTGCGACACCTTCTTTTATGCGCTGGCGCAGCGGCTGGGCATCGACACCATCGCCAAGTACGCCACCAGTCTCGGCCTGGGCTCCAAGACCGGCATCGATCTGCCCGATGAGAAATCCGGTCTGATGCCCTCGACGCAGTGGGAGATGAAGAACTTCCACCAGAAGTATTACGCCGGCAACACCATCTCGGTCGGCATCGGTCAGGGCGAGACGCAGGTGACGCCGCTGCAACTGGCGCGGGCGCTGAGCGGCATCGCCTCCGACGGCCATCTGGTCCGCCCGCATGTTGTCGCTCCCGAACAGCTTCCCGCCGAATTCCGCCAGGCAGTGCTGGACTCCTTTCCTGGTTCCGGCGACAAGACGATTCCTCTAAATCCTGACACCTGGATGACGATCACCGAAGGCATGGCTGCGGCCACCACGACAGGCACTGCCGCGGCAGCGCATCTGGACGGCATCGACTTTGCCGGCAAGACCGGAACGGCGCAGGTGGTTGGCGGCGGCGACACCCACACCAAGGGCGGCGCGCGCACTCCGAATGCCTGGTTTGTGGGCATGGTGCCGAGACGCAATCCTGAATTGGTTGTGACCGTATTGCAGGAGCACGGTGACTGGGGCGCGGGATCGGCATTGATCGCCGCCAAGGTTGTCAGCGCTTACGTTGCCAAGAAGCGCAAGCAGGAGAACAACCTGCAACAGGCCGACGCCAACAAGCCGGTTGAGGTAGGCGCAGTCTGGTCCGATCCGGAACCTGCGGCGAAGCAGCGGAGCGGAGCCAAGCACACCACGGCTGATTCCGGGGCGCTGCATGCCGGCCATTTTTTTGTTCAACCCACAGCCGCAAGCGTGCCGCAGGCCGTAGGGCTTTTTCAGATTCCTGCCTGGCTCCATGCCTGGCAACCGTTGCGCTTCAAGGAGGATCAGCACTAACATGCGCCGCTTCCTCAGCTTCCGCGACTTCGACTGGCCCCTGCTGGGCATGGTGCTGCTGCTCTGCTCCATCTCCGTCTTTGAGATCTATACGGCCACGCTCAACACCAAGTACCACGGCTTCCACACCAAGCAGGTGCTGTGGATCTGCGGCGGTGTGGTGGCGATGTTCTTCTTTTCCAAGATCGACTATCACAAGCTGATCGACTTTGTGCCCTGGGCCTATGGCGTTTGCCTGGTAGCGCTACTGGCGGTGCTGGTGGTGGGTCAAAAGGTGCTGGGCGCGCGCCGCTGGATTCGGCTCGGCCCCATGCACTTTCAACCCTCAGAGTGGGTCAAGCTGGTGCTGATTCTGGCCGTGGCCCGCTACTTTGCCAACCTGGGCGGACGCTCTCTCACCTGGAAGGACATCTTCAAGGCCTTTGCGCTGGTCGGCATTCCCCTGCTGCTGGTGCTGAAACAACCCGATCTGGGAACGGCTCTCACCTACACGCCGATTCTGGTCGCGGGGCTCTTTCTGGGCGGCATCAATCTGCGCCAGGCGCTGATTTTGCTCACCTGCGGCGCGGTTCTGATCGGCGGTGTCTGGAGCAGCGGCAAACTGCTCAAGCCTTACCAGAAAGCCCGTCTGACCAGCTTTATCAACCCCGACAACGACCCCAAGGGAACCGGCTACCAGCTCAAGCAATCGCTGATCGCGGTGGGGTCCGGGGGCATCTGGGGCAAGGGCGCGGCCAAGGGCACTCAGACCCAGGGCGACTTTTTGCCGATTCCCCACGCCGACTTCATCTTTGCCGCATTGGGCGAGGAACATGGCTTCGTGGGCGCGTTCATTGTGCTGCTGCTATACTTCTTCATATTGATGCGTTTGATTCAGAACGCTCAAACAGCCGCAGACCTGTCCGGTTCCCTGATTATCATGGGAGCAGTGGCTGTGTTGACCTTTCAGATTGCGGTCAACGTGGGCATGGTCATCGGATTTATGCCCGTCACCGGAATCCCTTTGCCGTTAATGAGTTACGGTGGATCTTCGGTGCTGTTTACGTTTCTGGCGCTGGGCGCGGCGATGAATGTGCGCATGCGCCGGTTTGTGAACTGAACGGACTACAAATGGTGTGCCTCTTGCGTCCCCCCCGGCAGTGGCCGGACCGCAAAGGAAGTTTTTTCAAGCATTTACGCCGGCCAGGTCCGGATGGATCGCAGCCCCGGCAGGATTGGGTTCATGAGCACGCAGAGACGGGCAGACCGTTGGCAGCGTAGAAATTGCGCGGAGCGCGCCGAAGCAGCGAAGATCTTTTTCTTCGCCCTCTTCGCGTGGCTTTTCCGTGCATGCGCCAACGTTTTAACGGCCCCGCCGCAACTCGCGGCATGGTTGGCCACAAACTCTCTGCAATTGGATTATCGCTTCGTTCAGCTCGTTTGCCAGGACGTTGGCCACGGATCGCCGCCCTCAGGGGTCGCAATCTGTTCCAATGCCTACCCGGCAACGATTCACGAGTCGCCCCTATCGCTTATCTCCACTCCTATCGGTTGTTCGCGCCTCCATCCCTCCTTGCCGCAGGTCCCGGCTGGCTTAAGCCGCCGGGCGGAAAGGTACGATGGCAAAAGAGATTTGTATCTCCAGCACGCCGCATGAGACGCGGCTGGCTATTCTTGAGGACGATCAACTCGCGGAGATCTACTACGAACGCGAAAACGAATATACCCTGGCCGGTTCCATCTATAACGGTCGTGTTACCCGCGTTTTACCCGGCATGCAGTCCGCTTTTGTGGATGTGGGCCTGGAACGGGACGCCTTTCTCTATGTAACCGACTTTCTGGAAATGGAAGACCCGGAAGAGACCGACGAACTGGAGCAGGCCGCTACCACCGGGGTTGGCCCACAGATTCGTGAAGTTCGTGGCGGACGTGGCGAAGAACCCGTTCAGCGCGCCGAGCAGAAGCCCGCACCGCGCCAGGAAGCCAAGCCGGAGCCGCGGCAAGAGAAGCAGGAAAAGCCCGAAAGGCAGGAGAAACGCCCTGATCGGCCAGACCGTTCAGCTCAGCGCCGCATGACCGTCGAGGCTGTTCCGGCAGTTGTCGAGGAGCAGCAGGTCGCCGCTCCCGTATCTGCCCTTGCTGCCTCGGAAGATGAGTTGCTGGATGGCGACAACGAGCCCGGCGCACGCCGCTGGCGTGGACGCCGCCGTCGCCGTGGCGGCCGTAGTGGAGCCGGTGAGACCGCTCCTCAGCAGACTGGCGCAAGCCAGGAGAGCGTAGCGGAACCCGTCGAAGAGTTCGAGACCTTGGTCGAGGAAGCGGTAGTTGCTGAGACCCTGGTTATCCCGCAGATTCAGGCCACGGCCGCACCCACACCTGTCTATTCAGCTCCCGCACCGCGCGCTGAGCAGAAGCCCTTTGTGTTGCCCGGCGAGTCGCTCTCCAAGTACGGCGGCACTGCGGCAGTCGAGACGCAAGCCGCAGCCGCGCCTGTCGCAGCGCCCAAGCCTGCCTCTACCTTCAAGCCCGCGACCTTGATTGAAACGCCCCTCGCCTGGGACGGCAGCGGATTGCTGCCCGGCGAGTCCCTCTCGCGCCATCGCAACCGTCAGGCCGAGCCCGCCGTGGAAGTTGACGGCGAGCCGCAAGGCGTCTTCGCCGACGCGACGGAAGTTGTTGCAACTCCAGTATTTCTGAGCGAAGAAGAGAACTTCGTCGAAGAGACCGTCGAGTTTGAGCAGGAAGCTGCCGCGGAGCCCTTTGTTGGCGCCACCCCGGAAGCCGCCGCCGAAGACGAGTTCGTCGAAGAAGAGATGGTCGAGGAAGAGCTTTCCGCGCACGTTGAATCGGTTTCCGAACCATTTGAAGCTGCCGAAGAAGCGCCTGTCGTTGAAGAGGCTGATGCCTCCGCCTCGCACAATATCGATCCCTCGGCTCCTACCGGCTTCCGCCTCTTTGGTTTGGGCAGCAAGAAGAAGAAGGAAGACACCAAGGCTGGTCAGGGAGAAGAGGACTTCATCGAAGAAGAGGAGTTCGCTGCTCCGGCCCCCGCCGCTCGCGCCGTCAAGGCTCCCGAGACCAAGCAGCCCGAAGCGCCTCGTCAACAGAATCGCAACAATGACCGCACCCCTGCCCCTCGCAAGCCCGAACAGAGCCGCATTCTGGTCGACTTCGAGGACAAGGACGACGACGAATTCGATCTGGACGAGGAGAACGGTGGCGATGAACAATCCGCTGACGAGACCCCTGCTCAGAATCAGGCACGTCGTGATCGCGGCGGCCGTGGCCGCAAGGGCCGCACGCCCGGACAACCTTCCAGCCAGCCTTCGAGCCAGCCCAGCGCGCCGTCACCGGCAGCAGCCCGTCGTGGCCCTTCGCGCCGCTCGGCTCAGACCCAGGACCTGCCCATCATCAGCGATCTGCTGAAGCCGGGCCAGGAGATTCTGGTTCAGATTGCCAAGGAGCCCATCGCCAAAAAGGGCGCGCGCATCACCAGCCACATCGCCCTGCCTGGCCGCTTCCTGGTCTTCATGCCGACCGTCTCGCACGTGGGTGTGAGCCGCAAGATCGCCTCCGATGAGGAGCGTCAGCGGCTGAAGCGTATTCTGATCAGCGAGCGCGGCGAAAACGCGGGCGGCTTCATTGTTCGCACCGCCGCCGAGGGCGCTTCGGAAGAAGAGCTTCGCGCCGACCTGCGCTTCCTGCTGCATCTGTGGAGCGAGATCAAGCTGCGCTCCGACGGTTCCAAGTCGCCGGCGCTGATCTATCACGACCTCTCTCTGATCGAGCGCATCCTGAGGGATCAGGTCAGCTCCAACTTCAGCAATATCTGGGTTGATTCCGAAGCCGATTACGAACGGATCGTCCGCTTCCTCAATCGCTTCTCGCCCTCCCTGGTGCGCCGCGTCAAGCTGTACACCAAGGAAACCCCGCTCTTTGAGCACTTCGGCATTCAGGACGAGATCTCCAAGGCCCTGCGTTCCAAGGTATGGCTCAAGTCGGGCGGCTCGATCGTCATCAACCAGACCGAAGCGCTGGTGGCCATCGACATCAACACCGGCAAGTACGTCGGCAAGTCCTCGCGGCTTGAAGACACCATCGTCAAGACCAACCTGGACGCGGTGCCGGAGATCGTTCGCCAGATTCGCCTCCGCGACTTGGGCGGCATCATCGTCATCGACTTCATCGACATGGACGACCGCAAAAACCGCTACAAGGTCATGGCCGCCCTCGAAGAAGCGCTCAAGTCTGATCGCGCTCCAACCAAGGTCCTGCAATTCAACGACTTTGGCCTGGTGGCGATCACCCGCAAGCGGGTCAAGCAGTCGCTGGAACGCACGTTGTCGGTTCCCTGCCCCACCTGTCAGGCGACCGGCATGGTCAAGAGTCCGCTCACCGTCTGCAACGAGATCTACATCGAGATGCGCAAGATGAAGAAGCACTTCGAAGCCGAAGACGTGCTGCTCCGCGTGCATCCCGAGACGGTCAAGGTGCTCAAGTCCAACAACGCCGCCTGGATCACCGAGTTCGAAGAGCTGGTGGGCAAGAACATCCTCATCAAGAGCGATGCCACGCTGCACCCCGAGCAGTTCGATATTCAGGGGTAAGCGGAGTTCGTTTAGTTAGCGGAGTTCGCGCCGTTAGCGGAGTTAGCAGCAAAGGCCGGAGCAAGCGCTCCGGCCTTTTGCTGTTCTGTTAGACTTCTTGCGTAATATCACAAATGCTTTTTAAGCGAGGAAAATTTGTTCTTATCCAAGAAGATTCTGCAAGCAATGATATTTGCTGCATTGGCACTCGCATGTTTAAACGCATTGGCACAGTCGGAGGGCGATTCGGCATCATCCACAGACACCTCGGTTCGGACTCCCAAGGCAAATGAGATAAAGTCCGCCTTCCATACTCAATACGCATGGAATCATTTCGCACTTGAATTGGGCGGAGGATACATTGATGTAGCCAGCAAGGGCAACGGCTTCTTTCAACACGGGTTCAATGTTACGGGAGGTGTTGTTGACCACCTGAGCTCGAAGGTCAACATCATGGTGGAGACCCAGTTCATGGGCTTGGAAGGAAATTCAACCTACTCGAATACAAGCGGAAGTGTTCAACCTCTCAACGCCACCAATACCGACTTTGACCTGGACTTTGCTGCATCCTACGCGCTTTTCGGGCGCTCCAAAAACAGCCCTTACCTGCTCGGCGGCGTAGGCTATTACTACATCGGACCGATTTCACAGGGTAACATTCTAGTGGCCTGCACCAACTCTGTTTATTGTCCGGGAAATATTGTCAACTCCGCAAGTTCAACTGGGTTTCAATCCGGTGTGGGTTTTCGCCACAGGCTTTCTTCTGATCGAAATATGGAACTCTATTGCGAAGGCCGATATCACTATCTCATGTCTTCGCACACGGCTTTCGGGCTTCTAACGCTTGTACCAATTTCGGCCGGAATCCGCTGGTAACTTTGGCATGATTGGCAACATCCTAAGTTTATCATTTTTGATAAACTTTCAAGATGAAAACAGCCTTGGATGAATTCGTAGCAGAGCAGTTGGAAGATCCAGAGGTGCGTGTCGCCTATGACGAAGAGATGCGTCTTCTCACCATTGGCTTGGAGTTGGCTCAACAACGAAAGAGCAAGGGGTTGACCCAGGCGCAGCTGGCGAGTGCAATGGGCACCAGTACACCTCAACTGAGCAGGACAGAGCGCCGTCCCGAAAACGCCACTATGCGCACACTGATGCGCTATGCGGATGCAATGGGGATGGAACTCGATGTGAAGCTCATCGCCAAACGATAAAGTGAAACACAGCCACCAGTGCTGGAAATTTCCACCAGGCGTACACTGGTCGTGAAAGGAAGCTCCCTTGGCGACCACGGCTCCAATCTCTCTCGAACAGTATCTGCTGACTCCCTTTGAGCCGGACGCGGAGTACGTCGGCGGGGAGGTTCAGGAGCGGAATGTAGGCGAGTATGAACACAACACAGTGCAAAGAGAGATTCTGCTCTGGCTTCATCAGCACGACAAGCTATGGATGACGCGCACGATACTGGGGCAGAGGACGCGGCTTTCCTGCGGCAATGTGCGGATCCCGGATGTGAGCGTGTGGAGAAGGGATGTTCCGATAAAGCCGGTCTTCGACCAGCCGCAGCTTATCGCCATCGAGGTGCTTTCTCCTGAAGATCGCCTAGCCAGAGTGCAGGAGAAGATCGAAGACTATCGCCACTTCCAGGTAGCCAACATCTGGATGGTTGATCCGATCAAGCGTATTGGGTGGGATTGCTCCGACGGCAATTGGACGAGAACCGAGAGCTTCGCAGTAGCAGGCTCCCCGATAACCCTCGACCTGCGCGATCTCTTCAGGGAACTGGACGACGCCGAGGCCTGAGCAGAGCGTCTCACCGAATCACATGAATCGGCACGCCCACCCGCAAGTCCTTCCAAACCCGCTCGGTGGTGTAGACCGGAGCCTGCAGCGCAATCCCCAACGCCAGACAGCAGCGGTCGCCCAATGACAGACCGCGACTCTCGGTCTGCAAAATCAAATCTCCGGCAATCCGGGCATGATCGCTTGTAAAAAGCTCCATCACAGAAACAAAGGATCGAGCATCTTCCCAAGCTCCCTCTGGATCGTATCCCTTCTTGATAAGTTTGGTCTGCACCTCGGCGAGATTAACTGTGCTAACGACAGCATGATCCAGAAATTCCGCAGTCATTTTCTCTGCGCCGCGCTCCTGGAAAATCACCGCGAGTATGGCGGAAGCATCGAGCACGACCTCATTCATGCTTGGCGGCCTCGCGCCGTTCCGCACTCAATTCGTCGGAAACCAGGGTTCCAGGTTGAACATACCGGCTTGCCCGCTCCTGGGCACGACGAATGCGGCTGCGAAGAGCCGAAATGCGCTGTTCTCTTTCTTCGATTTGGCCATCCACGGCATCGCCAACGCCAATTCCAAGCGTTGGCTGCATCGTCGCAGAAAGAGCAACACGGTCACTCTCACCCCCGTGCATTTGCGCACCAAATTCCATGTGGTTACCTCCTCCGGCTTGCCATCAATATATGCCTGTCCGGTTCTTCCTACAAGATCAAACAGATCACATAAATCGGTATGCTCACCAACATTTGTCCAGACAAACTTCCTCCCCCCGCAACAAAAGCAGCAAGTTGGTGTCTAAATCAATGTCCAGAGCACTGCATGATTCTGGAAATTAGAACCATCATTCCAATTTTGAGGTCCAAAAATGTATCCAACTACGCGTATTCCGCTGTTGCGGCCCTTCGCTCTCGTTCTTTTCGCGACATTGGCCACAGTGGCCGCTGCTCAGGCCCAGTCCCAGCGCTCCGCCAGTGAATCGAGCTCCAACGACTTTGCGCTGATCGCCAGCGAAGGCCTGAGCGGCGGTTCGTCTGCCGCGGCTGGAGGCAGCGCCATGCACAACGGCGACTGGAAGAATTATCTGGCCAACCACTACACCTTCGAGGTTGGAGCAGGCTTCAACGCGCCTATCGGCAACGACACTCCCTACATCACCTGGGGTGGCAATCTGACCGTGGGCGGAGGTCTGCGCTTCAACAAGCGCCTCTCGCTGCTGACCGAGTACCAGTTCATCGATGACAAGCTACCGGGCAGCCTGATTGCCGCAGTTTCGAACGGTACCCAAGGCGCTGGCGGCAATGCTCACATCTGGTCCTTCACCATGGCGCCGGTCGTCGATCTCTTTCCCAAGCGGACCAACAGCATCTACCTGACCGGTGGCGGCGGCTTTTATCGCAAGCTCACCAGCTTCACCGCCCAGGAATGCTGCGACTACTATGGTTATGCGGAAAGCGTGGTGGCGGCACACTTCTCCTCCAACCAGGGCGGCGCGAACTTCGGCTTCGGACTCACCCACCGCATCGGCGGCGTCTATGGCGACGGAAAATCGCAGGTCTTCGCCGAGGCTCGCTACCTCTTTCTCAACTCGCCCCCCATCACCGCCTCCAACGGCCTGGGAACCACCGAGCTGATTCCCGTCACCGTCGGCTTCCGCTTCTAACCACCACCTGCGGTGGGGCAGCCGCCTTCGGCTCGGCCCGCGCCTAGAAAAAAGGCGCGGGGGCGAGTGGATGGAAGTGTAAAAAACCGATTGCCGCGCAAGCGGGGGCGGCCGCACCGCAGGTGCCTACAGAATCCCCAACACCCGCAAGCGAATCAGTCCGCCAGCTAATATGCCCAATGGCGCAATCGCCAACAACGCCAGTTGAAACCATACCGGCTGCTTGCCTTTGGCCCGCAATGCGCTGAGCGCGGAGAGCGCCAGCACCACCAAGCCCAGTGCCAACACGTGGACCAGCGGGTTCCCGCGCGCTATCCATGCGGTAACGTAGCCGCCCGCAGCGGAAATCAGAAACGCGGAGCCAATCTGCACAAAGGCTGATCCCGGCCCAGGTCTTCCCTCTTGTGCCGTCCAGTCTCGAGCATAACGGCCAAGGACGCTATGATTCAGCAGTCCCAACACAGTGATCGCCGCAAAGCCCGCCACTAAAGCCAGAAATGCACGCATGATTACCATGGACGCCGCTCCGTCTCCGGCTGGCTACCGACTTCGTTGCGCTCGATGCGCTGCAAAAATGCCCGTGCCAGTCGCGGTTCGCCGGGATTGCTCTCCCCATGCATGGTGCAGAGATCAAGAAACTCGTCGACCAGCGGATTCTGCTCTTCGGACTGGGCAAAGATGCCTTGTAGAGCCATCGCCAACTCGCGCAACCGCTCCGCCTCCGGCCAAGAGTCGCTCTCGTCGCCCAGGTGTTCAAAGGCTGAGAACAAACCCCGCCGTCCGCGTACGCATTCTTCCAGACAGGCAACAAGCTGCTCGCGGAAGACAACGGCGAGCCCTTGCAATTGCCCGGATTCGATTTCGTCCTGCTCGTCCATGGAACTCCCTATCTCGAATCGACCTTTGATCCCGCGCTTTTTTGCGCCTGCGGCGTGGCAGAGGCCGCTTGCGCGGCAAAACGTTCTTGATTTCAAACACTGTCCGCTCCGCGCCTTTTTACCGGCGCGGTCCAGCCGAAGGCGTCTGCCGCACCGCAGGTGCCGCAGGTGCCATGGCTGCTTCTACGTCTTCGGCGGTGTGGGGCAGGTCGGCGACCAGATCGATGAGCTTGCCGTCGGCGCCCACCAGAAAGACGCATTCGATCCGTACGCCGATCTTCTCCTCGGGAATGTAGACGCCGGGCTCGATGGTGAAGACCATGCCGGGCTTGAGTACCGCTGGATATTGCGCGGGATCATGGACATCGATGCCGACCATATGGCCCAGTCCATGCACCCAGTACTTGCCCAGAGGCTGGCCGTGCAGATCCTTACCGTGGGTGTTGATGTAGTTGTAGGCCGCCTGATCGAGCGAGTCGGGGTCTTTGCGGTCGCGGTCGTTGATCTTGGACTTGCCGGCGACAAAGGCATCGATGGCCGCCTGCTGCGAGCCTAGAACGATGTTGTAGATCTCCCGCTGGCGAGGGGTGAAGTGACCGTTGACCGGCACTGTGCGAGTAATGTCGGAAGCGTACATGGAGTACTCGCAGGCGGCATCGACGAGCAGAATGTCGCCGTCTTCCAGGGTGCGGGTGTTCTCGGAGTAGTGCAGGGTGGTGGAGTTGATTCCCGAGCCGACTATGGGTGGGTACGAGGCCCGTTCGCAGCCGTTCTCCATCCAGGCAGCAGTCATCTTGCCGGCCAGGGCCCGCTCGGTGACGCCCGGCTTGACGGCCTTCATCATCACCAGCTGGGCCACGATGGAGGCGTCGGAGGCCTTGTGCAGCAGGGCAATCTCGCCCGCATCCTTCACCTGGCGCAGCGGCGTGGTCAAATCGGTTACATCGCGTGTGGCGGGAGTCTCATCCAGGCCCAGCGTCGCGGCTGTGAACTCGACCAGCGCGCTGGCCGCCTTGTTGCCGGGCTGGGTCCAGAGATTGTGGGTCAGCTTGCGGTCGCCCTCCAACAGATGATTCAGCAGAGCAGGCAGTTCTGTCATCGGCTCAACTGCGTCCACGCCGGCCTTCTCGGCTGCGCCGGGAGTGACCGCGTCCAGCTTGACGCCGGTATAGACTTCCTTGCGCAGGTCGCGGGTAGGCAGGAAAAGAATCTCACGGTAGCCGCGGGACGGCTGCGCTTTCGCATCGTCACCGATGACCAGCAGCGCCGCTCCCGGCTCGTTCCAGCCGGTGAGGTAGAAGAAGTCCTCATCCTGGCGATAATCCAGGTATTCGAGGGTGGGTTCTTCAGCGGCAAAAAGTACAGCCACGCCACCGTGCAGGCTGACACCCAAAGCTGCGCGACGCGCATGGTAGACAGCCGGGGGCTGCTTTTCCAAAGCATGAGCGGTTGGAAGCAGCGCGAATGCGGTCAGGAGGGCGAGATAAGCAAAGCGGAATACACGAGACATGCAACAAGCCTCAGCGACGGCGCCGCGGCTGTCAAGCTTGCTGAGTCCGAATCGTTCAACTGGCCGGGTCTGCGGTATTCACAACAGTCTCCTCAGCAGGCAGTGCAGGCGTCTTGGCCTCAGCGGCCTTCTGATCTTCGACCAGCAGGGTTTGGAACTCGTCGACCGGCAATGGATGGCCAAAGAGCCAGCCCTGGGCCAGAATGTGGCGGTTGGTTGCGGAAAAGTAACGCGCCTGCTCGGTCGTTTCGATGCCTTCGACCACCACTTGCAGGTTGAGCGCCTCGGCCATGGCAAGGATCTGAGGCAAAATGGCCACAGTGACCGCCTCGGTTCCGATGGCCTTGGTGAAGGCGCGGTCGATCTTGATGGCGTCGATAGCCAGATCCTGCAGGTAGGAAAGGCTGGAGTAGCCGGTGCCGAAGTCGTCAATGTAGACGCGGTGGCCGCGACGACGCAATTGCAGGATGGTGTCCATCGCCACCTGCTGGCGGGCGGTGCCGCTCTCGGTGATCTCGATGCCCAGGCGCTGGGTGGGCACCGCAGCCTCTTCCAGCGAGCGGGCCAGCAACGGCAGGAAGCTGGAATCAGCCAGATCGGATGCCGTCACATTGATGTTGAGGCGGAAGCCGGCGCAGTTGCGCAGGGTCATGCCGAAGTCGCGCAGGCACTGACGCAGGATCAACCGGGTAATCTCGCCGATAAAGCCACGCTCCTCGGCGATTCTGACAAAGACCTCGGGACTGATGGAGAAGCCGTCTTCATCGGTCCAGCGCACCAGTGCCTCGGCGCCGACGATGCGGCGCGTCTTCAAATCGACAACCGGCTGGTAGACGACACGCAGATTGTCTTTTTTGATGGCGCGGCGCAACTGTTGCTCCAAACCACGGCTGCGGCGGTAGATGATGCTGGTAATCAGGCCCAGCAAGCCGCAACTCAAGCCGGCAATGGCCATAAAAACGCCCAGTTCCACGCGTTCGGCGGCCAGCGCCTCGGAGATCGATACATAGCCCGTGACATAGCTCAGGCCGCGCGTGGAGGTTCGAGTGAAGTAGAGCGTATCGCCCACGCGGGTCAAGCCGTCGCTGGTCAGGATCGAGGGGTTGACCTGGAGCTGCTCACCACGCAACAGTCCGGTGTGCTGTGAAGGCACATCGACCACGGTCTCGGTGAAGTGAACCAGACTGGGCCCCAATTGCACCAGATTTTCAGGACTGAGAACGACATAGGAGTCGCCCAGTTGCATGGCGATCACCGTATCGTCGTCTCCCTGATACAGGGAGAGATCTTTATAGATGGCAGTGCCATCCTGAAGCAGGAAGTCTGGGTCGGGCATGGTCCGCGGCGTGGCCAAGCGGCCCAGTGCCGCCGAGCACTCGATGTTGTCCTTTTTCATGCGGCCAACATCCTTGAGGTGCTTGGACTCAAAGAGCAGGGCGCGGAAGTAGGTCAGTTCCTGTTCGGTGCAGGAGGGATAAGGCGAGGCGTTCATGGCCACCAGCACCGCGCGTGACTCGGCCAGATAGGCGTCGTCTTCCTTCGATACGCGTGACACATCCTGATCGAGCCGGGCTTCAGTCAACTGGAGGATGGTGTAGCGCCCACCCAGATAGCCCAGCAGCGTGCCGCCGAGGACTGACAGAACCGTCACGATCAGAGTGATAAATACGCGTTGCTTGAAGGTGGGCATCGTCCCTAATCCGTTCAGAAGTTCATGAGCAAAACCAGAATTACAGTATTCTGATTTGCATTCAAGCAGGTCGTCGCTCGCTTCACCCCAGCGACAAAGACCTGTCGCTGGGGACCCCGGGCTCCACCCCAGCGACGAAGACCTGTCGCTGGGGACCCCGGGCTGATCGTCGCGTCGGACTGCGTAATTTGGTCCCGAGATGCATCGACTCTGGTTTTGCAGTAGCCGCCGGTGATTCAGGCCGTGCAGACATAGTACTGTCTTAGGCTCTTCATCGGAGCAAGATGGGCCCCTCATTAGAGTTTTTCGAATGTATTTGAAAAAGATGCAGGCCGTGCTCCGACTCAAGGATGGACGGCGGCGCACTCCGCGGCACTCAATTCCAATCAAACCACTCTGCTGGCGGCCTCCGTACAAACTTCACCCGCCGCCAGCAGAGCCTGAAGATCGGCAGCACTTCCCGGCCGACCGAAGAGCCATCCCTGCCCCAGCACCGGCCGCTGTTGCCCGGCAAAGTAACTTGCCTGCTCGACGGTTTCGATACCTTCGGCAATCACCATCAGATTCAAGGATTCAGCCATGGCCAGAATCTGCGGCAAGATTCCCACCATCACCGCCTCTGTCCCGATGGCGCGGATGAAAGTCTTGTCGATCTTGATTGCGTCCACCGAGAGATCGTGCAGGTACGCAAGGCTGGAGTACCCGGTGCCGAAATCGTCGATCTGCACACTGTGGCCTCGAGCGCGCAGTTGCCGAATGGCCTCAATCGCCGCCGCATGGCGCGCCGTCGAGCTTTCCGTGACCTCGACAACCAGCCGCTCCGGGGCCACGCCTGCCTTGCTAAGCTCGTTATCCAGCATGGGCAGAAACCGTACATCCTCCAAGTCGGAGGCGGTTACATTGATATTGATGCACAGATCCTGACGGTAACGCAGGGTCTCGCCGAAGTCGCGCAGCACATGGCGCACCACCAGCGCCGTCAGTTCGCCCACAAACCCGCGCTCCTCGGCTATGCGAACAAAGACCTCCGGACTGACGGCAAAGCCCTCCTCGTCGGTCCAACGCGCCAGCGCCTCGGCTTCCACAATCTTGCCGGTGGCCAGTTCGACGATGGGCTGATAGACGATGCGCACCTGATCGCGGCGAATCGCCCGTCGCAACTGCTGGCTCATCCCTCGGTTGCGTTCCAAAATAAAGAGGCAGGCCAGAGTGAGGAATGCGCCGGCCAAACCGCTCAGTGCGGTGTATAAAGCCAGCTGGCGGCGATTCTTCCAGAGTGTTGCGGAAAGCGATTCGTAGGCCGTCGTGCACATCATGCTGTGCGGAGTGCATTCCGTGGCATACAACATATCCCCGATGCGGCCCTGCCAGTCCCTGTCCAAAACCGCGTCGGGATACAATGGCCCGCCGCCGCTGGGGCGTCGCCGCTGTCCGCTCACGGCATCGATCAGAGTACTTTCAAAGTGCACATCGACACGCCGCCAATGCTCTTTAAGGCTCGGATCTTCCACAACATAGGAATCGCCCTGCTGAAGCAGGAAGACCATCCACTTCGATGAGAGATAGGGCTTCGGGTTGCGATAGAACTTCAAACCATCCTTCCGGGTAAGGGTGGGGTACAGCACGGTTGCGGGCAGATTATTGCGACCGAAGAGGGCAGAACAGACCATTCTGCCATCGCGAATCCGCCCCACATCGCGCAGATTCTCCATATGGAAAAGGAGTTGACGAAAGTAAGCAATCTCGGCATCGGAGCAAAACGAATACTGCGAACTGCTAACCACTGGCAATACAGCACTGGCTTCATCCAATAGAGCGGCAAAGGGCGCCCCACTGAGTTTGGCGTCCATGACCAGCAGTTGCTGAGACTGCTCGATCACCTCAACTCGGCCCAACAGGTAGCCTGCACCCGAGCAGACTGAAGCCACCAGCAGCGTCGCCACCAGAGTCTCCGTCATGCGCCGCTGGAAGATACGCTTCATTCCCAAGACCAATTCCCTTGGGCCGCAATCCAGCTCAGAGCAGGGATATCCCTGAGCCTGTATCCATTATCGGAAGACGAGCAGGCAATCTTGAGCAAGATTTACCAAGGATGAAAACTTCGGAGTGATCCCTTTACAGCGGTGCCAGAATGAACCTACCCAGGACCTATCCTATCAACTCGTCACGAGCACCAGACCAAGCCCCCTGCGACAGGCTTCGTCACTGGGGAGAAGCGAGTTGCGACCTTCCACACAACATCCTGGGCATAGCCGCTCTGGAAGCGCTCTGAAAATAGAGATTCGGATTCATGGTTTTTCTTTTTAATCATGGAAATTCCAGTGAAGTCCGGATAGTCCGGCAAGAGAAGCTCTCAAGTCACGTCGACGGGAAGGTTCGCCGCCAGACGCGCCTCTTCCAGCAGCCGACTAAATTCCTGCACGGGCATGGGTCGTCCGTAGAGCCAGCCTTGCCCCAGAAATGGCTTCTCTGCGCCGGGTAGTACGAAGTAGGCGGCCTGCTGCGCAGTCTCCACTCCTTCCACTGTGACCTGCAGATGCAGACTCTCGGCCATGGCCAGAATCAGCGGAATGATGCCCACCGTGACAGCCTCGGTGCCGATCGCCAGGGTAAAGGACTTGTCGATTTTGATGCCATCGATGGCCAGATCCTGCAAATAGGAGAGGCTCGAGTATCCAGTGCCGAAATCATCGATTTGAATGCTGTGGCCGCGCTGACGCAAAGCTTGAATTGTCTCTTTGGCTTTGGGGCTGCGCGCCGTCGAGCTCTCCGTCACCTCGATCATCAGACTGCTGGCCGCAACCCCTGCCTGTTGAAGCTGATTCTCCAGCATGGGCAGAAAGGCATCATCGCAAAGGTCCATTGCCGTGACGTTCACATGGACATGCAACTGCGGCTCCAGGCGCATCAACTCACCCATCTCCTGGAGCACCCGACGCACTACCAGGTGCGTGATCTGATTGACAAACTGCCCCTCTTCGGCAATGGCGATAAAAACCTCAGGGGCCACTGTCAGGCCGTGTTCATTGCGCCAACGGCAGAGCGCCTCTGCGCCGATGATGCGCCGACTGGTCATCTCCACAATCGGCTGATAGACCACCTGCAGATCCCCCTGCCGAATGGACCGAAGCAGTTGCCGCTCCATGCTCTGGCTGCGCCGGAAGAGGAGAGCAAAGAGGAACCCAAAGCAGCCGCCGGTCAGTCCGCCCAGGCAGGCATTGAATTTCAGCTGTCCATGATCGGCCTGCAGCGCTTCCGGAGTGGTCATATAAGCCGTCACACAATGGAAGAAGCGAGGCGAACAACTGGTGGCATAGAGCGTGCGACGGAGGCGGAAGTGCCCCTCCTGGCTCAGCACCGCATCGCTGGCTCCGGAGAGCGCGCCCTGCATCCACCGGCTCTGCCGGTCCCGTGCGCCAAAGACTGAAATGGTGTAGTGCATGGGCAACGAGTCCAGGTGCTTCATGATGTAGCCACCAAAGACCACGTAGGAGTCGCCCAGTTGGATGCCCAGTCCGCGCGGACCGGGAGTTCCAGCTGGGGCCAGATTGGAATAGGCTTTTATGCCATCCTGCTGCTGGAAGCTCGGAGTGGGAATCGCTACTGGCGGCGTCAGACGGCCCATGGTGGCCGAGCAGTCAATCTTGCCCGCGCGCATTCGGCCAGCGTCGCGCATGTACTCCGATTGAAAGATGAGCTTGCGAAAGTAGGCGATCTCCGCATCGGAGCAATAGGGATAAGGAGAGCTGTTCAAAGCGGTCAACATCAACCGCGACTCCTGCGAAGAGGCGTCGCCGACCGCCAGGATGCGCTCGGCATACTGCTGCAAGCGGCCTTCGGCCAAGTGCAGCGTAATCGCGCCGCCCAGCAGATAACCAGCGCCCACGCCCAGCAACGCGGCCAGCAACGTAATGGCCACGGCGAGAAAGACGCGCTGGCGGTGAGTGCGCATCATGACTACCCAGAAGAGATTTTAACTGGCTATGAGACAACAATAGCGCAGCCAAGGGCCAAGTTACTCATAAAGAAATGACCCCTGTCAATTCTTCCCGGTAAACTTCGCCGCTGTCCAGCCGAGTTGGCTACTCTGCCGCAACCTTCAGCATCGCCGCCAGACTGCGATCCACATCCTCGCGGGTCGTCGCCCAGGAGGCCACACTGATACGCATCGCCGTCTTGCCCTGCCAGACCGTGCCGCCACACCAACAGGTTCCCTCCTGCTGAATGCGTTCGATCACCCGCAGCGTCTTCTCCGGCGAACCAAAGGAGACCAGCACCTGGTTGATGACCACCTCGTTCAGAATCTCGTAACCAGCCTTGCGCAGCCCCTGGGCAAAGTGCCTCGCGTGGCTGGAGGTGCGCTCGACGATCTCCGCCATCCCCGACCGGCCCAGGGAACGCAGCCCCGCCCACAGCTCAACACCGCGTGCTCGGCGCGAGAGCTCGGGGTTGAAGTAGGAAGGTTCGCGGTGTTCGCCCTGCACCAGATAAGCCGCCTCCATCGACATCGCCGCCCGCAACGTCTGCGGCTCGCGGACCAGAGCAACGCCGCAGTCATACCCAATATTGGGCCACTTGTGCCCGTCGGTCGCCCAGGAGTCGGCCAGTTCAAAGCCGTGGGTGTATTTGCGGTACTCGGCCGAGGTCGCGGCCCACAGGCCGAAGGCGCCATCCACATGCACCCATGCGCCCACCTGCTTGGCCAGTGGAATGATCGCCGCCGCCGGATCGAATGCGCCGGTGTTCACATTACCGGCTTGCAGACAGAGGATGGTGTTCTCATCCAGATGGGGGAGCGCATCGGCGCGCATCCGGCCCTGGCCGTCCACTGGAACACGGACGACGCGGTTGCGGCCCAGTCCCAGCATTCCCAGCGCCTTGACCACCGAAGCATGAACCTCTTCGCCCACGACAACGTTGATCGGCGGTGCGCCAAAGAGGCCTTCGCTCTCGACATCCCAGCCTTGCTGCTCCAGGATTTTGTGCCGGGCAGCGGCCAGGGCCGAGAAATTGGCCATGGTTGCGCCGGTCACGACCGCTCCGCCGGTTCCCGCGGGCAAGTTCAGCAGATCACGCACCCACTCCAGCGCAACCTCTTCCAGCGTGATGGCGGTGGGGGATTGCACAAAAAACGCTGCATTTTGGTCCCACGCGCTCACCAGCCACGAAGCCGCCATCGCCGCCGGCAGACAGCCACCGTTGACGAAGCCGAAGTTGCGCCCGCCGGTCTTGGCCACGGTAGCGGGAGAACCATATTCATGCAGCAGACGCAGCACCGCCTCGGGGCGAGTAGGCCCCGGAGGCAGCGGTCCGCGCAGAGCCTCCAGCGCGGCAACCGCATGAGGACTGGGCGCTACCGAGCGCGCGTCCTCTTCTTCCAGATAATCCATGGCATCGCGGGCCGCGTGCTTCAGCAGCGCGGAGCGGGCTTCGGAGGCTGTCAGGGAGGGCGCGGAGGAATGAGAGGCGGAAGTGTGAGTTGCAGACATAGACAATGCTGAGTTTAGCACCGGGGCAACTGCGACACAGTCAGAGAATGAAACGGCGGGGATACGAACGGCCCGATTTGCCTGCCCGGCGGCTTTGCACATCCTGATTGCTAGGCAGTGTCGTCATGAGATTCTGATCCATAACATGAGGCATCGAATGTGTACTGCGGCAAGGTATGAGTCAGCACGCTTTGCGTAGCGAGTGGCAATTCCGCGCCATTCTTTGAGGTCACGA
>Ga0302275_10000033_pt1 | contig 151213 bp, 125 predicted proteins | sample III_Bog_N2_2_FD_200229 | JGI IMG/M metagenome (GOLD analysis project Ga0302275, IMG submission 200229) | Peat permafrost microbial communities from Stordalen Mire near Abisko, Sweden - III_Bog_N2_2 | ecosystem: Environmental > Terrestrial > Soil > Wetlands > Peat | place: Sweden: Abisko... | reverse complement strand
TCAATGGCTACCGCAAAGTGCTGGTCAGTTTCGAGAAAACAGAGGCCAGCTACAAAGCGTTGCTCTACATCGCGGCCGCGTTGACTTGCTGGAGACAAACGATCACTATTTGCGGATAGGCTCTTAGACCGGCTCGGAAGATTGAGCCGTCGGCTCGCAGACCGCCTGTAACGACCTGCGGGCCGTGCCAACGCAAGGGAGGTGAGGACGAAATGGATGAGAAATCGTCCTGGATGCGGGTTGCCATTACCATCGCCATCGACTGGCGGTTCGTAGTGGCAGTCGTACTCCTCGTCCTGGCGCTACTGACGAAGTAGCCAAACACCCGGAAGGATATCCCACCCCTTTCGGGATGGTCCCACACACCTGCCGGATGTGCCCAGTATAGCAAATTCCTATTTTCGTCGAACGAAAGTTTTACAGGGAGCGCTCTACGAATCTGCGTTCGTGATCCTGTGACGCGAGGGAAGGCGTGGCGTTACAAATTCCGTACCGGTTTTTCCTCACTGAGCCGAAATGCTTGAACCAACTGTCTGGTTTTGATAGACCACCTGGCGACTAGAATCAAAGATGCCATGGCCGAATTCACACATCTGCATCTGCATACCGAGTACTCCCTGCTTGACGGGGCTTGCGACGTCAAAAAACTGATCAACCGGGTTGCCTCGTTGGGTCAAAAGTCGGTCGCGATGACCGATCACGGGAATATCTACGGCGCGGTCCACTTTTTTAACGCGGCCAAGCAGAAGGGCATCAAGCCGATCCTGGGCTGCGAGCTCTATGTGTGCAAGAATGAGGACCATCGCGCCGAGGCCCAGAACGACAAGTACAACCACCTGCTGGTGCTGGCTGAGAGCGAGGAAGGCTACCAGAATCTGGTGCGTATCACCTCCGAGGCCTCGCTGCATGGCTTCTATCGCAAGCCGCGCATCTCCAAGCAGTTTTTGGCGCAGCACGCCAAGGGGCTGATCGGCCTCTCCGGCTGCCTGAGCGGAGAGTTGTGCGAAGACCTGATGGCCGGCCAGTACGAGAAGGCCAAGACGGCGGCGCTGGGTTATCAGGACCTCTTCGGCAAGGGCAATTTTTATCTGGAGATTCAGGACCAGGGGCTGGCCGATGAGCGACGCATTCAGAACGATCTCTTCCGGCTGGAGCAGGATCTGGGCATCCCGCTGGTGGCCACCAACGACTCGCATTACCTCTGCGGCGAGGACTCCCACGCCCACGATGTGATGCTCTGCGTGCAGACCGGCTCCAAGGTGCACGATGCGGATCGCTTCCGCTTCGATAGCGACCAGTTTTTTGTCAAAGGCGCGGACGAGATGGCGCGGCTCTTTCCCGACAACCCCGGCGTGCTCTCCCGCACCATGGAGATCGCCGAGCGCTGCAACTTCAAGTTGCATCCCGTCGACAATCCCTGGCCCCAGTTCGCGGTGCCCGAGGGGCATACCATCGACAGCTACTTCGAAGAGGTCTGCCGCGAAGGCTTCAAGATGCGCATGGAGACGGCGGTGCGCAGGCTGGAAGCGCGTGGACTGCGGCGCGCCACCATCGCCGAGTACGAGGCGCGGCTCAGCTACGAGATCGGCATCATCCATCAGATGAAGTACTCGGGATACTTCCTGATTGTGTGGGACTTCATCAAGTATGCCAAGGACAACGGCATTCCTGTCGGGCCGGGCCGTGGCTCGGGCGCGGGCTCGCTGGTGGCCTATGCGATGGAGATCACCAACATCGATCCCTTGCAGAACGTGCTGCTCTTCGAGCGCTTTCTCAATCCCGAACGCGTCTCCATGCCCGATATCGACGTGGACTTCTGCCAGAACCGGCGCGGCGAGGTGATCGAGTATGTGACGCGCAAATACGGGCGCGAACAGGTGGCGCAGATCATCACCTTCAACACCATGGCGGCCAAGGCGGCGATCAAGGATTGCGGTCGCGCTCTCGACATGCCCTATGGCGATGTGGACCGCGTAGCCAAGCTGATTCCCGCCACTGTGGGCATGACCATCGATCAGGCGCTGGAAGACGTTCCTGACCTGCGCAAGGTCTACGACGGCGATACTCAGGTGCGCGAGCTGATCGACACCGCTAAAAAGCTGGAGGGCCTGGTGCGCGGCTCCGGCGTGCACGCTTCGGCGGTGGTGATTGCGCCGCGTGCGCTGACCGAACTTGTCCCGCTGAACAAGACCAAGAACGACGAAATCGTCACCGCTTACGACATGAAGTCCGTCGAAAAGATGGGCCTCTTGAAGTTCGACTTCCTGGGCCTGACCACTCTGACGGTGATCGACGATTGCCTCAAGTTGATCGAGCAGACACGCGGCGAAAAGGTAGACATCGAGGCCATTCCACTGGACGACGAGGAGACCTTTAAAAAGGTCTTTCAGTCGGCGCTGACCGCGGGCGTCTTCCAGTTCGAGTCCAACGGCATGAGGGATATGCTGCGGCGCTACAAGCCGGAAAAGCTGGAGGAACTGACCGCGTTGACGGCGCTCTTCCGCCCCGGCCCAATCCAGGGCGGCATGACCGATGACTTCATCGAGCGCAAGTGGGGAAGGCGCAAGATCGAGTACATGCTGCCGCAGATGGAGCCGGTGCTCAAGGAGACTCTGGGGGTCATCGTCTATCAGGAACAGGTGATGCAGATCGCCAACGTGCTGGCCAGCTACTCGCTGGGTGAAGCCGATCTGCTGCGCCGCGCCATGGGCAAAAAGAATGCCGAGGAGATGGCCAAGCAGCGCGACCGCTTCATGGACGGCGCGGACAAGCTGGGCCTGCCTAAAAAGACCGCAGGCGAAGTCTTCGACCAGATGGAGAAGTTCGCCGGATACGGCTTCAACAAGTCGCACTCGGCCGCCTATGGACTGGTTTCATATCAGACCGGCTATTTGAAGACCCACTACCCGGTGGAGTTCATGGCCGCGCTGCTGACTTCGGAAACTTCCAAGCCCGAGAACGTGGTCAAGTACATCGCCGAATGCAAGGAGATGGGCATCTCCGTCGAGCCGCCCGACGTGCAGGTTTCGCGGGCGCAATTCACACCTCATGGCGAGGCAATTCGCTTTGGCCTGGCGGCGGTGAAAAATGTCGGCGGCAACGCCATCGAGTCCATCCTCAAGGCCCGCGAAGAGCTTGGTGGCAGCTTCAAGAGCTTGTGGGAGTTCTGCGACAAGGTCGATCTGCGCGTCATGAACAAGCGCGTCATCGAGTCGCTGATCAAGGCCGGGGCACTCGACTCGCTGGGCAAGCGCGGCCCGCTGATGGCTGCCGTGGACCGCGCCATGGAGCAGGCGCAGAAGGCTCAGCGCGATGCCGCCCAAGGCCAGGTTGCGCTCTTCGGGCTCTTCAACGATGAACCGGTCAAGGGCAAGAGCGGTGACGATCTCTTTCAGGGCAAGGATTGGGAAGAGAGCGAGCGGCTGGCCAATGAAAAAGAGGTTTTGGGCTTCTTCGTCTCAGGACATCCGCTGGACAAGTACGCCGAGAAGCTGCGCAATCTGAGCAACATTATCAGCACCGCCGAGGCGCTGGAGCGCAAGCCTCCCGAGCGGCGCTGGGGCCAGCAGTTGGATCCCAGCGACGAGTTGCAAGTTGCGGGCTTGATTGTCGGTCTGCGCGTGCAGAAAAGCAAGAAGGACGGCAAGCTCTATGCCATGGGAACGCTGGAAGACGCCGTGGGCAAGATCGAGATTATCTGCTTCTCGCGCGACTACGAGAAGCTTGCCAATCAGTTGAAGATTGAAGCTCCGGTCGTGGTGCGCGGCGTGTTGATGGGCGACGAGGATCAGGCACCGAAGATCTCGCTCAGCTCCATCGTGGCCCTCGACGATGTGAAGGTGAAGCTGCCGACAGGCTTGCGTATTCGCGTGAATATCGATCTGGCCAGCGAAGAGATGTTCAGCGTGCTCAAGACCTTTGCCGATGGCGCGCCGGGGCCGGGCAAGGTGATGCTGCACCTGGAGAAAAAGGACGAGTGGGCGGTGATTCTGGAGCCCGAAGATATGAGCGTTGCCGCCGACAAGGGCTGGATCGAACGCGTCGAAGAACTGGTCGGCCGGGGCAAGGTGCAGCCGCTGGGATAAGGCAGGTTCGCACACAACACACTGTCATGCTGAGCGAAGCAAAGGAACTGCTTTTGTTCAGCGAGTACAAGCTCTCCTCGTACCGTGGCCGTGAAGATTGATCGTCTCCCAGGTTCCAAAATTGGGACCTGGGGCAACCGCGCTATTGGCCTTCGACTTATCGCATGTTACCGTTCAATGAGTGCATCAGAGTTGATATGATAACCAGCAAGGTAGTACTGCCCGCCAGATTTTATCCACATGAAGGTCTCCACAGCGGTGGCGTTTTTTGAAAATGTCGTATTGCACACCGACTTGATTGTCGTTCCCCACGTCGCTGCTTGAACGAAGGTTGAACCTTGTTTGCAATCCAGCGGCGAACCTAGTTTGGTTGCGATCGCCGCGAACAGCATGTCCGATTTATCACGACTGATAGCGTTCTGGTATCGTATGTCGGCACCGTTGTAGATTCCGGTAAAGTCCCCGTGAGCCATCTGTTCATGCATTGCAGTCTCAAGCTGATAAGACTGCTTTGTTGCTTCCAGAATTCCCTTACAACTCGATAGTGACAAAGTCAAAAGGACTAAGACTATTGCGTTAGCGAAAATAGAACAATGTTTCCATTCATTTTTCATAGAATCTCCATTTAGTAAAAATCAGGCAACATGTTTTAATGATTCCTACTCATTGTTTAAAGCATCATGTTGAAAATTGATGCAAAAATGTAAGCGACAACCAGTATACGCACTTTTATCGACTATTGGCACGAATGAAGTCGTGCCCTGATACAAAGCAACCCTATAAGTCGTCTGATATCTTATTTCGTGCAAGGTCGAAAAACGATCCGTTTCCTGGGCACAACTAGCAGCACTCCGCTTCCAGTTGGTCCAGCAGTTGCAGTCCCGCTTCATCCTGCCAGGTTTCAAACAGCTCACGCACCTGGTTGATGCTGCTGTGAATCAGAAACAGATCATCCGGTTTGGGGCCCTTCAAGCCGGAGCGTTTTTGGCGGAAGTAGTCCCAGAAGGCGTTGTTGCGTTCCGGGATCGCCAGATGAAGGTCAACGCAGGCCATGACTTTACGGGCCTTGGCATCGCAATCGAGGCCTACGAAAGAGAGATAGCGATCCGTCTTGTTCTTGCAACTGCAGTCTTCAGGCAATGTTCACTCACAATCTACGATAAGGACGATTATAAATAGCCTGACTGCACACGAATAGCCGACTGCACAAGCAGATTGCTCTAGTCCTCTTCCACCACGATCTTTTTCAGCGCCAGTCGTGCGCCGATCGAGTAGCCGAGCAGCGCGGCGGCGGGCCAGGTGCCGATGAATGGGCCATCATCGTCGATCAGTCCACTAGGCATGGGGAAGCTGAAAAAGGTGCGTATCAGCTTCTCTCCCGCTTCGCACTTGTAGCACTCGTTGGGGCCGGTGGGCATATCCAGAATCCAAAGGCTGATGATCAGCAACCAGATAAGGCCGATCAGCCAGACCAGTGGCGCCATATCGTCCTGGCGGAAGCGATTGATGATGTGGCCGATGATCAGGGGCACCAAAAGCGAGGCAAAGAGGATCAGCGGCTGCGGTACCGCCAGCGGATTGAGGGCGTAACCCGCCATCATCAATCCCACCCATATGGCCAGTGCGACCAGGGTGTGCAGCGTAAAACGAATCATCTGCTCGGAGAGCTTTGACGGATTCTGATCCTCTTCCGTGCTGTGTAATAGGGATTCCATCGCGCACGGCTCCTAAAAAACAATGTATTGGCTTTGCAACTATAAGATACACTTCGCCGCGGGGAGGGACAATCGGATTATGACTCGCGGTGCCTGGCTGGTGGCGCCAGCCGGTCCAGGTTCTACAATGAGTCCATGCTGATTGAGGGTGTTTTTGCCGCAGTTCCCACGCCGTTTTACCCGGATGAGCGGGTCTATCTCCGCAAACTTGAAGCCAATGTTGCCCGCTACTCCCGCAGCCTGATGGCGGGCATGGTGATTCTGGGCTCAACCGGCGAGGCGCCCATGCTGAACGACGCCGAATCGCGTGCCGTTTTGCGCGCTGCCGCCGATGCCGCTGCGACCGAGAAGGTGCTGATCGCCGGTGTAGGCCGGGAGAGCGTCCGCAGCACCGTCGAGCTGGCCGAGGCCGCGGCTGAGTGCGGCTACGATGCCGTGCTGGTGCGTACACCGACTTATTTTGCCAGTCAGATGAGCAGGGAAGCGGTTTTGCATTACTTCCGCAGCGTGGCCGATCGATCCCCTCTGCCGGTACTGCTCTATAGCGTTCCACAGTTTGTGCCCTATGCGATTCCGGTGGAGGTGGTCACGGAACTGGCTCAGCATCCCAACATTATCGGTATCAAGGACTCCAGTGGCGATGTTGAGCGCATTGTCGCTCTGGTTGCCGCCACACGCTCCGCGCCGACGCGCGTCACGACGGTAACCCCAATCTTTGAGGCAGTGACCAGGCGCATGTTGGCAGCGAACTCTGCTAAGGGCGACGCCATGGTCTCCGTGGGCGATCTGGCGTCAGGTCTGGCCGTGGCTACGGTTCAGACTGCGCCGGCGCTCAAGACGCGCACCAAGGAAGTGGGCTTTCAGGTGCTCTGCGGTTCGGCATCTACCCTGCTGGCTTCGATCGAGAACGGCGCATCGGGTGGGATTCTGGCCCTTGCCGCCTGCTCCCCGCAGGCCTGCCAGGATGTCTATCTGGCCTGGAAGGATCGGGAGTTCGCACTGGCCCGGCAGCGGCAGCAGGAGATTATCACTCCACATCAGCGTATTGTCGGCCAGTTGGGTATTGCCGGCCTCAAGTATGCCTGCGACTTCAACGGCTATTTCGGCGGCTATCCCCGTTCCCCGATGCTGCCGCTCAATGCCGATCAGAAACAGGAGATCGAGGCCCTTCTGGCCACTATCCGCAACTAGTTTTTGTGCTGCTGTTGCTGGAAAAGGCTGCTGATCCCGGGCGGGAATTTGCTCAAAAATGCCAAAATCGCTTTTTGGGGCTTTTTTCCGCGGATTCCTGCCCTTTATCTTGGCCGTCCTTTTCGGGGGTGAGCGGTTCCATTGCCGGGGCATTTTCGGGGTGCTTGGCAGCAACAGGCAGTTGCGACGGTTTTTGACTGGCGGCGTGCAGTTCTTCAATCAACTGGGTCAGTGAGTCCAGTTTTCTTTGCGTCATCGGGCTGAACTGGATGCCGCAGGTGCGGGCGTCGTAAACTTCCTGAACCACACCACTGAGTTGAAGATGCAAGCCGAGCATCTCGAACTCGATTTCAACCTGCGCATGCAGCACGTTACCACAAGTCCTTCCACAGCGCAGATTGCATCCAAGCGAACTCAGATCGAGCAGTTCGCCTCGGAGTTGCAGCTCATTGGCGGGATTGCGGAAGATGGCCTTCCACTCGCCTTCCATAGTGGGTAGGACCCGACGTTCTTCTCCGTGGATCGCATGATGCACCGCGCCAAGCTCGGAACTGCCGGGTGCATCTTCAAAGACAGGTTCAGCTGCAGGCTTTTTCATGAGAGAAAGCGGCACGGAGATTGCCAGGCCCGGCGATTCATGCAGCGCGGCGCTGGTCATGGCCTCCTGCACCTCAGCCAGAGCGTCGCTATCAATGATGCAGGTAATCAAACTTGCCAGTTGGTTCTTGGACTTGGCGCTGGGCAGGACGAAGCGAATGCCGATCAGGTTCTGCTGATTCAGCCATTGGGTTGTTCCTACGATGCGCAGCGTCATTCCAAAAAGGGGGAGCACGACCTCGACGTTGGCCAATGCGCCCGCGGCAAATCGTTTTTCAGTGCGAATGCAGCAGCCACCGATGCTGATATCGATGACTTCACAGGGGAAGACCGTTCCTCGATAGGCCAATTCACCGTGTGCGTCCTCAAGAGAGATGCGATCGGTTTGTCGGCGATCTCTTCCCGACGTCGAAAAGACCTGTCCGATTGGCTGCGTTTGGCTTGGTTCTGTTCCGCCTGCGCCAATCAACGGCCCGGAGATTCTATAGTGAACTGCCATCGCATCCTTTTGATCTTCGCGAGCCGCACGGTTCTTTCGAGGGAAGGGGCGCAGTGCCGGAAATCAACGCACTGTTACGTTGCCTTTATTCTCTAGTCTGTTAGGAGATAACTCTTGTGCAGAGATTCAAAGACTATTTCTCTTATCGGTTATATCTTTACGGTCATTAGTAACCCATAGTGGGCGATCAGTGAGTATGGGAATGGAATCCACCAAATACGCCGCCTCCGCAAGGTGCTGGCGAAGGCGGGATGGGTTGCCCGGGCTCAGCGGTACTTGCGCAACACGCCCAGCAATCGGCCCTGGATGGCACAATCGGCAGCTTTAACGTAGATCGGTTCCATTTCCATGTTGGCGGGTTGCAGGCGGACCATGTTGCCCTCCGTGTAGAAACGCTTCAATGTAGTTTCAGAGCCGTGGACCAGGGCGACGACAATCTCTCCCTGACGGGCTGTGCGGGTGCGCTCCACCAGTACATAGTCGCCGCTGACGATGTGCTCGTCGCGCATCGAGTCGCCCCGGACCTCCAAGGCAAAAACGTCGCGGTTGCCTACAACGTCGTGCAATGAGATGCTCTCGGGCAGCTCCGAAGTCTCTACCGGCATACCGGCGGCGATGCGACCGGCCAGGGGCAGGCGGTCGCTGGAGCGGGTTCGGGCGCCGGGAGGCAGCACGTCGATGGAGCGGCTGCGGTTGTGCACTCGGTCCAGCATTCCCTTTTTTTCCAGGTTGGTAATGTGTTTGTGCACGGTGGCCAGGCTCTTGAGCCCCATGCCCCGCGCGATCTCTTCAAAGGACGGCGAGTAGCCGTTGCGGGTGACGAACGACTCCAGAAAATCGAGAACTTCTTTTTGCCTGCGCGTAACTGCCATGGGCGCATTATAGCGAATAAAAAGCGAACCGGGCCAGTTATTTTTGTGCGAAAAGTCAGGGTGGTTACCTGACGTGGATATTTCTTGCGGAGGCCACACAGCGACAAATGGAAAAATCTCCAACGCTGTTCATTGCAACTGCGGTGGACTGCCATAAGAGAGGCAAAGATTAAAGAAAAGATAGAAAGCTGCCGATGTGCGACTCAACCATCCGTGTGTGCGGAAAGACGCGGCGCTGGTTGCTGAGGTTCGAGACCGATGATTTCGCTGAAAAAACTTCTGGAACAGAGCCCGCAAGAGACCAAGGTCGAGGAAGAGACTCGCTTCGCCCGCGGCAGTGTCAAGGTTGCAGAACGCGAAAGTACGACCGTCCCGGCGAAGCCGTTTTTCGGTGCACGGATGGAAGAGTCGCCCGCGCTGCTACCCGCGGCGTTGATTGCCTATCGTTCCGCCTTACAGGAGATGGGCAGTTGCACTCTCGACGCCTGCCCGGCGCTGGGCAGCGATCTGAAGCATAAGCTGCAGGAAGTCGAAGAGGGCATTCATCCGCGCGTATCTCCAGAGACCTTGGCAGCGGCTGAGCTCACGGTTCGCGATCAACTGCGCGACTGGGGCAAACGCACCGCCCGTCACTACCGGGATAAGGTCTCCGAGGTCAAGGAGATCCTGCTGGTCCTGGCGCGCACTGCCGAGTCGGTCGGCGATCGCGATCAGCGCGCCGCTCAGCAGATCGGTGACGTGACCTCGCGGTTGATCAAGGTTGCAGACCTGGAGGATTTCTCCCTGATCCGCAAGGCCATCGAGTCCTCGGCGGCGGAGTTGAAGACCTCGATTGAGCGCATGACCGCCGAGGGCAAGGCCGCTATCGCCCAATTGCGCGCCGAAGTTTCCAATTATCAAGTCAAATTGGAAGAGGCTGAGCTGATTGCTTCCAGCGACTCTTTGACCGGATTGCGCAACCGCCTCTATTTGGAGACGCAAATGGAGCGGCGCATGGAGACGGTGCTGCCCTTCTGTGTGGCGATCATTGACATCAACGGATTCAAACAAGTCAATGACGAACATGGGCATCTGGTCGGCGATGAGCTTTTGAAACAGTTTTCCAATGAGCTTAAGTCCATCTGCCGGGCCACCGACATGATCGGACGCTGGGGTGGAGACGAGTTCATCATCCTTTTGGACTGCGGATTGACCGATGCAGCTGCGCAAATGGAGCGTTTGCGCCGCCATGTGGTACGTCTATACACCGCGCAGGGCCGTTCTGGTTCGATAAAACTAACGGTTTCGGCTTCGATTGGCCTGGCGGAAAGGGCTCCGCGGGAGTCTTTGAAAGATCTTGTTTCCCGTGCCGACACCGCCATGTATGCGGAAAAAGCCGCATCTAAAGGGCTTGCAACCGAGGGCAAACGCTCAATTTAAAACCCGTGCAAGGTAACATATTTCCCGGTACCTTGAAAATGCCGAAACGGTGACTGTGGGTACTTTTACGCCCCAACGGTAAGCTTCAAGTAACCGTTACGGGAATTACTATGTCCCAATTCCAAACAGGGAATTGGATTACTGTCCTTTTTTAATACAGTCTTGAGTTCCTCCTCATCATGCCTGAAGGTAAAGAGGAGCCGAACCTTAGCGTGCGCTAAACCGGCCAGCTGAATGTGGAGGAGCAGAGACAGAAAGTGAGTCGCTGCTCAGAGAGAAAGGCTGCCATGAGGTTATTGATCGCCGAAGATGACAAGGCGCTAGGGTTGTTTCTGAGCCGTGGGCTCGAAGCAGATGGCCACAGAGTGCGCGTGGCACATGATGGAGCAGCGGCAGTTGAGGCATTCCGCCAGGACCTACCGGATCTCACGATTCTCGATTTGAATATGCCCATTAAGGACGGCGAACAGGTGCTGGACGAAGTCCGCATGATGGATGCCGACCTGCCTGTGCTAATCCTCACCGCCCGCCAGGAAGTGGAGACGCGTGTCCGCTGCCTCGATCACGGCGCCGACGATCTGATGCTCAAGCCCTTCAGCCTGCACGAACTGCGCGCCCGTTGCCGGGCTCTGCTGCGGCGCAAGCGGGAAGCCCGCCTGCAACTGCGGGTTGGCGACCTGGAACTGGACCGTCTGGACCACACCGCGCGTCGCGCAGGTCAGCAGATTGTCCTGACTAATAAGGAGTTCGCGCTTCTCGAGCATTTGATGCTCAACCGCGGCCAGTGTGTCTCACGCGTCGATCTGCTGGATTCCGTCTGGAACCTGGAGCCGGCCCAGACCACCAATATTGTCGATGTCTATGTCAACTATCTGCGCAGAAAACTCAAGGACCCGCCTCCCGGACAACTGATTCGGACGGTGCGTGGACAGGGCTACATGGTGCCCTCGGATGCCGATCTGGCCCTGTCTGCTTTAGTCGTTCCCGCAGCTGTTCCGGTTTTGGCCGGTTCGATTCTCGACCTCAACTAGCCCGCTGGGCGAGATCAACCCGTTTGACCTTGAGGAGTACTGTATGCAGACTATGCCTGTTTCCGCATTTGCAACCCCCGCACCGGCCTCGCGCCTTCGTCCGCGGACAGCTCTGGTTACCAGCGCCGACCGCAGCTTCCGTCAGCGGCTCGCTGAGGTTCTCACCGGCCTGCGCTGGCAGGTTCGTGAGGCCGAGGGTGGCGCTCAGGCTTGGGCCGAAGCGCAGTCCTTCAGCCCTGAAGCATTGATCGTCGATACCTGGTTACCTGACCTGGATCTGGCGGAGTTCTTGAAGGACTTTCGTACCTTCTTTCCGCAGGTAGATCTGGTTACCGCTGGTGGAACGACTGCGCAGGAGAGCCCGCGCGGTCCTTATCGCCAGGAACTGCTCTATGCCCTGCGCCGCAGCCAGGACTCGGATACTGCTGTATGGAATACTGCCCCACAGCTGTCCCGAACCAGCTCCGCGCCCAGCCGTCTGATTATGGAGGATGACGAGATGACCCATCCCGCTGTTTTGCCGGATGTATTGATCGCTCATGTGCCGGCTTCGCTCCGTCTGGTGCCCAGTGTCCCGGTTGTGGAGGCTCCTGTGGTCGATGAGTCGCACAATAAGGAGCCGGAGATTGCGCTGAGCGAGCGCTTGCCCGAACTGATCGGCAACGCCAACTGCATGTTGGAAGTCAGCCGCCGCATTCGCCTGGTAGCGCCGCGTTCGACCCCGGTTCTGATCGAAGGACCGACGGGATCGGGCAAGGAACTAGTGGCGGAAGCACTGCACCGGCTCTCTCCGCGCAGCCGCAAGCCCTTTGTTGCCATCAATTGCGCGGCAATCCCTGAAGCGTTGCTGGAAGCCGAACTCTTTGGCCATACCCGCGGCGCATTTACCGGTGCGGTGCAGGGCCGGGTGGGTCGCATCGAGGCTGCCGACGGTGGAACCCTCTTCCTCGACGAGATCGGCGAGATGCCTCTTTCGTTGCAGGCCAAGCTGTTGCGCTTTGTCGAATGTGGCGAGTTGCAGCGGGTGGGCGACAACGAGACCCTGAAGGTGGATGTTCGCATTGTGGCTGCAACGCACCGGCCGCTGGCGCAGCACACTCAGTCGGGAACCTTCCGTTCTGACCTTTATTACCGGTTGGCGGTCTTTTTGATTCGTACTCCTTCGCTCTCTGAGCACATTCAGGATCTTCCCCTGCTGGCGGATCACTTCATGCAGAAGATGGGGCGTGAGGATCCTCTCAAGCGGATTTCGCCTGCGGCGCTGGCCAAGCTTACGGCTCACAACTGGCCGGGCAATGTGCGCGAGTTGGAGCATGTCTTGGAGCGGGGCGCGATTCTGGCCGGAGATGAGGCGATTCTAAGCGCCCGCGAGATCGACTTTGGCCTGATGGTTAACTAGAACAAATTCAAATTCCTGGTAAGGGCATTGGGAGACAGCGAATGCCCTTACCAGCAATTTGAATCGCACCAGAAAACATTCCGCGTGCTGGACTGGCTGGCTCGCGGAGCATGGATGGGAGGTTTCTGATGAATATGCAGATCGAGACCCAGTTGAGTGATCAGATCACCCGTTATCTGGATCTGGCTACGGCCCAAGTCAAGCTGACCGCGGCCAATATGGCCAATGTGGATACGCCGGGCTTTCGCACCGTGGGCATGGACTTCGAAGCGGAGATGCGCGGGGCGATGGATGATGTGCAGGAACAGCACGCGGCGCGTCCGGTGCGGGTCAAGACGGTGGATGGATTGATCTCCCGGCCGGACGGCAACAACGTCTCCATGGACCGCGAGGGTTTGCAACTGGCCGAGGCGCAGTTGAAGTTCAAGACCGGCGTGTCCTTGCTCCATGAGGAGTATCAGCGGGTAATGAACGCAATTCATGCCGCTGACAAGTAAATCGGCCCCTCAATTGCTAACAGAATGTATCGAAACGAGACATGTAGCCCTTCCGATGAGCGGACTGGCTACGGACTCCGCCCTTGCTGGGCGCTGACAGGCATCGCCGCCCTGCGCGGTGGAAGGGAGCGGTCGCAATGAATCTCTTTGGGTTGATGGATACCTCCGGTGGCGCCATGCAGGCTGAGCGGATGCGGGCCGAGGTGGTGGCCGCCAACATGGCCAACGCCGAGACCACCAGTACCGCTACCGGAGGGCCCTATCATCGCCAGCATGTGATCTTTGCCGCCAATCAGGGGGACGCCAATTTTGTGAATTCGCTGCTTTCAGCCACGGGGGATAACACCAATGCCTCAACCCTGACGGCAGGTTCTCAACTCTCGATGATGGCCAGCACCATGCAGTCGCCTAGTGGCAGTTCGGTAGCTCCGGGAGTGCATATCGCGGGAGTTATCCAGGACACATCGCCCCCGCTGAAGCGCTACGATCCCGGCCACCCCGATGCGGACGCCGACGGTTATGTCTCATATCCAGACATTAATCCCGTCACAGAGATGGTGGATCTAATGGGGGCGACGCGTGCATACGGATTGAATAGCTCCGCGGTGCAGGCGGAAAAGGGCATGATCAGCTCCGCGTTGGATATTGGTAAGTCCTAGAAGAAGATGCCGGTTAAGCCGGCGAGGATGGAGTCGAAATGCACGTAGCATTGAGTGCCATGAATACCGCGGCCAGTACCCTGAACGGCCTGGGGAGCGCCACCTCGACGCCGACGCTGGGTTCTTCCGCGTCGAGCGGGCAGACGGCTGCCACTCCTTTTGCGGATCTCTTTACCGACGCTGTTGGGCAGGTCGATCAGTTGGAAGCGCAGGCGCATACCGCGGTTCAAGGATTGATGAGCGGTTCGGGCGTGGATGTGCACACCGCGATGATCGCTACTCAGAAGGCCAATGCGGCCTTTGAACTGGCTCTGGCGGTGCGCAACAAGGCGGTGCAGGCTTACCAGTCAGTCATCGGTATGCAGTTCTAAGAATGCGCCGGGCCCCTCACAGAGGCCACGGCGTGGTGAGATTAGCCGCCTTGCGGATCATGCAAGACGAAACCAGGATCAACAGCGAGACGCAAAGACATGGCCACCGGAGCACAGTTGGAAAAAAGTATGCCGGCAATACCGGGTCAGCCCCAGTTGGCCGATCGGCTGGCGGGGGTCTGGTCGCGGGGACGGGTGCGCTGGACGGCGATGAAGCCGGGACAGCGCGGTTGGACGATCACCGCCGCCCTGCTGCTGGTTTCGCTGATTGGGGGTCTGGCCTGGTACGCACTGCGTACCGACTGGCGAGTGCTTTATGCCGATATGGACCCGGAAGACGCTCGTCAGGTGGCGCAGCTTCTGACCACGGCACAGATCAGTTATCAGCCCACCCCCAATGGCAATGGCATTGAGGTTCCGGCCCCGCAACTGGACAAGGCGCGGCTGGCCGCGGCGGCCAAAGGATTGAAGAGCGGTCGTCTGGGATTTGAGATCTTCGACAAGCCCAATTGGGTGGGTTCGGAGTTTGATGAGCAGGTCAACTATCAGCGTGCCCTGGAGGGCGAACTGGAGCACACGGTGGGCACGCTCACCGATGTGGAGTCGGCGCGCGTGCATCTGGTGATGCCCCACGATTCACTCTTTCGCGAGCAGGAACGGCCAGCCAAGGCTTCGGTCGTCTTGAAATTGCGTCATCGCAATCTGGCGGATGGCGAGGCGGATTCGATTCGCAACCTGGTTTCCTCGGCAGTCGATGGCCTGACGCCGGAGCGGGTGGTACTGGTGGATGCGGCCGGACATCTGCCTTTGGGACCCAAAACCGCCGAGGCCATGAGGCTTACAGAAGAACAGGCCCTGGAAGAGAAGTTGATCGCTACTCTGGAGCCGGTCACCGGAGCGGGAAACGTTCGCGCCTCGGTTACCTTGGACTACGATCCGGCAGCTACGGAAGAGACACAAGAGAGCTATGATCCGAATCAGACGGTGACGCTCTCCATGCAGCGCTCCGAGCAATCGAGCGGACCCCAGCAGATGGCTGTAGGCGTTCCGGGAACGGCAACCAACGCGCCCAACTCCCAGGCTCTGCCGGTCTATCCGCAACAGTTTTCCTCGCCACAGAACTCCAAGTCCGAGTCGGGGACTTATGGGGCTTCCAAGACGACACGGCATATGGTGGAGAATCCCGGCCGGGTGCGGCGCATGACGGCAGCGATTGTCGTGAACGACCGCATGGCGATGCCGGCGGTCCGGGGCAAAGCGGCGCAATTTCAACCGCGTTCAGCCGACGAGATTCGCAATTTGACGGTATTGGCTCAGGCTGCGGTGGGCTTCGATACCACCCGCGGCGATATGGTTACGGTGCAGGATCTGGCTTTTGACGAGAACCGCACTCAGCAGGCGCTGACCTGGTGGAAGCAGTTGCTGGAAGAAATGGAAAACTCGCCGGTAGTGGTGAAATATGTGGCCCTGCTGCTTGGCGTGCTGGTGATTCTGGCCTTCGGTGTGCGTCCGGCGATTAGCCGCGCCAAGCCGGTAGTGACAGCCAAAGAAAAGAAGGCATTGGTCAAGGAGTTGGCGGCGGAGAAGATTGCGGCGACCCCTGCTTATGTGCCGCCTGAGCCGGTGGAACTGGATCCGGAACGGCAGAGGGCTCAGGATATCTTTGACTCCGTCACCCAGCATCTGAAGCTGGAACCGACGCAGAGTTCGCGCCTGTTGCAAAGCTGGATTCACTCTGACTAGTTGCAGTTGGAAGAGTACCGTGTTGGTTGGTCGTTTCCCTGGCCCCGGAATCGGGACCAGGGGCGCCCATACCGTGAATAACAGTTCATCGGGTTACGGCAGGAACTGTTTCCGCAAGAGTTGGTTGAGCACGGTTGGCAAGAAGGGAAACGTAGATGGCGACGAGACTGGGCGGCGGCGAACAGAACGAGAACAAGCGGCGTCTCTCGACAAATATGTCGGGAATTCGCAAGGCCGCGGTGCTGCTGGTCGCGGTGGGCGAAGAACTGGCCAAGGAGATTCTGCGCGCCCTGCCCGAAGTCGACGTGCAGCGGCTCACCGAGGAACTGGCCGATCTGCGTGGCATCACTCCTGAACTCTCCGCCGAGATCCTGGAAGACTTCTGGGAACTGCTGGAGACACAGAACTTCATGATTCACGGCGGCCTGGATTACGCCAGCCGTCTGCTGATCGAGACCTTTGGCAAGGAACGTGCCGACGATCTGCTGCTGATGGTTCGCCGCTCGCAGGAGGCCGCGCAGGGCAATCTGGCCAAGCTGCAACGCACCGATCCTCAGCAACTGGGCAAGCTGCTCGATGCCGAGCACCCTCAGACCATCGCTCTGGTGCTGGCTCACCTTGATCCCCGGCGCGCCTCACTGGTACTGGACAATCTGAGCGAAGAGCACAAGGTCGTTTCCATTCAACGATTGGCCGAGATGCGGCAGTTTTCGCCGGAAATGGCGCAAAAGGTGGCGCACATCCTGCACCGCCGTCTGGAGAACGTGGGCGACACGGCCCGCAAGAGTTACTCCGGTTTCAAGGCGGTTGCGGATCTGCTCAACCGTCTCAACGCCGAAGAGTCCAAAAAGATCCTGGAGACCATCGAGGACGGGCAGCCCGAACTCGCTCTGAGCATCCGCAACCTGATGTTCACCTTCGAGGATCTGGTCACCGTGCCCCCGGCTACCATCCGCGAGATCGTCTCCGGCGTCGACAAACGTCAACTGGCGATGGCTTTGCGTGGCGCCAACGACGAGTTGAGGGCGCAGATCTTCAAGTCCATGAGCTCGCGTGCCGTCGAGATGCTCAAGGAAGATATGGAAGTGCTTGGCCCGGTTCGTTCTCGCGAAGTGGCTCAGGCGCAACAGGAGATCCTCAATCTGGCACGCCGTCTCGAAGCCGAGGGCAAAGTCGTCCTCAAGCTGGAGACAGGCGACGAAATGCTGGCTTAAGCCATGGGAACTGCCGGTACGCAGACGATGGAGGGTTGGGTTCACCCAGCCTGGAGCGAAGGGGAAGGGCCAGCAATGCCTCAGACGGAATCCAAAGCGCGTGGTGCCGCCGGTAAGGTGGAAACCTTCCAATATCCGGCCAGCGCCTCTACGCTTCCGCCGTTTGCCTGGGATGCCTGGAGCGCAAGCAACGAAGAGGACTCCGAGGAAGAGCCGCCTGTACCCACCATCTCTCACGAAGAGGTCAAGGGCGCAGTTGAGGCGCAGTTGCGGCCGGAGTTCGAGAAAAAGCTCGCCGAAGAGACACGAAAAGCCTTTGAAGCCGGTCGCGAACGCGGTCGCTTGGAGGGCCGTCAGACCGAACGCGAGGCCCAGGCTGCCGAGCAAACCGCAGCCGAAGAGCGCCGCATGCGTCAGGCAGCGGAGTTGGTGGAACGTTTTGCCCTGGAGCGGGACCGTTATCTGCACGCCATCGAACATGAGGTGGTGGAACTGGCTCTGGCCGTGTCAGCGCGCATCCTGCGCCGGGAAGCGCAGATGGACCCCCTATTGTTGACCGGAGCGGTGCGCGTAGCCCTTGGACAGTTGTCCGGCTCTACCCAGGTTCGCTTGCTGGTGCCGGCTGGAGAGTTGGATTTGTGGTGCGAGGCGATCGCCCTGTTGCCCAACCTGTCGCTCAAGCCAAATGTGATTGCTGGAGAAAACATGCGTCTGGGTGATTGCCGGATCGAAACCGAGATGGGGTCGGTTGATATTGGCATTCGCGCCCAGTTGAGTGAGATCGAGCGCGGCTTTTTTGACCGTGCGGGCGGACGTCGCAGCACCGATCGGGTTCCGGCGACGGAGCCGAACAGAGTGGGCCGTGAGGTCCATTCATGACGCAGATGCTGGGGCGTTATTTCTCCCGTTTGGAACGTGGTCAACCCTGGCGCTGGCGCGGTCAAGTGCTGGAATCGGTCGGTCAGACCATCGAGTCCTCGGGCCCGCTGGCTTCGGTGGGCGAGTGCTGCGAGATCACCGACCAGTACGGTCGCTTGCATCTGGCCGAGGTAATTGGCTTTCGCGGCTCCAATGTGCTGGCCATGCCGGTCGAAACCACCGAAGGCATCCGTTACGGCGATTCCGTAGCAGCGCTGGGCATTACCCCTGAAATTCAGGTAGGACCGGCGTTGATGGGCCGGGTCTTGAATGCCCTGGGACACCCCATCGACGATGGCCGGGCTCCGATAGTATCCGAAACCTTTGTTCTCGATGGTGCGGTTCGTTCTCCCCTGGACCGGGTTCCGATCCGCACTCCGCTTGGCACCGGCATTCGCGTTCTCGACGCTCTGCTGACGGTGGGTCGCGGCCAACGCGTGGGCATCTTTGGCGGATCGGGCGTGGGCAAAAGCACCCTGATCGGCATGATGACCCGCAATACCGAGGCCGACGTTACCGTGGTCGGACTGGTGGGCGAGCGCGGCCGAGAGGTGAATGAATTCCTGGAAGATGCGCTGGGCGCGGAGGGCTTGGCCCGTTCGGTGGTGGTGGTTTCCACCTCGGATGAGTCTCCTCTGATGCGTATGCGTGCCGCTCTGACCGCAACTACCATTGCCGAGTACTTTGCTGCCCAGGGCAAGCATGTGCTGCTGGTGCTCGATTCGCTGACCCGCTTCGCCATGGCCGCCCGCGAGATCGGTCTTGCTGCCGGAGAACCGCCTACCGCCAAGGGCTACACCCCTTCGGTCTTTACCAAACTGGCCAAGCTCGTCGAGCGCACTGGCCAGTTTCGCGTCGGCTCGATCACCGCCTTCTACACCGTATTGATGGAGGGCGACGATCAACAGGACCCGTTGGTCGACGCCGTTCGCTCCCTGCTCGATGGCCATATCGTGCTCTCCCGCGCCCTGGCGGCGGAAGGTTGGTACCCTCCCATCCAGTTGCTGGACTCGATCAGCCGACTGATGCCTGCCGTCACCCAGCCACAGCACCGCGAACACGCGTCGCTGATGCGCAAGTTGCTGGCTGTCTATGCCCGCTCCGAGGATCTGGTGCGCATTGGAGCGTACAAACCCGGCGCAGATCCCGATCTGGACCGCGCCCTGCGTGCTCGCGGCGCGATGCGCAACTTCATGACCCAGGACTCGAAAGAGCATGTGCGCTTTGACGACTGCGTCCGCCGTCTTGCCGGTCTGGCCGCGGAGGTTTAACCCATGGCCGTCTCCCGTGCTTTGCGTCGGCTTCTCCGGGTTAGGGAACTGCAGGAAGAGCAGTGCCGCCTGGCCATGGAAGCTGCCATCAATGATCTGCATCGTCTGGAAGCGGCGTTGCGTGGCGCGGGTGAGCGGGAACGCATTGGACGTCGACTCATCGAAGCCAGCGCACACAGCGGAGACCTGCCCGACCGCCTGGCCGGCCTGGAGGAGGTGCGCACCGGCGCTCGTTTCGCTCTGGTTCTGGAGCCTCGTGTTGTCGCCCAGCAGGGGGTGGTTGAAGTCCGCAAACAGGAGTTTTTAGAGAAGCGCATCGAGCGCCGTCAAGCCGAGACGCTGATCGAAGAGACGGAAGCGCGGGATGCCATCGAGTTTGGCCGTCGCTCCCAACAGACCCTCGATGACTGGTATAGCTCCAAGCTCTTCCACCGCTCTCCAAAGCGGGTACGACCCGACTCTGGAAAGAGAATGTTTCCTGCTGTGCAAAGCTCGCAGAGCGAACCCAGTGTGACCCCGACGGAATCATGAGGAACGGCCCGACGGGCTTGGTCGAGTTATGGATCAATTGAACTGCTGCCAACTTGCTGACATGTTCTCCCGCGCAAGCGGGACTAACTTACTGATCTGATTGAGGGCCTGTTCACACTACCCCGGTGGGCTCCCGTCGCCGCCCACCGGGGTAAAGTGAACAGACCCTAAGCAACTTCTGATCAAGTCAAGATTTTGAAACGGCACGACTTTTAGCCCGCCCTGAGCAGAGTCGAAGTGTGCCGTAAGATGCTGAAAAATAACCTCAGGCTTTAGCTCCCGAGGGAAGCTCAATTGGATTATGGAATTTAATCATAGGCTCCTTAAGCGATATTCTTGTTCCTAGGGAGCCTTTGGGGATGAACGGAGTGGTTTCCAAATGAAAAGAATCTCGATAAACGATGAACAAGGTCGCAAGGGAATTTCAGAAAATACTTAGATAGAGTGCTGTAAACTCATATGCTTTGCTCCCGAGGAGAGCTTATATTGCCCGATTCTATCTTTTCGCAAACCATTTCTGAAAATGCTCAAAGATGGCTGTCTCGGCCTTTGGCACGGCAACTGCTCTGAAACGGTACATGACCGTCGCAGCAGGAATCGAGACGCTATCGGGTGGGCATCCGTCTACCAGTCAGAACCAGGCAGGCGCACGACTGCATGGCTCTACTCAGGGTTCGGATTGGGCCGGCGCATTTGCCGACGCTTCATCCTCTATATCGTCTGCTGTTCCGCAAAACTTTAAATCGAACTGGCAATCAACGCTGAACTCGTTTACCAACGGCAGCGAAGAGGCTCAGGGCGATGGCGGCGGACTCGGCGCAAGCCTCTCAGCAATAAGCGCCGGAGTTGGGCTAGCCGGCTCCGTTTTGACCGCTTCGACGAAAGCGGCGGGCGGAGCCACCCTAATCGCATCGAGTACGGCCTCGGGCGCGAGCTCATCAGTCACTACGGCCAATCTGCTTTCGTCAACAGCTGGTAGTCAGACATCGTCTGCGCTGGTCTCCAGTGCCTCGATTTTGGCGCTCCGCGCCGCATTCGCAAACGCGGGAAGCAACTCTTCTGCGCAGGTGCAGGCCCAGGCTACAGTGACTACAGAGAACAAGGGAAGCACCTCTGATGTAGACCGTAAGTCCAGCAATGACAAGGACTCACGACACAAAACCTCAACCGCTTCAGAAGCTGTGGCGCAGACTGCGACCACGGTAGTGCAGACCTCCCCGGACCCATCGGTGCAGATCGCGCCGGTCGCGGTGCCTGCGCCTCAGACCACTTTGGCTGACTCCTCCAATGTTGCGAAGGCAGAGACTGTAACCAGCACCCAGGACACGGAAAACACCTCAGGCAACTCAATATTTCCAATGGCCGCGCAGTTCGGTTCGCTCTCTGAAACTACGGTAACTGGAAGCACCTCATCGATCTTGCAGGCCACTTCAACCCCAACGGTTGGCTTGACTGAGCGGATCTCTTTGACAGCACCGGATGGTTTGACTGAGCAGTCCTCTTCGACGGCACCGGATAACTTGACTGAGCGGGTCTCTCGTTCTGCGAACTCATCCAGCACTGCGTATGCAGGTTCAGCGGCATCCAGATTGAGCAACGCATCGTCGGCTGCAAATGCGCAGGGTCTGATTTCGGATACGATGCCTGTGCCCTCGCAGAGATCCAGCGCAGACTCCGATGAGAGCCAGTTGCATGTGCAGGCTCAAGCGGCGAGCGTGGACGCGAACTCCGCTGATGCCACTGCGACAGCCTCGACCCTTCAAGCTTCTTCGTTGAACACCGCGACAGCCTCGACAGGTGCGGCAACTCCGCCGGATTCTTCGGTCAGTACTTCAATACCCTCGGTCAAATCGTCCCTGGACGGCAAAGATACAGCGTCTTCAGCAACCTTGAGCACAGCTCAGAGTTCTTCGTCGCAAGTTACAGCAAATACCATTACACTCCCAGCCCTGCCAGCCACAATGGCCGTGCCGGAGGTGGTTAGTCAGTACGGTGCGAGTCCTTCAACAGCGAACACCGTTACGACAAATGCAATCAAATCACCAGTCGTTGTTCCGCAAGTCCGCAGCGGATCTGGGGTTCTGAACACTTCGTCGCGCACTGCCGTGAGTGCTTCGACGATGGCTTCACGGGTGCAGGTGACTACGCCAGTATCCGTGCCGGGTCAAACAACGGAACCTGCGGCAACCACCGCACTCCCCACCGGACTTCCCACCACACCGGCGGTTTCCACCGCAACCACTGCGGCAGCGGCTAACAGTGTATTGCTGGGGGCGTCGCCTCAGAGCGATATGTCGGCCTTGCAAGCCAGCCAAACCGTGGCGGGCAACGTGGAGCAAACAGTTACCGCAGTCGGCCGGAGTTCGGCCGGATCGGCACGCACCGCGCATATTACGGCCAAGCAGGATTCCGCGCAGGTCAGTAGCAAGGTATCCAACTCTGTGCAAAGCGCACAGGATGCATCCTTGATTCCACAGGACTCCGCGGCGGTACGCGCGGTGGCGGGCATCGTCAGCAACCCGAATGCTGCTTCGCAGCAGAGTTCATCTTCCACCCCCACTGTGCACGATACCTTTGCCGCCCTGGATAGTGGGAACGGTACAGACAAGACCACCTGGGTTCACACCGGCTCGCAGCAGGCCGAGGCAGGCTATCACGATCCGGAACTGGGATGGATCAGCGTTCGCGCCGATTCGGCGAGCGGTGCGGTTCATGCCTCTGTCGTGCCCAGTTCGGAAAGTGCCGGACAGACATTGAATAGCCACATGGCGGGCCTGAACGATTACCTGACGGAACGGCACAGCTCCGTAGCCAGTGTCACGGTGGCTTCGCCGGAAAACCGCGCAATGACCGCGGCGGGGGACCAAGGCTCGGGCCAGAACTCCGGCCAAAGCATGAACCCTGGGGCAGGGAACGGCGGGGGACAAAATTCCAGTGAAAATGCAGGGCAGAGTGCAACAGCAACGCCTGTTGCATCACCGCTCTACGGAACGCGGGACCCATCCGCAACGACCGGTGTTGCCGAAGCCGCAGTGGCCGCTTCGGTCAGCAGCGGAGGCCACATTTCGGTAATGGCTTGAGCATTTGAAAAGCAAGAGCCCGTAGAAACAGGCCGGTTGATCCGGCGAGAGAGCAGGGAGGGGACATGGCATCGGTAGCAGGTATGACACAGACAGCGGGTCAGGTGCTGGCAAGCAGTAACCCAATGGCAACCAAGAGCGCAACGACCAGCAGCACCAGCGGTACCACCAGCAGTGCAAGCAGTTCCAGCAGTTCGGCAGCAACGATCTCTTCCAGCGACTTTCTGACCCTGTTGGTGACCGAGCTGAAGAATCAGGATCCGACCTCCAACAGCGATCCCAACGAGTATGTGAATCAGCTGGTTTCTGTGAATAGTCTGGAACAACTGGTCAGCATCAACAACACGCTGTCGACGGACCTGGGCAGCTCAAGCAGTACGAGCAGCACCGCCTCCAGCAAGGCGTCCAGTGTAACGGGGGTCACCGCCCAGAGTGCAAACAGTTCTACGGCGCAAGGGCTGGCGGCGCACCATGCCAGTGCGCTAAGCACGCAACAGGCAAACGGTTCAACCAGTGATGCCATTCAAACGGCTTCTGCCAAACTGGCGCCAGGTAATCTCAGTGCCACAACAGGAAATCTCTCGGCGTCGCGCGTCAGTCAGGCGCTGAGCGGCGCGACTCGTTAACCCACCGGCGGGCAGCAAAATGCCAGCGCAACAGATCAAAGCATTTTCAAAAATGACGTTGGGTAAGTAAGGTCTTCCTGCCGTCACACCGGTTCGGTTACTGAATGTGGTTTTTGAAAGTGCTTTTACCGCCGGCCGGAACGGCCCGCGTCAACCTCAAGAGGAGATCCACAATGCCCAGTTTTTACATTCCGATTAGTGGTCTTGACGCCGATTCGACGGCGTTGAATACCATCGCCAACAACCTCTCCAACATGAACACCACTGGCTTCAAGGAACAGACCACCAACTTCAGCGATCTCTTCTATCAGCAGTTGGGGAGCAACGGAGCGGGTGATTCGATCCAGCAGGGCACAGGTGTCCAGGTGGCTTCCAACAGCACGGACTTCACGGCCGGTTCGATCTCTTCGACAGGCGTTTCGACCGATGCCGCTCTCGACGGAACCGGTTACTTCATTCTCGACAATGGTAACGGCAGCCAGCTCTACACCCGCGCCGGCGACTTTCAATTGAGTGCCGGCGGCCAGTTGGAAACCACCAGCGGCCAGGCGGTCATGGGTTACTCGGCCACCAATGGAACGGTCAACACCACCGGCGGCCTAACCGATCTGACAGTTCCCACGGGAACCGTGATGAAGCCATCGGCGACCACTTCCTTTGACATGACCCAGAATCTGAACTCCAGCGCCTCGGTGGGTACTACCACTTCCGGCGAAGTTCAGGTCTACGATTCACTGGGCAAGACCTACGATGCCACGGTGACCTATACCAAGACTGCGGCCAATACCTGGAGTTATGCCATCTCGATGCCCGATACATTGACGCCAGCAACCAATGTTGTGACCACCGCGGGTGTCCCGACCACGACCGACGCTTATACTTTTGGGTCGAGCATCAGTAATGGGACTACCATTTACCCGACAGTAAATACCGGCACCAATCTGACCATCACCGGTACGACAGCAACCGGCACCGCTACGATTACCGCGCCTACGGTCACTGCGGGTGAAACGATTGATACCTATGTGACCGCTCTACAAGGTGAGTTGACGGCGGCGGGTATCACTGGAGCAACGGTGACGGAGACTGTCGATGGCGCAGGCAACGCCAACGGCTTCACGGTCGTTGGCACCGACTCCAACTTTGCTACCTCGGGCAGTGTGGTTGCCGATCCGAACGCCTCTACTGCTGCGACCGGCACGCTGACCTTCGATGCCAATGGCAATCTGTTGACCCCGGCCTCCGATGTCAGCGGCGTATCCTTCTCTGGCCTCTCCGATGGCGCGGCGACGGTGAACATGAATTGGCAGTTGTTTGGCACCACGGGAACGGGAAATATCAGCCAAACTGCGGCGGCATCTTCCACCTCTTCCACAACCCAGAATGGTTATGCCAGCGGCGAGTACGAGAGCTTCTCGATCAACACCACCGGCGTCATCGCTGCCAAGTACTCCAATGGACAGACCCAGGATGTGGGCCAGTTGGCCATCGCCACAGTGAATAACGAACAGGGATTGGACGATGTGGGTTCGACCGAATATCAGACCACTGCTTCGTCAGGTCAGGCATCGATCGGTGTGGCGGGAGCTGGCGGCCGCGGCACCATCGAGGGCAGCTCGCTGGAAGCTTCCAACGTCAACATCTCCAGCGAGTTCAGCGATCTGATTGTGGCGCAACGAGCCTTCGAGGCCAACTCCAAGGCCATCACCACCTTCGACACCGTTACCCAGGAAACCATCAACATGATCCACTAGGGCTGAGCGCTGTTGTTTGGCGCGGCACAAGCAAAGACAAATTCCCGTCCCGGAAATTGCGAGACGGGGATTTGTCTTCTGGCTGCATTCAGCTTTCTGAACAGAATGTCAGCGCGGCCGGACCTCGATAAACAGACCCTTGCTTTGCGCCAGGATGCGGCCTTCGAGGCACAAAATCCGTGCCTCGGTCCAGTGCTTTCGCCCTTCGCTGCGCAACAGTTGTCCTTCCAGGCGGATCTCGGTTGCCGAGTGCACCGGGCGCAGGTATTCGATCTCCATCTGTCGGGTCATGGCCATCACTCCGTGGGCGCGCACCGACTTGCTCATGGCCTCGTCAAGCATGGTGGCGATTACGCCGCCATGCACATAGCCGGGAGGACCTTCAAAGCTGTCCGGCACCGTCGTCAAACAGATCACCGTTCCATCTTCGCTGCGGGCAAACTCCAGGTGCAGGCCGATGGGGTTGGCCGCTCCGCAGCCGAAGCAGCGGTTCTGCGCGTCGTGGGTCATGGGGGTTGGTTCAGGCATGACATCAGCATAGCGAAGCAGACCGCGCAACTTGTAATCTCTGGTTCATCGGCAGCCACAGGATCGTGTCGAAGGCCATCATGGAGGCTTCAATAAACGCGTGGAGTGTCAGTCGTAATAGGAACAATCCAATGAGAAAGGGCAACTTGCGCAGCACTGGTTGCGCGCCGCGAAAGTTGCCCCGATTTTCTTCTGGAAGTGCTTATTACAGCTCCAGCGAGTTGTCCTCGATAGCCAGACGCACATTGCCGTCGCTCTTGGCGAGGCGGCGCACGGCTTCCGGCTTGTCGACGCGGGCCTTGAGCATCACCAGCGCCACGGGAACGCTGCGTCCCGCGCTCTTGATGGTGTCGACCGCGGTGGCGCGATCGATATTGCAGGCGCACATCAGAATGCGGATGCCACGTTCGACCAGCTTGGAGTTCTGCATGTGTACGTTGACCATCAGGTTCTCGTACACATAACCCATGCGGGTCATGACTCCAGTGGTGATCATGTTGAGGATCATCTTCTGGGCGGTTCCGGCCTTCATGCGGGTTGAGCCGGAGATCACCTCGGGACCGACATCGGCAATGATGGCGATATTGGCGGCCTCGGCCAGCGGTGAGCTCTGATTGCAGGTGACGGCGGCGGTATAGGCGCCGCGAGCACGCGCGTAGGCCACGGCGGCTACCACATAAGGAGTGCGGCCCGAGGCGGATACCCCGACCACCACATCCTTGCGGGTAGGACGACGGCGGGCGATGTCGCGCTGACCCAACTCTTCCGAGTCCTCATTGACCTCGACTGCCGAGGCCAAAGCCTTGGGGCCTCCAGCCATGATGTATTGCACCTGGCCAGGGGCGGTGGAGTAGGTCGGTGGACACTCTGAGGAGTCGAGAGCCGCAATGCGGCCGCTCGATCCGGCGCCGATGTAAATCAGTCGGCCGCCGTCGCGCATATTGCGCGCTACCTGATCGATTACCTGTGCGATCTCTGGAATCGCTTTTTTGACCGCTCCAGCTACTTTGGCATCCTCATGATTGATGATGCGCGCAATTTCCAGGGCGGATTTCGTGTCAAAGCCTTGAGAAGCCTCGTTCTGGCTCTCGGTGGTCAATTGCTGAAGCAGGGAGGCCTGGTCTCTTTTGAAGTCTTTTACTTGGGCGCCGGCCGTCTCCTGGATCGTCGAGCTGGTAAGCATCGCGTCTGTCCCCAATTTTTAATTGTATTCGCAGAAGACGCCATAGTAGAGAAAATTCTCCACGGGTAGCTTTCCTGAAACAGCATTTTACGGTCGTTTCATGATATCGACCGTACCGCATCGTGAAATGCAGGGCGAAGCTGGCGGATTAAATCGCTTTGTCGGTCCGGCCAGGTGCGGTTAGTCAGCAAAACTGCGGCAATCTCCGCATCGAGATCTATCCACAAGGAGCATCCACTGAAGCCCAAATGTCCGATAGAGCGAGGCGAGAAATGCTCGCCGGCGGAGGATTTCTCCGAAGGCGTATCCCAGCCCAGTGCCCGCGAACTGCCCTCGGGGCTTTGCCGTTCGGCGAAGTGCTCCGCTCCTTTCTGGTCGAAGAGTGTGGAAGTACCAGCGAATGCGGCCAGCATCTCCTGGGCAAAGCGCAGCAGGTCGGGAACATTGGAGAAGACCCCGGCGTGGCCCGCTGCACCTTTTAGGATCCAGGCGTTCTCATCCTGCACCTCGCCCTGAATGCGCCGCTGGCGAAGTTCAGTATCAATCTCAGTCGGAGGTATGGCGCTACGCGCTGCCGGGGGGGGGCAAAAGCTGGTGGAGCGGAGCCCGAGAGATTGAAAAACCTCGCGCTGTACCCAGCTGGCGAGATACTCGCGGGTAATCACTTCCAGCGCCTTGCCCAATAAGATAAAGCCGGGATCGGAGTACACGGCGCGCAAGCCGGGATCGGCCTCCAGCGGCAGCTCCAGGCAGGCGCGATAGAGCGCTGCGGGATTTTGAGCGGTTAGAAAGAACTTTACATACCCCGGCAGGCCGGAGTTGTGCGCCAGCAGGTGGCGGATCTTGACGTGATGGGCGTTGGAGCCGCGCGGGCGGCCAATGACGAAGCCGGGCAGCAATTCGCCTAGCGGCATATCCAGATCGACCTGGCCGCGCTGGTGCAGCAGCATGGCAGCGGCGGTGGTTGAGACCACTTTGGTCAGGCTGGCCACATCGTAAACGGTTTCGGGAGTAACGGCTGGCGCGTCTTCCTCATAGGTAAAGCGGCCCAGAGCGTCGTGCAGCACAACCTTGCCTTCGACCAGCACGCCAAAGGCGCAGCCAGGAAAGGCGTGGGCGGCGATGGCTTCGTTTAGTACGCGATAGACGGCGGCATAGCGCCCGTATGTTGCTGTCGATAGGTTAGAAGACGGGATCATGGCGTTCTCCAACTTCGACTTGCATCCTAACGCGAATTTCTGCGGAGCGCATGAATCCGTCCCATTTTTTGTTGAGAAGACAGAGATTCGCAGGACGCTCATGGTCCTCAGGTGGAAAGGCTTTGAAAGGGAACGGCTTCAGCCGTGCCGAAGGCTTGCCCTAAAATCTCGGGGCTTTAGCCCCTGCGGCAAGGTTTTGGAGCAGCCAAAACATCCCTCAGAGGCTGTCGGGGAGACAGCGCTATCCCCTTGTGCCTGACGCTCGTCTATACTGTGCGGCAAGCGACATTGGAGGATGAAATGCGGCGAAGGATGGGTTGGACCATGACGTTGGGCGCTGCGATGGCGTTGATAGGGTCGATAGCCGCTCAGGAGGCAACGCAGACCCCGGTGCAAACTCCAGCACAAAAAACAGCGACGGGCAATGGAGAAACTGTGCCTGTTCTGACGCCAGCGCCAAACCTACTCTCACATTGCCGTACTCCAGGCGAGGCGTACCAGCCGATGGACGAGAAGATGCCTTGTCCGCCGGAAACTTTAGGTCAGTCCACCAGCCCGGGGCAGGCTCCCAAAAAGATCTATACCGTCCCAGCAGGCACGAAGGTCCTGTTGCAGTTGCGCAGTTCCGTCAACACCAGGAGCGCCAAACCGGGCGATGGTGTTTATCTGGCTTCGACCTTTCCAGTGGTGGTGGGGAACCGGGTGATGATTCCCGCCGGAGTCTATGTGCAGGGCGAGGTGGACCGCGTGGCCCGCGCCGGCAGGATCAAGGGCAAGGCGCAACTTGACATGCACTTTACCTCAATGATCTTTCCCAACGGATCGGTGGTAGAGATTCCCGGCATGGTCAACAGTCTGCCCGGCGCCAAACAGCAATCGGTCAAGGACGATGGCGAAGGAACCATAGAGCAGAGCGGGGGCAAGGGGCGCAATGCCGGGGAGACGGCTAAAGTTGCCATTCCCACCGGAGGCAGCGTAGGTTCGATAGCGGGCCTCGGTTCAGGCCACCCTTTGGCTGGCGGCGTAGTTGGGGTGGGAGCTGGATTGGCTACGGTCGGTCTTGTCTCGCTCTTTACCCGCGGTGCCGATGTGAACATCGATAGCGGAACCCAGGTGGAGATGGTTTTGCAGCGTCCCTTGCTGCTGGAAGAGGAGAATCTGACTGGAATCGTTTCGCCCGGCGCTGCTCCCGGGCTGGTGCCTTCAGCCAATCAGCCCAGGGCCATGCAAAAGCCTAATCGCGTGCACGTCGTCTGTCCCCCCGGAGGGCTCGGTTGCGAGTAATCTAGAAGAGTGATGCAAACGCTTCCCCCCAACACTCCAGACCCTCAAAGCTCAATTCCCGATGGCGGACAAAACGGCGCGCCCGTCATGCCGCCAGCGCGTAAAACCAGCAGTGCAGGCTTATGGCTGCGCGATCTGGCCATCTCTGCTGTGGCCTCGGTGCTGATCATCATCTTTCTCTACCAGCCGGTGCGGGTAGAGGGAACCAGCATGTTGCCCCGGCTGGAAGACCACGACCGGCTCTTCATCAACAAGTTTGTCTACCGCATTGAGGCCATCCAGCGTGGCGATGTGGTGGTCTTTCACTATCCTCGCGATCCAGAGAAGAGCTACATCAAGCGGGTCATCGCCCTTCCCGGCGATCATCTGCGCATCGAACATGGCAATGTCTGGGTCAACCATCAGCGCATCGCGGAGCCCTATGTCCCGGAGGAGTATCGCGACACCCGCTCTTACCCGGAGATGGTGATTCCGGCCGAGAGCTACTTCATGATGGGCGATCACCGGTCGATCTCCAGCGACAGCCGGGAGTTTGGCCCGGTGGACAAGGATCTGATCTACGGCAAGGCGGCCTTTGTCTACTGGCCGACTCGGGATGCCGGAGTGGTTCGTTAAGACACAGAAAACACAATCCTGTACATCGGCCCGGCAGGGCAGCTTAAAACCTGCTAAAATTGGTAGAATCCACTCCCCGGAGAGGCAATGCAGGCGATACTCGCGCTCGAAGACGGGCGTATATTCCGCGGCCACGGCTATGGCGCACCAGGCGAATGTCTGGGTGAAGTTGTTTTTAATACTTCCCTTACCGGCTACCAGGAAATCGCCACCGATCCCTCCTATGCCGGCCAAATCGTCGTTCTCACCAACCCGCAGATCGGCAATTACGGAACCAATCAGGCAGATAACGAGTCGTCCAAGCCCTATATCGAGGGTTTGATCGTCCGCGAGTTCTCGCCGATCAGTTCCAATTGGCGCTCCGAACAGGTCACCGACGAGTACATGGAGCGCTACAAGGTTCCCGTACTGGCGGAGATCGATACCCGCGCTCTGGTACGTCACCTGCGTACCCATGGCGTGATGCGTGGTGTGATCTCGACTCAGGAAACCAACCCCGACGTGCTGGTGAAAAAGGCCCGTTCCATCCGCAAGATGGACGGGACGGACTTGGCGCGCGTGGTCTCGACCAAGTCAATCTACACCTTTGACAAGAGCAACCCGCTGAATCAGACCGACGACCGTTACCTGGCCAATGGATTCATCCATACCCCGGACGATCGCAAGACCTTGCATGTGGTGGCTTACGACTTCGGCATCAAGAACAATATCCTGCGCATGCTGGTTCGCGAGGGCTGCCGGGTGACGGTGGTTCCCGCCGAGACCAAAGCCGAGGATGTGTTGGGCATGAAGCCGGACGGCGTCTTTCTGTCCAACGGCCCTGGTGATCCCGAGCCGGTGGACTACGCGGTGAAGGCGATCCAGCAGATTCTGGGCCGGGTTCCGGTCTTCGGCATCTGTCTGGGGCATCAACTCACCGGACTGGCTCTGGGCGGCAAGACCTACAAGCTCAAGTTCGGCCACCATGGCGGCAACCACCCGGTCAAGAACAACCTCACCGGCAAGATCGAGATCACGGCGCATAATCACAACTTTGCCGTCGATCCTGACTCGATCAACCTGAGCGAGGTCGAGCTGACCCACGTGGACTTGAACGACAACACGCTGGAGGGCCTGCGTCACAAGACGCTGCCGCTGTTCAGCGTTCAGTATCACCCCGAGGCCGCCCCCGGCCCGCACGACTCGAATTACCTCTTCCGCGACTTCCGCAACCTGATGGAGGAGTGGAAGGGATGAGAAAGATCTTCCCAGCCTTGGCAGTTTTGTTGGGGCTGGGGAGTTCTGTTTCCTTCGCACAAGCTCAACAACAGGCAGACCCGTTCAACCGGTATTTGGCTGGCATTAAAGTCAACCAACCGGAGGTTGCCTTGGTGCGCTTTGCGAGCGAGTGCGGGGTGAATGTTTCGAATACATCGCCGCGATTTGCTGTTGGTGCGGGTAGTTCTTTGACCCCTGTAAGGAACATAGCCAAGGGGCTCGGAAGCTTAGAAACGGATTTCTATTCGACTGCTGAGGTTTGGGTCGGTGGGGATCGAGTCCTTTTGGAGTTTTGGGCGAATAGCGACGATGTCGGTTCAGAGACGCGCTACCTCAAATGCTTTTCCGAGGGAAAGTTGATGCAGGCGGAAGTGATTGACTGGAACGTTTCGGTCTCTCAATCGCCAGGAATTCATGCCTGGGGTTATTCACGCCGATGGGAACGCAGTACAAATGGACAATTGCAGAGAACCAAGGCTGAATTTGTGGACGAAATGGAACGGTCCATTCCAAGGCCCATGCTAGATGAGGAAGACAAAAAGAGCCTCCTTTGGATTCCGCCCTTGGGATCAATTGGCGAATTGAAGCTGCCACAATCGATGTTGCGATGAATCGGGCACAAGACGAGTTTTGAAAGGGCAAAGTTAAAACCGCGCCCAGTCAAAACAAGGAATTCGAAAAAGAAGAAGAGCGAAAAGATGCCACGCAGAAATGACATTCAGAAGATTTTGGTGATCGGCTCGGGGCCGATTGTGATCGGCCAATCGGCCGAGTTCGATTACTCCGGCACGCAGGCCTGCAAGGCTCTCAAGCAGGAGGGCTACGAGGTGGTGCTGGTGAATTCCAACCCCGCCACCATCATGACCGATCCGGAACTGGCCGACCGCACCTATATCGAGCCGCTTACGTGCGAGTATGTCGAGGAGATCATTCGTCTCGAAGTCGAGATGCTCAAGCCTGGCGTTGACGGCAAGCCCGCCGGCAAGTTCGCTCTGCTGCCCACGGTGGGCGGACAGACGGCGCTCAATCTGGCCGTCGATCTGGCCGATGCTGGCATTCTCGACAAGTACAACGTCGAGCTGATCGGCGCCAAGCTCGAAGCCATCAAGAAGGCCGAAGATCGTTTGCTCTTTAAAGACGCCATGTTGCGCATCGGCCTCGATGTTTCGAAGTCGGCCTTGATCAACAATCTGCGCGACGGTCTGGACTTCGCCACCAAGCTGGGCTTCCCGGTCTTGATTCGTCCCAGCTTCACGCTGGGCGGCTCGGGCGGCGGCATTGCTTATAACCGCGAAGAGCTGATGGAGATTCTGGCTCGCGGCATCGATCTCTCGCCGGTTCATGAGTGCCTCATCGAAGAGAGCGTGCTGGGCTGGAAGGAATACGAGCTCGAAGTGATGCGCGATCTGGCCGACAACGTCATCATCATCTGCTCGATCGAGAACTTCGATCCCATGGGCGTGCATACCGGCGATTCCATCACCGTGGCTCCGGCGCAGACGCTTACCGATCGCGAGTATCAGAAGATGCGCGACGCGGCCATCGCGGTCATGCGCGAGATCGGCGTTGAGACCGGCGGATCGAATGTGCAGTTTGCCGTCAATCCCGTCGATGGACGCATGACGGTGATCGAGATGAATCCGCGCGTCTCGCGCAGTTCCGCTCTCGCATCCAAGGCAACGGGATTCCCCATCGCCAAGATCGCCGCCAAGCTCGCCGTGGGTTATACGCTCGACGAGATTCCCAACGACATCACGCGCAAGACTCCGGCCTGCTTTGAGCCGACGATTGATTACGTTGTTGTGAAGGTTCCCAAGTGGCAGTTCGAAAAGTTCCCTGGCTCCGATGATGTGCTTGGCCCGCAGATGAAGTCGGTGGGCGAAGTGATGACCATGGGCCGCACCTTCAAGGAAGCGCTCATGAAGGCCTGGCGCGCCTTGGAGACAGGCAAAAAGACCGGCGCTGAAGTGCTGGAGCCGCGCCGCCTCACCCAGATGCTGGTTACGCCTCGGCCCGAGCGCCTCGGCTACTTGAGGTTCGCATTCGAGCGCGGCATGAGCGTGCGCGAAGTGGCGCGGCTCACCGGCATGGACCCCTGGTTCCTGCATCAGTTGCAAGAGGTCACGCTGGCTCAGGCGGCCATCTCCGAGACCACTCCGGAGACCATCACCGCTGAGCATCTGCTCCAGCTTAAGCGTTACGGCCTGAGCGACGAACGCATTGCCACCGAGTGGAAGCTGGAAGGCAATGAAGGCGTGCAAAAGGTGCGCGAACTGCGCGAGTCCAAGGGCATCAAGCCGGTCTTTAAGCTTGTTGACACCTGCGCCGCCGAGTTCGAATCCATGACGCCGTATCTCTACTCCACTTATGACGAAGAGGACGAAGCGCCGCCGACCGACAAGGACAAGATCATCATTCTCGGCTCGGGTCCGAACCGCATCGGGCAGGGCATCGAGTTCGATTACTGCTGCTGCCACGCGGCCTTTGCGCTCAAGGACGATGGCTTCGAGACCATCATGGTCAACTGCAATCCCGAGACGGTATCAACCGACTACGACACCAGCGACCGCTTGTACTTTGAGCCGTTGACGCTGGAAGACGTGTTGGCGGTCTACAATCACGAAGCCTCTTCAGGCGCGAAGATCGGCATGATTGTGCAGTTCGGTGGGCAGACCCCCTTGAACCTGGCCAAGCGACTGTTGGCTGCTGGCGTGCCCATCATCGGCACATCGCCGGAGTCCATTGATCTGGCAGAGGACCGCAAGCGTTTTGGCAAGCTGCTTGAGGACTTGCAGATTCCTCAGCCCGCCGGCGGCACGGCCACCAGCGTGGAAGAGGCTCTGGCTATCGGCGAGCGCATCGGCTATCCGGTGCTGGTACGTCCCAGCTACGTGCTGGGCGGACGCGCCATGGTTATCTGCTACGACGCCGAGGCCGTCACGCGTTACATGCGCGAGGCTGTTGAATATTCTCAGGAACGGCCAGTGCTGGTCGATCACTTCCTGGAGAACGCCGTCGAAGTCGATGTTGATGCGCTCTGCGACAGTGAGGATGTGATCATCGCCGGCATCATGCAGCACATCGAAGAGGCCGGCATTCACTCCGGCGATTCATCGTGCGTGCTGCCTGCCGTGGGCATTCGCGAGGAGACGCTCGAAGTGCTTCGCGTGTATACCCGTAAGCTGGCTCTGGCGTTGAAGGTTGTCGGACTGGTCAACTTGCAGTTCGCCATTCAGCGCGACTCCGAGGGCAACGATCATGTCTATGTGATCGAGGTCAATCCCCGCGCCTCGCGTACGGTTCCTTATGTCTCCAAGGCGACCGGTATTCCGCTGGCCAAGGTGGCTTCGCGGTTGATGACCGGCCGCAAGCTGAGCGAGTTGTTACCGGAGCAGTTGAAGAGCGGCAAGGATCTTGAAGTTGGTTCCTTCTTCTATGTGAAGTCGCCTGTCTTCCCCTGGAACAAGTTTGCCGGCGTGGACACAGTGCTTGGCCCGGAGATGCGTTCGACGGGCGAAGTGATGGGTGTGGCCTCCACCTTTGGCGAAGCCTTTGCCAAGGCGCAGCTCTCTGCCGGGCAGGTGTTGCCGACAGGCGGTACGGTCTTCTTCAGCGTCAACGATCCCGACAAGACCTCCGCCGCTGAACTGGCGCGCCGCTTTGTCGATCTCGGCTTCAAGCTGGTAGCGACTGAAGGCACGGCCAATGTGCTGGAGAAGGCGGGCTTGATTGTCGAGCGCGTCTACAAGGTCAAGGAAGCGCGGCCCAATGTCGTCGATCTGATCAAGGGCGACCGCATTCAGTTGATCGTCAACACGCCACGCGGGCAAGACACCTTCTTTGACGAGAAGGCGATTCGTCGCGCTGCTGTGCTGGCGCGCATTCCGACGATTACCACCATTGCCGCCGCGCAGGCTGCTGTCGAGGGCATCGCCGCCATTCAACAGCGCCAGACCACGGTGTATGCGCTGCAACATCTGCATGCGGAAACCAGGGTGTAGCTGGTTTGGTGTTGATTGAAAGAAAGAGGGCCTTCATTGAAGGCTCTCTTTTCATGAGTAAAAATATAAAAAACTGTCATCCTGAGCGAAGCGTAGCGTAGCCTGCCCTGAGCGTAGTCGAAGGGAAGGACCCGCGTTTTTGTCTCCGACCTTTTTCAAATGAGTTATTGACAGACCAATATTGCTTGTCGAAAACGCAGCTCCTTCGACTGCGTTGGTCGCATAAAACGCGCTCTGCTTCGCTCAGGATAACAAGTTGTTTTTTGAACGAACGATAAACGTAATCAATTGCCGTTGATCACCTCATCCACCGTTTCGATATCGACCAGCCCCATGCATCCATAGATCGCGGGCAGCACGAACTTCGCCGGATGCTTGCGGCGCAACTCCGCAATCTTCTCCGTTCCACAGCGATAGGCGGGCAGATACATGCGTCCCAGCAAAGGATGCCGTCCCCAAGCGCCGGATAGCTTGTCGGCGCGCTCCGCTGTGACCAGGTAATCGTTGCGCAGCACTTCCGCAACCTCGGCCTGCTGACGTTCCTCGCCCCATGTCAGATAAGAAGACTGATTTTTGGCGTCGTCTTGCAGCAGCGCCAGCAGCACGCCGATCTGCATCTCTTCTTCCGGCAACTGATCGATCTCGGTGACGCCGTGGGCGATCAGAATGGCGTTGTTGGCGATGCCTTCAAAGAGCGTAGCGGCGCGGGTGTTCATGGTGAGCACGGTGGCTTCGAAGCCTGCCAGCTTGCGTACGTAGAGATTCTGCAAATAGGCGAAGGTGGTCACGTGGCCGGGAACCACCTCGTGGCTGACCAACTGTTCAAACTCCGGATAAGAGATTTGCAGCGAGGCGTTGATCTCGTAGTTGGCTTCGTATTGCGGCGTTCCATCGGCGTTGCGGGCGCGGCCCAGGTAATTCATCGAGCCGGAGAACCATGCATCGCGGATGGGCAGAAAGTCGATGTTGGCGCGGGGCACGGCGGCCAGTTCCTGCGGCAAAAAGGGCAGCAGATTTTTGGCGCTGAGATTGTCATACCGGGCGATCACTGCCGCGCCCAGTGAGCGCACCGAGGCCATGGGAATCACGCGCTCGCGACGCCATGCGTCAACGGCTTCAAGCAACTCTTCTTCATTGGCAACAGCGTAGCCGGCGCGGCTCAGCAACTCGGCAACGCGCATCCGCTTGGCTTGCGGTTGCGAGGGCTCGGGCTGCTTGGCGGTCGCGGCTTCAACGCAGCGCGCATAGGGAACAGCTTCGCCCTTGCCGGCAACTTCCATCGCCAAGTCCCACATGGTCTCCAGGCAATGGGCCAGCCCGGTCAGATAGGGGCGGCGCAAGCCCTGCATCTTCGCGGCCTCGTTGCGAAGTCCAGAGATGGCGCGAGGCAGATCGACAGGTCCGAGATACTCTTCCAGTGCTTCAAGATCGACCTGCCGGCCCGAGACGCCGCCCGACTGGCGCAGACGCGCTGCCGCCGGATGGGTGTAGGCCAGCGGCAACGGTTCATCCGAGAACCAGGAGTCGGCGATGAAGCGTCCCGTGCCCGAGGCGCACAACACATCGCCGCCCCACAGCGTATCGATGCCCAGCACGGCATCGGCTATGAACTTGTCTGCCTGATCCATCAAGCCTCCTTTTTGCGCTTCAGCGCGGCGAACCACAGATACATGCAAAGGGCGACAAAGAGCGTCGCCGAGATGGATTGTGAGATGGGCTCGTTGTCGTAGAACGGGGTGTGGATCAGATTCTCGCGGAAGCCGGGAAAGAGCCGCAATCCCGCTCCGAAGACCCCGCCCAGTGCGCCGCCTGCCATGAGTCCAGAGGCGATGATGACCCCGCGTTCACGAATGCGCTTGCCGGCGTCACCGCCCGCCTTTTCGGAACGCTTGTTGAGAAAGTGCGAAAGGAATCCGCCCACCAGCGCGGGGGTATTCAACTCCAGCGGCAGATACATGCCCAGGGCGAAGATCAGCGAAGGTTGCCCCAGCATCTCCAGCACCAGTGTGATCATCGCGCCGATGCCGAAGAGCAGATAAGCCACCGGCTGATGGCTCATGAAGCCTTCCACCAGCGCCTTCATGATGGAGGCTTGGGGCGATGCCAGCACCGGCCGCGTGTCGCCAGCAACCGCTTCGCCAAACTGAAAGGTATGCGCCAACAGCACGATCGTCAGCCCGACGGCGATCGACGATGCGATGACGCCCAGAAACTTCACCTTCTCCTGCGCGGCGGGCGTCGAACCAAGCCAGTAGCCGACCTTGAGATCGGTAATCGCCTGACCAGAGACGGAGAGCGCGGTGCAGACCATGCCAGCAATCGCCATCACCACAAACATGCCGGTGGTTCCCGACAGGCCGAACTGCAGAAAGACCGCAGACGTCAGGATGATGGTCAGCATGGTCATGCCCGAGACCGGATTGCGGGCAGTGGTGGCGATGGCGTTGGCCGCTACCGAGGTAAAGAAGAAGGCAAAGAGCAAAGTCAGCGCCACGCCCAGCAGCAGGATGGTCCAGGAAAGAGAAAAGTGGCCCAAAAAGATGGCGACGCCGATGGCCCCGATGATCGTCCCCAGCAGAATGGAGATCATCGGCACATCGCGGTCGGTGCGTTCCGGCTCTTCCACCTCGCCATGGCGGAAGGTGCGCAGCGCAATGCCAAACGATCCGGCCACAACGCGCAGTGAGCGAATGATGCCGAAGATGCCGGCGGTGGCGATGGCTCCCACGCCGATGAAGCGCACGTAGCCCCGATAGATCTGTGTCGCGGTCATCAGGGAGACGGGAATGGTGGCGGGGTAGATGGCGGTGTTGATGTGGCTGCCGATGAACCAGATCGCCGGAACCAGCACGAAATTCGAGAGCACGCCGCCCGCGCAGAGAATCAGCGAACTGCGCAAACCCATCACATAGCCCAGTCCGAGGATGAAGCCGATGGCGTCGAAGCTGAAGACCATGCGTCCGCGCTCCGCCAGCGTGCGCATCACCGGGACGAACTGGAAGTTGACGTACTCCTTCCAGACCTGAAAGGTGGTGACAAAGAAGTCATAGACCGCGGCGATGCCGGTGGCCTGCAACAGCAAACTGGCCTGCGATCCGCCTTTCTCGCCGGTGACCAGCACCTCGGTGATGGCGGTGGCTTCGGGATAGGGCAGGATGCCGTGCATCTCACGCACAAAGTAGCGGCGTAGCGGAATGAGAAAGAGCACGCCCATGCAGCCGCCGGCCAGGCAGATGAAGATGGTCTGCACCGGGTGGGGATCGAGCTTCAGGATGTAGAGCGCGGGAAGGGTAAAGATGGCGCCGGCCACCACGCTGCCGGCGGCGCCGCCGATGCCGGTGATGATGACGTTCTCCAGAACGCTGGAGCGGCGTGGGTAGACGCGGGCCAGTCCGATGGCCAGGATGGAGATGGGAATCGCCGCTTCCATCACCTGCCCGACCTTCAATCCCGAGAAGGCCGAGGCGATGGTAAAGATCACGCAAAAAAACGTTCCCCACAGCACCGATCGCCAAGTCAGTTCGGGCAGCTGGGCCTCTGCCGGCACGAGGGGTGTGTAGGACTCGCCGGGCTGCAAGGGCTGGCTGGCGTTCTCTGGGAGGGCTGTGGTTGTACTTTCGTTCATCGAAGGATGATCCCGCCTGGCGCGGGGGCAAGTCAAGCGGGCGGGGGCTGCGCTCTGAAAGGCTCGCTGATATACTGGGCGATGTGACCACAACTACTCACGACTCCATCTCGAATGCTAACCACGCTGCGACTTCCCCAAGTCTGAAGAAGGTGTTGTTGCTCAAGCCGCGCGGATTCTGCGCCGGCGTGGTACGCGCGATCGATATTGTGAAGATCGCACTGGACACCTTTGGTGCGCCCATTTACGTGCGCCGGGAAATTGTCCATAACCGGTACGTAGTCAATGAGTTGGCCGAAAAAGGCGCGATCTTCGTCCACGAAATCGACGATGTGCCTGACGGTCAGCGCGTCATTTATTCGGCCCACGGGGTCTCCCCGGCGGTGCGCGACCGCAGCAAAGGCCGCAATCTGAAGGTGATCGACGCCACCTGTCCGCTGGTCACCAAAGTCCATATCGAAGCGGTCAAGTTTGCCAAGCAGGGCTACTCGCTGGTGCTGATCGGCCACCGCGACCACGATGAAATCGAGGGAACACTCGGCGAAGCGCCCGAGGTGACTCAGGTCGTCTCCAACGTGGCCGAGGTCGAGGCGCTGGTGGTGCCCGATCCCGATCGCGTGGCTTATCTGACCCAGACCACACTCAGCCTGGACGAGGCGCGGGACATCATTCACGCCCTGAAAGAAAAATTCCCCAACATCGCCGGCCCGCACTCCCAGGACATCTGCTACGCCACCGAGAACCGTCAGGTGGCCGTACGCAATGTTGCCCACAATGCGGAACTGGTTCTGGTGGTGGGTTCAACCAACAGCTCCAACTCCAACCGTCTGGTCGAGGTCTCGCGCAATCTGGGGACGATCGGCTATCTGATCGACAACTCCGAGGCCATCGATCCGGCCTGGCTCCAGGGTGTGAGCACCGTAGCGGTCACTGCCGGCGCGTCGGCTCCCGAGGTGCTGGTCGAGGACGTAGTGAACTATTTGCAGCAAAATGGCTTCTCCAGCGTCGAAGAAGTAGAGGTTATGCCGGAGAATGTCCGCTTCGGCCTGCCGCCGGAGATTGTGCAGGCCATCGACAGCGCCGCTGGAGCGACGACCGTGGCGGCGAATTGATGTTGGCTGCACTCTAAAAGATAGATCCCAGGTCTTGAAAACGAGACCTGGGTCCCCCCTCATAACGTCTGTAAGATAATGCTTGCCGAGTGACTGCTTTTGCGTAGAGTATCGGTCGGACGGGCCATTGGGGAATGAGAAACTTCGCCGCAAAAAGCGGGGAAGATCTCCTGAAGGGGTTTAACCGCACGGCTCATTAGGCCGTGCCTACCGGTTCCAAGAGAACCACGAGGCGTTTCTAAAGGTATGACGATCAAGCAGGGAAAGACGCAATCCGTTGCGCCGCGCTTTGGGCGGTTGGATGCGGACTTGACAGAGGTGCAAGCCGCTGTCGTTCGTTCCCGGGACTACCTTCTCTCTCAGCAGCATCCCGAGGGCTACTGGTGCGGCGAACTCGAAGCCGACGCCATGCTCGAGGCTGACTACATCTTTCTGCACACCCTTCTGGAGACCGGCGACCCTGGCCGTTTGCAGCGCGCCTTCACCGAGATGATGCGCTATCAGAACGAAGACGGCAGTTGGAGCATCTATCCAGGCGGTCCGGGCAACATCTCGCTGGCCGTCAAGTGCTACTCCTCGGCCAAGCTGATGGACCTTTCGGCGGACGATCCGCGCATGGTCAAGGCCCGCGAGTGGATTCTGGCCAACGGCGGCGTGGTGGCCTGCAATACCTTTACCAAGATGTATCTGTGCGCCCTGGGCGAGTACGACTACGACGCCGTTCCGGCGATTCCGCCGGAGATCGTTCTCTTTCCCAACTGGTTTTACTTCAACATCTATGAGATTTCCTCATGGTCGCGGTCGATTCTTGTCCCGCTGGCCATCATGTACGCTCGCAAGCCCTTCAAACGGATTCCCACGGAGCAGGGAATCGACGAGCTGTTTGTCGGTGGACGCGCCAACTCCGTTCTGCGCCTTCGCCGCGACCGCAAAGGACTCTTCTCCTGGCGCAACTTCTTCATCGTGCTCGACCGCATCACGCACTGGGCCGAGGCGGTACACATTCGCCCGTTGCGGGCGCTGGCTATCAAGCGCGCTGAGAAGTGGATGCTCGACCGGCTGGAGATGACTGACGGCCTGGGCGCTATCTATCCCGCCATGCTCAACGCCATCATCGCGCTGCGCTGCCTGGGTTACTCTGAAGACGATCCGCAGGTGATTCGCGCCCGCGACGAATTCGAAAAGCTGGGCATCGAACAAGCGCCGACCGCGGGGATGCCAGAGGCAACATTCCGCATGCAGCCCTGTGTTTCGCCGGTATGGGATACGGCGCAGGCAGTCTTCGCCCTGGGCGAGGCTGGAGTGTCACGCAACGATCCGCGCATGTTGAAGGCGGTCGACTGGATGCTCTCCAAGGAGGTCCGGCACAAGGGCGACTGGTCGGTGAAGGTGCCCAATGTCGAGCCCGGCGGCTGGTACTTCGAGTTCAACAACGAGTTTTATCCCGACACCGACGATACCGCGCAGGTGCTGTTGGCATTGAGTAAGGTCGACAATCCTCGTGAGCGCTACCAGCACGATGTTGCTCAGCGCGCCATCGCCTGGGAGTGGGCCATGCAGTGCCGCAACGGCGGATGGGGCAGCTTCGACAAAGACAACACCAAAATGATCTTCCAGTACATCCCCTTCGCCGATCACAACGCCATGTTGGACCCGCCGACGGTGGACATTACGGGAAGAATCCTGGAGATGCTGGCTACCTATGGCTTCTCGCGCGACGACAAGCGCGTCGAGAAGGCCATCAAGTTCATCCTCCAGGAGCAGGAGCCGGACGGTAGCTGGTTTGGCCGCTGGGGCGTGAACTACATCTACGGAACGTTTTTGGTGGTGCGTGGCCTGGACGCCATCGGCTTCGACCGTAACGACCCAGCAATGCAGCAGGCAGCGGAGTGGATCCGCAGCGTGCAGAACTCCGACGGCGGCTGGGGCGAAACCTGCGGTAGCTACGACGATCCCAACACCCGCGGCGAAGGCCCCAGCACCCCCTCGCAGACGGCCTGGGCGCTGATGGCTCTGCTCTCGGCGGGCGATGACCGCTCCGACTCCCTCGCCAAGGGGGTGCGCTGGCTGCTGGAACGGCAGGAGGCGGATGGAAGCTGGGATGAATCCATGGGCGAAGGCAAAATACGCCAGAGCATCATTACCGGCACGGGCTTTCCCAAGGTCTTTTACCTGGCCTATCACCTGTATCGCCAGTATTTCCCGTTGATGGCTCTGACCAACTATCAAAGGGCGATGAAATAGCTGCTCGCTGCTCGCAACTGAACAGCAACGCGCCGGCAACGGCGCTGGAGGTTTTCAATAATGGCAATTCCCATCTCCCAGATGTGGACGGTATCCAGCTACGTGGTGAAGCAGAAGCTGACGGGCGCCAAGCGCTTTCCCCTGGTGCTGATGCTTGAACCGCTCTTCCGCTGTTCGCTGGCCTGCGCCGGTTGCGGCAAGGTGCAGTATCCGCCCCATGTTTTGAAGCGCCAGTTGACCCCCGCGGAGTGCTTTGCCGCGATCGACGAGTGCGGCGCTCCCATGGTCTCCATCCCCGGCGGCGAGCCGCTGTTGCATCCCGACATCGTCGAGATCGTCAACGGCCTGATCGCCCGCAAAAAATACATCTACCTCTGCACCAACGCGCTGGAACTGAAGAAGCGTCTGCCGGAGTTCACTCCGTCGAAATATCTAACCTTCTCGGTGCATCTGGACGGGCAGAAGGAGCACCACGACTTCTCCGTCTGCCGCGAGGGCGGCTACGACATCGCGGTCGAGGGCATCAAGGAGGCGGTCAAGCGCGGCTTCCGCGTCACCACCAACGCCACCTTCTTTGACGGCACCGACCCCAACAGCGTGCGCGCCTTCTTTGACGAGGTGATGGGCCTGGGCGTCGAGGGCATCATCCTCTCGCCGGGCTACAGCTACGACAAGGCGCCCGATCAGAATCACTTCATGGGCCGCGCCCGCGTGCGCCGCCTCTTCCGGACCATCCTCTCCAACCGGAAAAAGACCTGGAAGTTCAACATGTCGCCGCTGTTCCTGGAGTTCCTGATGGGCGACCGCAACTACGAGTGCGTGCCATGGGGAATGCCAACCTTCAACATCTTCGGCTGGCAGAAGCCCTGCTACCTGCTCCAGGATGGCTACGTCGACAGTTACAAGGAACTGCTGGAGACGACCGAATGGGAAAACTACGGCGTTGCAAGCGGCAATCCCCAGTGCGTGAACTGCATGGTCAGTTGCGGCTACGAGACCCCGGCAGTCATCGAAGGCTTCGGCTCCTGGAAGGGTTTTGTTGGGATGGTGAAGGGCACCTTCAACATGTATCCCGACAAGAACGCGCTCAAGATGCTTAGTGAATCCGCGCCCCACGCGCCCGCCAATCTGGTGCAGATTGCCACTGCCGATGAAAAGATCCTCGAGGAGACCCGCGCATGACCGCTGAAGTATTGAAATACACGCTGGCGCAGGCCGAGGCGCTGGAACTGGCTCCCGCCGCCGCGCATGAAAACCTCGAAGGCTGGGTTCCCGAACTGGTGGGCGATGACGGCCTGCGCGAAGCGCTGGAAAAGGCCTTCGACTATCGCGGCGACATCACCATCACGCTGAAGAGCGGCGAGCGCATCGAGGCCTTTGTCTTCAATCGCCATACCGGCGCCACGCTGGCCGATTCCTGGGTGCAGTACTTTACTCCAACAGCCGCGGAGAAGCAGAAGCTCAGCTACGCCGAGATCGCCCGGTTGGAGTTCACCGGCAAGGATCGCGCCGCCGGCAAGCACTGGGAAGACTGGGTCAGGAAGTACAACGAAAAGAAGGCCGCCGGCGAGAAAAACATCGGTCTGACGCCGGATGCGCTGGAGTAAGCGGCGCGGAAGAGCGAAGAATGATTCAGCCCGGTAGTAATTTCGCCGCATTTGTGGGGGCGATGCTCGTAAGTGCCTTCATTGTCTCTCTCATCAGGGCCGCCCTGCTCATGACTCAAGGTTTTGAGCAGGGTTTTGGGGTTCGCCAAAAGAGCGATTCGCAGAGTTTCTTCTCCTGGATGGACAAAGGCGCACTTGGGGCAACTTAACTTGACAGCTCAACCCCAAACGGCTCATCGACATCCCGCGCTCAGACCAGTAATTTAGCCTTCCACCCCTGCTTTGCCAACGCCGCTACAGCCTTCTTATCGAACGACACAAATACCTCGCCGCCAAGCCAGGCACCCTCGTAGGCGATAACTCCGTCGGCGAAATCCGCGCCCGCGCTCATGGTCGCGAGGCCCGCATCCACAGCCCCATTCTCCAGCACAACATTCGAAATCCCGCGAAGCTTCTCCACCGCGCCGGCAGTCTCCGTCTGGCCCAAGCGATAGCTCTGTCTGAGCACCCAAACCATTTCGCAAAGCGCATGACGGCTGACGATGACTGCTTCGGCTTCCGCTACCGCCATGGCGGCGACTCGTCTTTGGTGCGGATTGTCGTCGAGCGCCAAACGCACCAGCAGGTTGGTGTCGGCAATGATCTTCATTGCTTCAGCCCAGCCATTCCTGCCGCTGCTGCCGCCTCGCCGATTGCTGCATTTATCTCTTCGATCGTCAGGCGCACTTTTGTCTTTCCTGCAAGACAGCCGATGAAGTCATCCCAGGCCCCCTCTGGCCGGGCGGCCCTGAGCTCTCCACGTCCGTCCGGCAGCAACGTAAGCTCCATCTTGTCCCCTGACCTGACGCCAAAATGCTGCAAGTACTCCTTCCGCAGCGTCACCTGCCCTCGCGCGGTTATCGTCAGTTTGGCCATAGTACCCTCTCAGAAAATTGTAATGCAATTCTGCATTATCATGCTATCCCTCAATCTCAAGCGCAGGTAACGCTGTACCCTTCTGAACATTTAAGATGATCTTTGCACGAGGGATAGAATGAAAGTTTTTCTAACCGGTTCCACCGGATTTGTCGGCCACCATGTAGCTCGCGCCCTCGCCGCCGAGGGCGCGGATCTGCGCCTGCTGATCCGCAAGACCAGCAATCTGTCTAATCTGGAAGGCATTGCCGGCGAAACCGTCGTTGGTGATCTGCATAATCCCGAAGGGCTCAAAAGCGCCCTTGGCGACTGCGAAGCCGTGCTCCACGTTGCCGCCGACTATCGCCTCTGGATTCCCGACCCGCAAGCCATGTACCGTGCCAATGTGGACGGCACCCGCGAGCTGCTGCGTATGGCCCGCGAGGCCAACGTGCGCCGCGTGGTCTGCACCTCGAGCGTGGCCACCATGCACTTCCGCACCGACGGCATCGTGATCAACGAGGATACGCCGGTCTCGCTCGCCGATATGGTGGGTCACTACAAGCGCTCCAAGTTCATGGCCGAGCAGGAAGCCATCAAAGCGGCGCAAGCAGGGCAGCAGGTGATGATTCTCAACCCCACCACTCCCATCGGCCCCAACGACGCCAAGCCCACCCCTACCGGCCGCATCTTCGTCGACTTCCTGAACGGAAAATTCCCCGCCTACATGGACACCGGCCTGAATCTGGTGGATGTGGTCGAGGTGGCCCGCGCCCACGTTGCCGCCTTGACCATGGGCACGCCGGGACGCCGCTACATTCTCGGCGGTGAGAACCTGACCCTCAAGCAGATTCTCGACAAGATGTCGGCCATCACCGGCATTCCTTCGCCGACCGTAAAGATTCCTTTCGCCGTTGCCGCAACCTATGCCTTCTTTGAGGAGTGGATCACCGGCCGCATTCGCGGCAAGGAACCGCGCGCCACCCTGGAAGAGGTGCGTATGGGCCGCAAGAAGATGTACGCCTCCAGCGCCCGCGCCCAGCAGGAGCTGGACTTCAAAATTGCTCCCGTCTACCCCGCGATGCGCGCCGCCATCGAGTGGTTCCGGGCGCATGGGTATGCGCCCATGGACAACTGCAAACCGTAGCGCTACACTTGGCGCATGATTAAGTCATTCCGCCACGCCGGACTTGAGAAGTTTTTCAAGACCGGCAGCAAGGCCGGAATTCAACCGCATCATGCCGCGAAGTTGGAAGAGCAACTAACCGCCCTTGACCTCGCACAGGGTGAAGACGAAATGGCGATGTTAGCGCCGGCGTCCTGGAGACTGCACTCGCTGCAAGGCAAGGAAAAATACTGGTCGATCTGGGTGAACGGAAACTGGCGCGTGACCTTCACTTTTGAGGGCGAGGACGTGATTCTTGTGGACTATCGGGATTACCACTAGGAGGGGAAATGCCCACTGATATGTATAACCCGGCGCATCCTGGCCGAATTCTCCGCGATCATTTCGAAGGCATGAAGATTACCCACGTCGCCAGGCACATCGGAGTATCGCGCACCACGCTCTCGAAGGTGCTCAACTGCCGAGGCGGTGTCTCTGCGGAAATGTCCATACGGCTCTCCGCCGCGTTGGGAACGCGTCCGAGTTTCTGGTACGAGATGCAGAATAACTACGATTTCGCGCAAGCAAAACGGAAGAAGATCCCATCCATCCAGCCATTGAGCAAAGCCGCGTAACCTGAACCTGAATGCAAACTACGCCCCCGTCTATCCCGCCATGCGCGCCGCTATCGAGTGGTTCCGTGTGCATGGGTATACGACCAAAAAACTATTGATTAGGCAATGAAGCAGTGACAACAAAAGATCCGTCATCCTGAGCGTAGCGAAGGATCTGCATTTGAAAAATAGCCACTATGAAGTTTTCGGATCAATAAATGAGAACCACGGGGGTATGGAGAGAATATGTTTGAACTCATCGATGATTTTGATCCAAAGCGAACCCGGCGTTTTGTTGTTATCGTGAGTTGTCTTTTAATCTGGGGGACGATGATTGTTTTTCTAAATACATATCTTCATCACAGCATCATGCAAGTAGTCTTCCTTCCAGCATGTGTTTTGATGGCCTGTCGAGATTGGTCGAAACGTATGAGTAAGTATCATGCAAGTTATCTTTGGGTAGCTCTTTCGGTCGTATTTATTGTATTGATTGCCGCCGCTAGAAATTTATTAGTTGCATATGTTGCCTCGCTTTGTTTAGTTGTGGTAATGATTCAACTCGAAAGCAGGATGAAAAATCGTTCACTGAAACGGGCTGAAATGGGTGATTCACAACCATGACCCAAATCGCCATCATTGCCGCCCTTCCCGGTGAACTCGCGCCGCTGGTCAAAGGCTGGCGCTACGAACGCCGCGGCTCCATCCACCTCTGGCGGTCCACTTCTGTGGATGCTGAAATCATCGCCGCCTGCGCCGGAGCCGGTGTGGCTTGCGCCGCCCGCGCCTTTGCCGCCGCCGAGAGCTTCGGCGCTATCGATCAGGTCCTTTCCGTCGGCTGGGTTGGAGCATTGAGCGAGGCTTACGAGCCGGGCCGCGCCTATCGCTGCTCCGGTGTCATCGATCAGCGTACCGGCGAGCGTTACGAGACAGTTGAAGCCATAACGCCAGCAAAAACCCTGCTCGTCACCAGCCCCCGCGTCGCCGACGAGGCGGAAAAACAGCGTCTGTCTGCCGCTTACTCCGCCGCGCTGGTCGATATGGAGGCAGCAGCCATCGCCCGCCTCGCCGCCATGCGCCAGATTCCCTTCCATTGCATCAAAGGCGTTAGCGACGGCTTCCACGACCGCCTGCCGGATTTCAACCGCTTTATCGATGCTCAGGGACAGATGCAGATGGGCAAGTTGATTGTTTATGCCCTCCTTCATCCCATCTGCTGGCCTGCGCTGGTGCGGATGGGAGAAAATAGTAAAAGTGCTGCTCGGGCCATGGCTGCCGCCGTGCTCGATCTGCTCCGGCAGGCCCAGTCAGCTCAGTGAAGGAATAGGCAGGACGCGTTGAATCAATCCATAGAAACTTTGAAGCTTTGCTCCGATCCAAAGATCCCCACCGAGATGCGGGCTGTCGTCTATCGCAGCGTCAACGATTTGCTCCTGGAGACGGTTCCGGTGCCCCAGATCGGCCCCGGCGAGCTGCTGGTCAAGATCGCCACCTGTGGCATCTGCGGAACCGATCTCAAGAAGATCCATGTTGGCTCCCACTCCGCTCCCCGCATCTTCGGCCACGAGATGGCTGGAACCATCGTCCAGGTGGGCGAGGGTGTTGCCAACTTCGCGCTGGGCGAACGGGTGATGGTCTTCCATCACATTCCCTGCGGTTCCTGCTACTACTGCCGCAAGCAGACCTTCGCCCAGTGCGCGACGTATAAAAAAGTCGGCTCGACGGCGGGCTTCGAGCCTAGCGGCGGCGGCTTTGCCGAGTACATCCGGGTCAGCGACTGGATCGTAGCCAAGGGCGGCGTCATTCGCATCCCCGAGGGCGTTCCCTTTGAGCAGGCGGCCTTCATCGAGCCGGTGAACACCGTGCTCAAGGGCGTCAAAATGCTCAACCTTCAGCCCGACGAGACAGTGCTGGTGATCGGTCAGGGCCCCATCGGCCTGATGCTGGCTGCCTTGTCCCGTCGTACCGGAGCGCGTGTGTTGACCAGCGATCTCTATTCCGAACGCCACGCCATCGCCGCCAAATTTGGACTGCATGAGCCCATCGACGCGGGCAGTGAAAGCGTCATCGAGCGCGCTCTGGCTGCATCCGAGGGGCGCGGCGCGGATGCTTCGATTCTGGCCGTCGGCGGCAGCGCCCTCATCAAGACCGCCATGGACGCCGTTCGTCCCGGCGGCAAGGTGATGCTCTTTGCCCAGACCCAGCATGGCGAGGCGGTGATCGATCCCGGCGCGGTGTGCATGGACGAGAAAACGCTGCTTGGCTCCTACTCGGCCTCGACCACCATCGTGGATGAAGTTACCAGCCTGGTCTTCGATGGCTATCGCAACGGCTTCGACCTGACCCAATTGATCTCGCATCGCTTTCAGTTGGAAGACGCGGTCGAAGCGGTGAATGTTGCTTCTCATCCCCAGGGAAGCTCGATGAAGATTATGATTGAGCCTGTCCTGGGTGGGGGAGCGATTGCTTCCAGTCAACGGGCGGAATAGGAGGGGCTTGATGGCGACGATGATGGCAGCCGCGGTCCTCCATGGACGCGAAGATATACGCATTGAGCAGGTGCCGGTACCCCAGGCCCGTCCGGGCGAGTTGATCGTCCGCGTGGGCGCGGCGTTGACCTGCGGAACCGACTTGAAGGTCTTTCGCCGCGGCTATCACGCCCGCATGATTGTGCCCCCCGCGCTCTTTGGCCACGAACTGGCTGGAACCGTTGTTGAGGCAGGTGAAGGTGTGATCGGCTTCGTGGCCGGCGACCGTGTCGTGGCGCTCAACTCCGCGCCTTGCGGCGAGTGCTACTTCTGCCTGCGCGATCAGGAGAACCTCTGCGACGATCTGCTCTTTAACAACGGCGCTTATGCCGAGTTCATCCGCATTCCGGCGCGTATTGTGGCTAAAAACACGCTGCATGTGCCGGAACATGTTCCCTTCGAGCACGCCGCGCTCACCGAACCGCTGGCCTGCGCCGTGCATGGCTTCGAGGACTCCCACGCCCATGCCGGCGACCGTGTTGCCGTTATTGGCGGCGGCCCGCTGGGACTGATGATTCTGCATGTGGCGGCCATCGCCGGCTGCGAAGTGATCTCCATCGTCAAGCATCCCGGCCAGGTGGAAGCTGCAAAGCAGTTGGGCGCGGCCCATGTGGTGCAGACCGACAACATCCGCGCTGCCATTCGCGACACCCGCGCGCTGACTCCCAAGCTGCAAGGTGTAGACATAGCCATCGAGGCTGTCGGCGTTCCTGAAAGCTGGCAGGAAGCCGTGGAACTGGTGCGCAAGGGCGGTACGGTCAACTTCTTTGGCGGCTGCGCCATCGGCACACATGTTTCACTCGACACCAATCGCCTGCACTACAACGACATCACCCTGCGCGCTACCTTCCACCACACTCCCGCCATCTGCCGCCGGGCGCTCAGTTTGATTGCCGGAGGGCGCTTTCAGGCGGGAGCATTCATTACCGGCCACGCGCAACTGTACGAACTCAACAGCGTCTTTGAAAAGCTGATGAAACGCAGCAATGAGATCAAGACGGCTATTGTGCCGTAAGACCGGGGACTAAGGGACTAGGGACTGAGGGACTGAGGGAATAATCAACCTCTGCTTCTGGCCGATGTTCGGAAATTTGGACAGTAAAATCAGGGCGCAATTTCACATGCTGCGAAAATACTCCAAATTCACCGGGTTTTGTAACAGTCCGGCACCGGTATTTCCGACCCGCGATGAATGAAACTTGGGCTTGTAGTTTGCGGAGGGAGCAGGGGCCTTCACGCCCCTGAAAGAGGAAGGCATTATTCCGGGCCTTTAGGCGCGGTTTTTATCACTTCTTTGTTTTGTTGAACTTGCATTTTTGTTTCTTATTAGGGCACGACTTTAGTTGTGCCGATACAATCAATAAAAACTTGGGGGGCTTTAGCCCCTGAGGGAATCTGAAATCGCCAACCAAAAGTTTGCACTAAGGCTTTTATGACGACTGCATCACCCGAGATCGCCGAATTGATTGAGCGCGGCTGGGCCGCTCTGCCGCCAAGCTATCGCCTGCCCGAGGTTGCACCCACGCTGGCCGAGGCGCGCGCCTGGTGCCAACATCTGGCCGATACACACTATGAGAACTTCCATGTAGCCTCGTGGTTCCTACCCAAGGCGCTCCGGCCGCACTTTCACGCCATCTACGCCTACTGCCGCGTCTCCGACGATCTGGGCGACGAAGTGCCCGATCGCGCGGCGGCTCTGGCCCTGCTCGATCTGTGGGGCAGGGAACTCGATGCCTGCTATGAAGGCACGGCGCGCCACCCCGTCTTTGTGGCGCTGGCCGAGACCATCCGCGTCTGTTCGATTCCCAAGGAGCCCTTCGCGGACTTGCTGGTGGCCTTTCGTCAGGATCAGAAGATCACCCGCTTTGCCTCGATGAAAGAAGTAATCGACTACTGCCGTTATTCGGCGAACCCCGTGGGCCGTCTGGTGCTCTATGCCTGTGGAGAAGCCGGTGAAAGCGTTCGTGAAGAGAACTTCCGCATGAGCGATGCCACCTGTTCCGCATTGCAGTTGGCCAACTTCTGGCAGGACGTGAGCGTGGACTGGAAAAAGGATCGCGTCTACCTTCCGCAGGATGATATGGCCCGCTTCGGCGTTACAGATGCGACCATCGCCGCCGGTGTGGCCACGCCCGAGTTCCGCGCGCTGTTGAAGTACGAGGTCGGTTATGCGCGCTCGCGCTTCACGGAAGGTCTGCCATTGATCAGTCGCGTCAATCGCGATCTGGCGCTGGATCTGGATCTCTTCAGCCGTGGTGGACTGGAAATACTGAAGGCTATCGAACATCGTAATTACGATGTATTGAGTGCCCGTCCTGCAATTGCCAAAACCACCAAGGCTTCTCTCGCCCTGCGCGCCGTGGCAGGCAAGCTGCTGCCGTTTCTGCGCCTGGGAGGGCTATAAGCGTGAGTCAGACCGCAAGACAACTCGAAGCCGCCTATACCGAATGTCGCGCCATCAGCAAGCGCGAGGCCAAGAATTTTTATTATTCCTTTGTGGCATTGCCGGAGCCGAAACGCAACGCCATCTGCGCTATCTATGCCTTCATGCGCAAGGCCGACGATCTGGCCGACGACGAAAGCTATCCTCGCCAAGATCGTCGCCGCCACCTGGACAACTGGATGGCCGATTGGCACGGTGTTTGCCATGGCGGAGACTCGTCGAATCTGGTCTTTCTGGCTGTGCGCGATGCCGTAGAGCGCTATGCCATTCCGCTCTCGCTGCTGGAAGAACTGGTGGCCGGTGTCACCATGGATCTCGACGCGGTGACCAGCGATGCGCCCGACACCTACGCTACCTTTGCCGATCTCTATCGCTACTGCTATCTGGTGGCCTCGGTGGTGGGGCTGGTTTGTATTCGCATCTTTGGCTATACCGACAGCCATGCCGAGAAGCTCGCCGAAAAGACCGGCATTGCCTTTCAGTTGACCAACATCCTGCGCGATGTGGCTGAAGACGCCGAGCGCAATCGCGTCTATCTGCCTCTCGAAGATCTGGCCGCGCATAACGTCTCGTTGGACTCATTGCTGAAGCGCCAGCCGGGGGCTCCCCCAACTGTGGAAGAACGCGCCTTGCTGGCCGCGATTGCCCAGCGTGCCGAGGAGTTTTATCAGGCCGCGCAGCAGTTGTTGCCGCTCATCGACAGCGAGAGTCGCCCCGCGCTGTGGGTGCTGGTCTCGATCTATCATGGGCTTTTGAAGCGCATCGAGAAGGCCGACTACAACGTCTTCACTGAGCGACTCAGTGTGCCCAAGTCGCAGAAGCTGGGCATTCTCGCTATCGGCATCATGAAGATGGGCTGGGCGCGCTTGTTTCTGCGCTAAATCATCAAACTGTCATCCTGAGCGTAGCGAAGAATCTGTATTGCTTCAGCCACAACGATTGGAATAGACCTTGCATTCATCGCAGATCAATTCGCACCAGACCGTCACCATCGTCGGTGCTGGCGTGGCCGGCATGAGCGCGGCCTGTGCCTTGGCGGAGGCGGGCTTTCGCGTGCAGTTGGTCGAACGCCGAGGCTATCTCGGCGGCCGCGCCTCGTCCTATCTGCATCCTGGGGTGAATGAGGTCATCGACAACTGCCAGCACGCACTCTTCGGCTGTTGCACCAATCTCATGGGCTTCTATCGCCGCATCGGCGTGGCGGATCAGATCCACTGGACCAGCGATATGACCATGATCGAGCCCGGTGGACGGCGTTCGCAACTTGGCCCTTCAGCTCTGCCTGCTCCCTTGCATGGATTGCCCAAACTGCTCTCCGCTTCAGCCTTCTCCATCAACGACAAGCTCTCTCTGGCTCGCGCCTTCAGTGCGCTGATGCGACCGGTTGCGAGTGACTCCACCGAGAGTTTGGGAGCGTGGCTCAGGCGGCACAAACAGAGTGATGGCGCGCTCAACCGCTTCTGGCGGCTGGTGATTGCCAGCGCGCTCAATGCGGAGATAGATTCCATCTCCTTGCCCTACGCGGCCAAGGTGATTCGCGAACTCTTTCTCAACTCCGCTGAAGCGGGCAGCATGGGCATGAGCCGGGTTCCTTTGAGCCAGCTCTATGCGCCGGTACCGGCCTATCTGGAAGCGCATGGCGGCAACCTGCACCTCAACACACATACCGATGGTGCGGTGTGGGATGATGTGCGCAGGCAATGGACCATCCACACGCGGGGCCGTGAACTTGTTTCTGACTTTTTGTTAGTAGCCTTGCCCTTTGAGGCCATGGGCAAGCTGCTGCCGGAGATGCCGGAGGCCGAGGAAGCAGCGCACCTGGCCAGCCAGATCAAACGCCATGAACACTGGCCGATTTGCAGCGTACACCTGTGGTTTGATCGCGCTATCACCGATCTCGAACACGCCGTGTTGCTGGATCGCGAGGTTCACTGGATGTATAACCAGTCGCGCTTGCAGACCGGCCGCGGTGGCCATTACATCGAACTGGTGATCAGCGCCACGCGTTCCTTCGCGGCGTTGTCTCGCGAGGCCGCTATCAAGTTGGTGCTCAGCGAACTGGAAGAGTTCTTTCCGCTGGTGAATGAAGCGAAGCTGGAGAAGGTAGCGCTGATCAAGGAAGTTCGCGCCACCTTTGGCGTCTCTCCCGACATCGATAGCGCAAGGCCATCGGCAATGTCACCATGGCCCAATTGCTTCCTGGCCGGTGACTGGGTTGCTACCGGTTGGCCCTCTACGATGGAGAGCGCGGCGCGCAGCGGTCATCTTGCCGCCGAAGCCTTGGCAGATCAAGCCGGAGTGCCCATGAAATGCTTTGAAGCAGACTTGCAGCCCAAGGGGCTGATGAAGTTTTTGAGGTAAAGTATTGATCAATGTCAGCGAAGTCGAGATCATCCTAGCTGATCCCTGATCCCTTACCACTCAGTGCGCCAAAAAATAAACCCCGATGCACACCAGCACCGCAGCGGTCCAACGTCTGCGGTCAACATTCTCGTGCAGGAAGATTTTGGCGGCGATGGTGTTGGTGACCAGCGTCAGCGAGGCCGCTGCGGGGCCGACCAGGCTCAGGTTCATGTGGTTGAGCGCGAAGAGAAGCGAGAAAAAAGCTACCGCCATGAAGAAGATGCCGGCCAAAAAGAGCGGGCAGGTGACGACGGCGCGAATCGCGCCCTTCAAACCGGATTGAGCGATGATCTTGTCCAGGTCGCCCATGGACTTCATGGCACCGGCGGTCAGCACCTCACCGGCCGAAGAGGTGATCACCACGGTTGCAATCATGGCCGCGGAACTCCAGAAACCGGCAGAGTCAGCATGATTAAAGAGGTTCATCGTATCGGCTCCTCTTCGCAACTTTGTTCATTTAGGGGCAGCGCGGCGGCCATGACGTCGGCAAAGTTCTTTTGTTGGTTGTCGGGATTGGCCTGATCGACTACGGGGGTCGTCGAGGCCGGTCCTTGCGCGACAAAGCCCACACCCAGCGTGATGAGAAGCACTCCCAGCCAGCGCTGCCAACTGATCGTTTCATGCAGCCAGAAGCGCGCCAGCAACTCCACAATCACGTTGCCAAAGGCGGTCGCGGGCATGACGTAGGTCAGATCGGCCCAGGAGAGCGCGGTGAGATAGCTGGCAAAGTAGCCGATCAGCAAGGCGATGCCCAGCGCGATCCAGGGCGTGAAGACAGCCGCGATCAGTGTCGCTGGATGGGCCACGGAGATGGCCGGCAGGCTGGTCATGCCCTGCGAAAGGCAGGAATCGCCCAGCGGCACGCTTACCGACACAAAGGCCAGGATCAGGTATTGCTGCAGCGAAAGTCGATGATGCGCCATGAGTGCCTTTGTACTTCTTCGTAAAAAAACGAATAGAAAAGCAGGTCCAAAGAAACCGTTGAAAAAACTGTTTTGAAAGGGCACGACTTTAATCGTGCAGCTAAAGCCCGCATAATCTATCGGGCTTTAGCCCCTGAGGGAATGCGGATTCACATATTGAGGCTCATTCAGAGAATCCCCGGAGTTCATAACGCGCAGCACGGTTGATCTGTCTTGAAATGAAATGGAGGGCCAACGCTTCAGCGCCGCCCTCCATGGAATCCATCTAGAGAAAGCTAAACGCTGGCTTCGGCTTGCTTGCTGCGCGCGTCCTTCACCATCTTGTTGCGCTCCGAGCGCAGCTTGAGGAAGGCCTTGGCCTCCACGTAGAGCCGGGGCACATCGCGGTTGACGATAGCCTTCCAGATCACGCGGAAGGCGGCCTTGGGCCTGAAATAGTACTCGTCGTAGAAGCGGTGCACCATCTCCATCACGTAGTCGACGGGCAGGCCTGGGTACTCGATGTGCGCCATCTGGTGGCCGCCCTCGTCCATCATCGCGCCCTGGTTGCTGATGAAGCCGTTCTTCTGCGCGAATTCATAAAACTCGGTGCCCGGAAACGCGTGGGCGATGGAGACCTGAATCGTCTCGCAATCCAGCGACTTGGCAAAGTTGATGGTGTTGCGGATCGACTCCTTGGTCTCGCCAGGCAGGCCAAGAATAAAGTCGGCGTGAACCACCAGTCCCAGTTCATGGCAGTTTTTGGCAAACTCGCGGGCGCGCTCGACCGTTGCGCCCTTCTTGATGTTCTTCAGAATCTGCGGATCGCCGGATTCGAAGCCCACGATGAGCAGGCGGCAGCCGGCGTCCTTCATGGCCTTGAGGGTTTCCCGGTCGGTGGTGACGCGTGAGGTGCAACTCCAGGTCAGATTCAGCGGCTTGAGCTTGGCGCAGAGTTCGATGGTGCGGGGCTTTTGGTAGTTGAAGGTGTCGTCATCAAAGAAGAACTCCTTCACTTCCGGGAAGTTCTGCTTGGCCCAGGCCAGTTCGGCCGCCACATCGTCGGTGGAGCGCTTGCGCAGCGCGTGTCCGCTGAGCGTCTGCGGCCACAGGCAGAAGGTGCACTGCGCCGGGCAGCCGCGCGAGGAATACAGCGCGATATACGGGTGCAGCAGAAAAGGAACGCTATAGCGCGTGACATCCAGATCGCGCTTGTAGATCTTGGTAGCCCAGGGCATCGCATCCAGGTCTTCGATCTGCGGGCGATCGGGATTGTGCTGGATTGCTCCGTTCAGCCTGTAGCTGATGCCAAGGATCTCAGCCAGCGGCTTGCCCTGTGCAAACTCGACCACCGAATAATCAAACTCACGGCGGCAGATAAAGTCGATCGCCGCACATTCATTGAGGGCCTTGACGGTGTCTGTAGTAACCGGAGGCCCAACAAAAGTGATCTTGATCGCCGGATTTTCCAGCTTGATCGCCTCGGCCAGCCGCTGATCGCCCGACCAGCCCATGGTCGAGGTGAAGAGCACCAGAAACTCGTAATCCTTGCAGATCTTGATGGTTTCCTCGACGGAGACGTGATGCGGGCAAGCATCGAGCACGCGCGAACCCTCCAGCAAGCCTGCCGGGTAGGTCAGCCATACCGGGTACCAGTAGGACTCGATTTCGCGAGTTGCTGGCCAGCGGGAACTGGCGCCGCCATCGAATTTTTCAAACGAGGGGGGATTCAGAAAGAGCGTCTTCAAAGGCATAAGCATCGCTTCCATTCTACCATTACGGCAGTTTTCGGCCGCATGGGGTGCGTTTTGCTGCGTTTTCGATCTACTTGCCGTGCAACTCGCGCAGCCAGTCTTCCATATGGCCGAGAGCGCACAAAAGATTGAGGCGAGCCTTGCTCAGGTCGAACGAGGCATCCAGAGCCTCTGCGTACTTTTGCCGTTCGTCGATATGCGCCAGTTGCTCAGCCTTGGGGGAAACCTGCTGTGCTGCGCCTGGCGTGGCGCTGACGCCGTTGCCCGACTCCAGTTCGGTCTGCACGGCGGCGATCTGTTGGTTCGCGATTTGCTGCTTGAGCGAGGCGATCTCCGCCAACGCATCCAGTTCGCGCAGGCTGCCGGTCAGCTCAGCGATGGCCACATCGTTCTGTCGCTCGGCCTGTTCAGCTTCGACCTTGGCGCGCAGCGCTTCTGCTGCCGACTCCTTTACTTTATCGCGATGTCCCAGATCGAAGAGAGGAATCTGGATCTGAAAGCCCGAACTGAAGTTGTCGGACTTCAATTTGCGTGCGTAATAGGAGTTGGCGTTGTTGAGCAGGGTCGTATCGCGGCTGTAGGCGGCTACAAAGGAGATCTGCGGCAAAAGGGGGAACTGGGTGTCGGCCTTGGCGAGGTGTTCCTTGGAGCGGGCCAGCATCTGTGCAGCTTCAATGCCATGAAGGGGGCGGCGGGGATCACTGGCACGAATCTCGGGAATCTCCGGAATGCTGGCTTTGTCTGGCGCGATGACGCTGACTTGCAGTCCGGTCAACGATGCCAGTTGCTGGGCCAGTGTCCCGGCGCGGGATTCCAGATGGAGGCGTTTCAGGTGCAGTTCAGCCGCGGTTAGGCGGGCTTGCAATAACTCGCTCAGGGGATCAACGCCAGCCTCGGCGCGTTGTTGTTCGATCTCTACCAGTCGGGCGGCAAACCCCTCCTGCTGATGGGCAACCTCCAGCTCATGATTGACCGTGTCTAGCTCGATGTAGGCGGTCGAAGCCTCAAGAGCTACCTGCTCGCGGGCGCTTTTGAGGCTCAGAGTGGCGGCGCGTACTCCGTCCCGGGCCGACATAATGTATTGCTTCTGCGGCATGCTGAAGACCAGCGACTGGAGAGATCCGGTAAAGATTGATGGCGGACTGCCCATAAACCCCACGGAGGGAACCGCCGGTAATCCAGAGCCGAACTGGAGGCTGGGAACCAGCACGTCCGTCGACTGACCCAGAGCCGCTTCGGCTTTCCTGTGGTCGGTCTCGGCCAGCTTGACCGCGCTGGAGTTGTGTTGCGCCAAATCGACCACGGTGGTCAGCGAGACCTGGGCGGAGAGCAGCGTGGGCATCAGCAGCGCCAAAGCGCAACCCATCCAGACCCGGCTCGAATTGTTTCCTGTTTTCACGTCCACGATCCCAATCAATGCTTGATTTCCTGTGCGGGTCTGTATTCGCGCGCCAGAGAGAGAGCGGCGGCGCGTTCCTGCTGTGCGGCCATCCGGTCGCCCAACTCATCTTTGAGCCCTGCCAGCCTGGTATAAGCCACAAAGGCAGGAGCTTCCTCGGTCTTGACGGGGCTGGCCAGATAGTTCTCCATCATCCGGACTGCCAATGCCGTATTGCGGTGGGCGCGCTGCAGCGTGGATGCGCCGTTATACAGGGCCACGCTGGCGCGCCGGTCGCGTTCCGTGGCGTGTAGGCCGCTGTTGATCGCCGTATCCATCTCCGTCCAGCGCTCGTGTCGGCGGAAGAAGCTGGCCAGCGACATCCACTGAAAGGCCGGGTGCGCCCCGGCGGAGATTGCCAGCCGGAATTCCCGCTCTGCCGTCCCCAGATCTTTGTGTTCTTCGGCGATGTTGGCGCGCAGCTCATGGGCTCGGGCCGGGTCAACTTTGTCGAGTTGCAGGGCTACCCCTTCGGCCTTGTTCGATCCTCCGCCGACAACACTGGGTGCCGAATAGTAAAACTCTCCCAGATCCGCCAACGCTTCGGCATTGCGAGGATCGAGGCGCACCGCCTCTTCGAACTCTGCCCGAACCCGCTTGCTCAACGAATAAGCATTGAGAAATGAGGCGCGATCTGCCTTCTCGCCCAGGGTGCGGCCCAGCCAAAGATGGAAGTTGGAGTTGTTTCCCTCCATTCGTACCGCCATCTCGCATTCACTGGCGGCATGATCCCATTGCTCCAGGGTGTACAGCACGCGGCATTTCAGGTTGTGTGCTTCGGCGCTTCCCGCGGTCGGGCTGCTGAGCAGCGTCAGCGCGCGGTCCGCCTCGCCAGCCTGCAATGCGGTGTTGGCCTGCGCGATTGGGTCCTTGGGCGACTGCGCAGAGAACCTGCCCAGCGCCAGAAGCGCCAATCCAGCCGTCAATAACCCTCTTCGCAGTGCCTTCACCGTATGACCTTGATCGGGATGCCCTCCTGCAAGGGCTGCCCGTTGAGTGTTCCCGTCGAGACTTCATCCCCATCCTGCAATCCACTCAGAATGGAGACCTGGGTAAGATTGATCATTCCGATCGTCACCGGAGTGCGTTGCAATCCAGCGGCGGCGACCTTGAAGACGTAGTACTTGCCACCCTCCGAATACAGGGCCTCACGGGGGATCGACAGGGCATTGGCCTCGCTGGAGGTGGTCACAGTTACGGTTACGTTTGTGTCCGGAAGCAGGCTGCCATCGGCGTCGTCGATCGCTACCAGTACCTCGCCCACACTGCGCGTGCCGTAGGAGATTACCGTGACCGGAACGCGAACGATGTGTCCGTGCCAGAGGCTACCCGGTTTGGCATCCCACTTGATGGAGATCTTTTGTCCGACTGCCAGCTTGCCGATATCCGGCTCGTCAAAATAGGCGCGCACCTGCTCCTGGCGCAGATCCGCCATCTGCAACAATGTCTTGCCTTCCTCGGTAAATTCGGAGCGGCCAACATTGATGGAATATACGGTGCCGGCAGCCGGTGCACGGATCGCGGTTTTATTCAGCACATCCTGTGCCGCGGCCAGGTTGGCCTCGGCTTCGGTGAGAGTTGCCTGAGCCCGCGCCACTTCCATCGTGGAGTAGCGGTTGTGTGCGCTCTCCTCGGCCGCATGCAAGCTGGCCTCGGCACTCTCCAGTCGCTGCCGTGCTCCGGTCACTTCACTGGCCGAGGCCGCGCCGGTGGCGTTGAGCCGGGTCATGGCTTCCAGATCATGGCGATCCTGATCGCGTTCGATGCGGGCGCGGGTGACTTCCGCCGCTGCCTGCTGGCGCTCCTGCAAGCTGCCGTTATGAGTGGCTGCTTCCACTGCTGCCTGAGCTGCCTTTACGCCGCTTTCGGCGCTGGCTACTTTGGCTTTGGCCTGAATGTCATCCAATTGCATCAATAATTTGCCAGCCGGAACCACTTCCCCCGGCAACACATACACGGCCTTGACGGTGGTCGCCAGCGGGCTGTGCACCTCGTAATTCACCGCCGGCTCAACCCTGCCGTTGGTCGGAACTGTATTCACCAGTTCGGCGTGCGCCGCTTTAACGACACGCACCGGCAAACGATCCCGGGTGAGGGTCCGCACCGAGAAAAATACCACTACCGTCAGTACTGCCGCCCCCAGCCATAACCACTTCCGGTCCAATTGCGTTCTCGCTTCCTTGATTACTTAACCTGAGCCAGTATATAAGACTCCCAAACCTGCCCATAAGGAGCAAAAAAATGAGTTGCGCGGCCGGAGTGGTCTGGCCTCTGTTCAGCACACTCCCAGACTCGTACAATCAAAGTATGGCTTTGCAACCTCGCTACACTGATGAACACGCCATGGCGGGCCTCGATTTTCCCTTTCCCGCTATTGAAACCTGGCCGAATCAGTTTCCCGGCTACGAGATCCTGATCGACGATCCGGAACTGACCTCGGTCTGCCCCAAGACCGGTTTGCCCGATTTCGGCGTGCTGACCATCCGCTACATGCCCAAAGAGCGCTGTCTGGAGCTGAAATCGCTCAAAGAATACCTCTTTTGCTACCGCAACCTGGGAATCTTTCAGGAAAACATCGTCAACCAGGTGCTGGAAGACGTGGTCAAGGCCACCGATCCAGTCTGGGCCGTCATTCGCGGCGAGTTTCGCCCCCGTGGCGGTATAGGCACCACCGTCGAAGCCTGCTGGCCCCGTCCCAGCACCGGCAGTGGGGCAGGCACCTGCGGTGCGGCAGACGCCGCTGACGCGGCAAAGTAACCTTGCATTTCGACAAATCTTCGCTCCGCGCCTTTTTTCTAGGCGTGGACGAGCCGAAGGCGACTGCCGCACCGCAGGTGCCCGCGCCAGCAATAAAGCGCGGAATCGGACTGTTGGGCTATCTGAAGCACCCAAACCGATGCATGGTCTATCTCCCAGGCATCCGTGAACCCCTTGGTGAAGCAGTCCCGGATGAGTCCTGCATCGACAGTTCAGCGTCTTTGTATTGGCGCAGGCATCTGCGCTGCGCCAGGCACCTGCGGTGCGGTAGCCGCAAAGTATTCTGGCAACTCGACAATCTCCGCTCCGCGCCTTGTTTCTAGGCGCTGATCACGCGAAGCGGTCTGCCGCACCGCAGGTGCCAGGTGCCTAATATAGATTCCGTATCTGCCGATGAAAGATGAAGATAGCGTGAATGGAGGTAGTCGAGCATCCGATGAATAGTTCTTCCGGCGTTGTGCCGCAGGTCAAAGAGAGTGCTCGTATGCCTCAAAATATCTCCCATCGCGATCCGCTGACGGGGCTGCCCAACCGCGTTCTCTATGACGATTGCTTGCAGCAGGCCATACGCAATGCCCGTCGTCACCAGCAGCCTCTGGCGGTGGTGAGCCTGGAACTGGATGGCTTCAAGAGCATCAACGAGCGCCATGGCCGGGTTGTTTGCGATCAGGTTCTGGCCACACTGGCTGAGAACATGAAACGGGTCCTGCGCAAGGGAGATTTGCTGGCGCGGCTCTGCGGTCAGGAGTTTGCCGCAGTGCTTCACGATCTGCATGATCCGCACGACAGCATTCCGGCGATCACTCGTCTGCTGGATGCCGTCACTGAGCCTGTTCAGATCGGCAATCAGGTTCATTATGCTACGGCCAGCATGGGGATTACCTTTTATCCCCAGGCCGAAGAACTGGATGCGGACCAGCTTCTGGCTCAGGCCGTGCAGGCCATGCAGCAGGCCAAGCGCGCCGGCCGTAATCTCTATCACTTTTTTGATGCCGCCAAGTTGGTTCCGCGCCCCTGTGAGGATGACCTCCTGGATCGCATTCGCCAGGCCATGGAAGCCGGAGAGTTCGTTCTCTATTACCAACCCAAGGTCAATATGCGTGCGGGCAAGGTAGTGGGCGTTGAGGCACTGATCCGTTGGCACCATCCCGAACGTGGGCTTTTGGCTCCGAGTGAGTTTTTGCCCGTTATCGAAGACCATCGGCTCTCGGTGGATCTGGGCGAGTGGGCGATCGAGACGGTTCTAAATCAGATGGAAGAGTGGCGAGCGGCCGGGCTGCAACTCGTCGTCAGCGTCAACGTCAGTTCCCATCACCTGCAACAGAACAACTTTCCGGAAAGCTTGACGGCGATGCTGGCCTCTCATCCCAGCATCTCTCCCTCCAGCCTGGAGTTGGAAATTCTGGGCAGCGGCACGCACCAGGACGCCGAACAGTTGGCAGAAGTGGTCCGGGGTTGCCGCCATATCGGCGTTTCAGTGGCGCTGGACGACTTTGGCTCTGGTCGCTCCTCGCTCGAAGATCTGAAGCGGCTGCCGGCCAACGTGCTCAAGATCGATTCCGGCTTTGTGCGCAACATTCTCGACAGCACGGAAGATTTGGCCATCCTCGAAGGTGTGTTGGGACTGGCCACGGCCTTTCGCCGCCAGTTTATTGCCGAAGGGGTCGAGAGCCCAGAACACTGTTTGTTATTGCTGCGGTTGGGTTGCGACCTCGTCCAGGGCTACGGCATCGCCCGCCCCATGGAGGCGCAGGATCTGCTCGGATGGGTCGCCGCATGGCGTCCCGATCCGCAGTGGGCCGTTGCTACTTCGCGTGGGTTGGATGAGCGTCTGCTGGTCTACACCAGCGTCGAGCACAAAGCCTGGATTGTATCGCTGGAAGCCTATATCAAAGGCGAACTCGAGACCGAACCCCGGCTCAATCGCCATCTGTGCCAGTTGGGAGCTTTTGTCGACGCTACTGAGCAGGCAGGGCACAACTCACAGCCGGCTTTTCAGGCGATTGCCGCGCTGCACTGGCGCATTCACGCCATGGCCCAGGGCATCGTCAAGCTGCACACCCAGGGAAAAAGCACTGAAGCATTGGCTCGCCTCGCTGACCTCCAAGGTTTGCTAGAGAACCTGCTTTTGCAGCTCAAGAGCTTCCGGCTGAAAAATTAGACGCTATCGGGAACACTACACCTGTGATCTCTTCAAAAGGAATGAACTACTAAACCCTTCATCCTGAGCATCTTGACTTGCCGCGGGGAGTTATAGCGGTTTCCCAAGACCAGAGGTTTCCTAATCTCTGGTCTTCACTTGTCATCTTTTACTTTCATCCTGCTCACTTGCTTTGGCCCAGTCCAGGTGGGAGGTGCAAGGAACTCCGGTTGCGAATAAGTGCTTCCAATTCTTTGCGCACATGCTGGAAGACTGCACTCCAGTTACCGGGTTCAAGTTGCCGGAAGAGACGCATCGTCGGATACCAGGGGCTGTCATCCCGATCATGCAGCCAACGCCAGTCAGGAACATGTTCGAGCAGCAGCCAGGTCGGTCGGGCCAGGGAACCGGCCAGATGCGCCACGGATGTGTCCACAGTGATAATCAGATCCAGTTGAGCCATCTGCGCTGCGGTATCCGCCATATCCTCTGTGAACGGAGCAAGTTCTGTGATCTCGATGGAGGCATGAGCGAGTTGCTCGGCGCCATCTCCCATCTGTAGAGAGTAAAAGTAAATCTCTTTGAGGTCGAAGAGCGGTTCGAATTGGGCAAAGTTGATGGAGCGAAATTGATCCAGTACCCGCTCGCGCCGACCGGCCCAGGCCAGTCCCACGCGCAGGCCTGTGGATGGAAAGGGAAGTGTCTCCGCCTTGCGTGCCGCCTCTGCGGGAATTGTCAGATAGGGAACCTGGGCGGGGATCGTCTCCACCATGGTCCCAAACGCCAGAGGAAGGCTCATTAGTGGACAATGCCAGTCAAATGCATGCAATAGCTCGCCGGTTGTGGTGAGCGAGTCAATGCCGGGAAGTTCCTGTGCCAGTCTGCGCAGGCGCTCGGGGATATCGAGCAGGACAGTTCCTCCCGCGGCATGCACCATGGGAAGATAGCGCAGGAACTGGATGCTGTCTCCCAGGCCCTGTTCGGCATGGAGCAGAATGCGCGCGCCCATCAGGGGTTGACCCCGCCACAGCGGCTGTGAGAAGGTGCGTGGCCGATTCTTGCGGTGATGACGGCATTCATAACCCTTCCAACCAGAGGTAAAATCGCCCATCTGTAGCTGGAGAAGGGAATGATGCCACTGTGCCTCAAGATACTCTGGCTTCAGAGCCAATGCCTGTTGATAGCAGGCCAGAGCCTGATTCAGAGTTCCCTGACGGCGGAGGATTTCGCCCTTGTTCAGAAGTGCGTCGACATTTTCCGGAACCAATGCTAACGCATGCTCCAGGCAAGTCATCGCTTCTTCCAGTTGTCCCAGTTGAAAATGGACGGAACCGAGGTTGTTGAGGGCGTCAGCAAATTCCGGCTTGAGGGTCAACGCCCGCTCCCAGCAGGCTTTGGCCTCATCGTGTTGATTCAACTCCAGCAGAACATTGCCCAGATTGTTCAGGGCTTCTGCGCTGTCGGGGTTAAGGTTCAAGGCGCGTTCCAGCACCTGCCGAGCTTCCTGAATCTTGCCCAGTTCCTTTTGAACGATGCCTAGATTGACCAGGGCTTCATAGTAATTCGCATTCCGATCCAGCGCCTGCTGGAAGGCCGCTTCGGCTTCGCTGAATTTGCCCTCTGCCAGCAAAACCACTCCCAGACTGTAATGGAAGGTGGCATTTACCGGGTTGCGGAGGATCGCCCGGTGAATCATTTTGAGGGCGATCTCATTTTGGCCGCTCTGATGAAAGACCAAACCAAGCAGATGCAGGCAATCCGCATGGCGGGGATCAATCGCCAGGATCTCCAGATACATCTGTCTGGCCTTTTCCAGATTGCCCGACTGATGATCTAGGAGGCCCTTTTCCAATAGCTCCGAAATCTGTTGTTGCGGCATTCGTTCGTGCGGGGATACCGGGATCTCTGTTGGTTTCGTTGTCATCAAACAACCATTCTCAAAGCAGCGCTTTGTGGCTACTGCCAATAATCTGCAGCAGTTGCTTTCCCGTCAGCGCCGCCACTCAATACAGCGGCCTTCCTGGGCAATCAGAGAGAACTGGCCACATAGCAGATCTTTTCTAAGGAACATCTGATTAATTCGATGTTTTGAAAGGGCACGACTTTAGTCGTGCCGCAAGTCATTGAGAAATAGCCTCGGGCTTTAGCCCCCGAGGGACGGTTTCTCTGAAAATGGTACTTGTTCAGATCTTACCTAAAACAGCTTCATGTGAATGACCAGATACTTCTTCGGGTCTTCGCGGATACTCTTGACCAGTTGCTGGGTCTGGTCCAGAGTCTGGTCGGCGTGGTCGTAGAGGGAGCGGTTCTGCACCATCTGCCCCAGCGTTCCGTTGCCCGCATCCACATTCTTCAGGATGTTGTCGAGGTGGTCGACCGTATCTTCGAGCTTTTGCGCGAAGGCCGGGTCTTTGGCGAGCTTGCCCAGAGCGCCATGACCGGCATTGATCTCGGCAACCAGCTGATTGGTGTTGTTCACGGCGGCGTTCAGGTTGTTGTAGAGCGTCTCGTCCTTGAGCAGCTTGCCGGCGGTGCCGTGGCCCTCGTCCAGAGCCGTGGTGATCTTGTCCAGCTTGTCAATGGCGGAGTTGGCCCTGGTATAGAGCGTGTCGTCGTTGACCAGCTTGCCCAGAGACCCCTTGCCCTCGGCGATGGCCTTGCTGATGGTCTCCATGTTGTTTGCCATGGCGACAAACTTGTGCGCTGTCTCGGGATCGTTGATCAGCATGCCCAATGTGCCCTGCCTGGAGTTCAGGGCGTCCACCAGCGTCTCCACCTTGCGCATCAGCGTGGTGACCTGGGTGATGGAGTCTTCGCTGGTGCGGATCACATCCTGAATGCTGGGCGATCCGGTGGCCTTGAGTTCGGTGTTGCTGCCAGGAGTGGGGCCGCTGGCGTGGGCCGAACTGATATCGATATAGCTGTCGCCCAACACTCCTGCCTGCGCGATGGAGGTCGTTGAATCGACGTGCAGCGCCTTGGCGTACTCTTCGCCTACCTGCAACGAAACCTCGACCGGCGTCGGGTTGCGTTCGGGTACTACCCGCACCTTGGTGACGTTGCCGATGGTGACGCCTTCCAGGGTCACTGGCGCGCCGTCCTTGAGGCCGGCGGCGTTCTCAAAGTAGGAGCGCAGCACCAACTTGCGTGCAAACAAACCGCCCGTTGATCCGGACATGAGAAAGATCAGCACCACGAGTACCGCCATGGCCGCCAGGACCAGCGCACCCACTCTCAGTTGCGACCACTGAATCTCTTTGCGGCTTGGCACGGATCTCCTCGGTAGTAAAAGTTATTTGTCAATGATCGCCTTGAGAATAGCAGAATAGCCGACTCTATCGTCCGTCTTCGAGGATGACACTGGCCATGGCCAGCTCTTTGGTGTGGGTGATGGAGAGCGCCGCGCGGGTTACGCCCAGACGGCTGGCGAACTCGGCTGCACGGCCATGAAAGCGCAGTGTAGGCTTGCCGCTGGGCTCGCGTACTACCTCGATCTCCAGCCAGTTCACTCCATGTTGGATGCCGGTGCCCAGTGCTTTTGCTCCAGCTTCCTTGGCGGCAAAACGCGCCGCCAGGCTTTCGGCGGAGTTGCGCTTGCGCAGGCAATAAGCCTGCTCCGCCGGGGTGTAGACGCGGTTGAGAAAGCGCTGCCCATAGCGCTCCACCGACTGCTGGATGCGTCCAATTTCCGTCAGATCGATTCCGGTTCCGACAATCATTGCGCGGTTACCCGTATCTTTCGAATTTTCTATTATTTACAGAGGAATCTGCGATTCTGTCCAGCCGCTGTTCAGCTTCAGGACACTCTGCAGTCCCCGATTCCAAATTACCACTGCCAAGTGCCGTGAGGCCCTGCAAGCTCATGGTGTTTCAATCCCGGTCACCGTGCGTGCCACTCCGGCACAATGTTGATGCTCAGCCTCACCCCTCCGATAAGACCGTTGAGAGGCGTACCATGCCGGTTACTTTTGCAGAGCAAGCTGTGTGCATTCCGTGGGCGATGGAGATGAAGGCTATCTCTATCGAGGAGCCGTCACGGCTGGTGCAGACCCTCACCGGAGCGATTTTAGGCTGCGGAGGCTGGGTGCTGAGCCGTGGCACCTCCGATACCGGCATCTTGAACCTGCTCTTTGAGTTCGAAAGACGGTCCTGTGTCGACATCTACAGCGTCCTGATCGCCGCCGGCCTGGAGTTAAGCCAGAGCGGCCACGTCCGCTTCACCGAACTTTGCCATTGTACCCGCAACCAGCAGAGTGACTGCGGAACAGAGATCGCCAGCGTCGAATTGGAGATTCAGACCTTTCCCATCGAAATGTCCTACTGCTCGCGCTCCGTGGGAGCTGCTTGAAACAGTCGTTCAGATCCGCCCGCTAACTAGCTAACTCGCTAGCCGGCCAACCCCGCTAACTCCACCAACCCCGATAACCCCGATAACCCTGCTAACCAAAAGCGCCCTCACCCTGCCTCAACCAATCCATAGCGTCTCTGCCATGACTCCTTGAGCCGGGTGCGGACTTGCGCCCTTTCAATTTCTGTCACATCGCTTTCGGGATTGGCGACAAAGCGTGCCGCTTCTGCCTTGGCCAGCTCCAGCAACTCCCGGTCGCGCACCAGATTGGCCACGCGGAAGTCGGGCAATCCCGCTTGCCGGGTTCCGAAGAACTCGCCGGGCCCGCGAATCGATAAATCCAGCTCCGCCAGCTCGAATCCATCCTGAGTGCGCACCATGGCGTTGAGCCGCTCTTCGCCTACCGGAGAGACGCGCTTTCCGGTCACCAGAAGGCAGTAGCTTTTGGCCGCGCCGCGACCCACGCGTCCGCGCAACTGATGCAACTGCGCCAGTCCGAAGCGTTCGGCGTGTTCCACCACCATCACCGTGGCATTGGGAACATCAACGCCCACCTCGACCACCGTTGTCGCCACCAGCACGTCGATCTCACCACGCTGGAAGCGGCTCATGGTCACATCCTTGTCGTCGGCGCTCATGCGGCCATGCAGCAGCGCCACGCGCAGGCCACTCAGCGGTCCCTTGCGCAGCTTGTCGTACATCTCGGTGGCCGACTTCAACCCCGCCTTGCCGTTCTTTTTGCCCTTGCCGCTCTTTTCTTCGCTGTTGGCGAAGAGCTCAGGCAGCTTGCCCTTGCGGGTCTTTTTAGCTGGAGGCGCGGGCTTTACAGCAGCCTCGGCTTCGTCCACAGGGAAGTCCAGCTCCGGTTGGTCGTCCTGACTGCCTTCGATCACTGGGTAGACGATATACGCCTGCCGGCCTACTTCCACCTGTTTGCGTACGAACTCCCAAACGTCTTCGGAGCGCTCTTCGGGAACACGGCGGGTGGCAATCGGCGTGCGTCCCGGCGGCAACTCGTCTAGAATGCTCACGTCCAGGTCGCCGTAAAGCGAGAGCGCCAGAGTGCGGGGAATCGGTGTTGCCGTCATGATCAGCATGTCCGGCTCGGCCTGATTGGGCTTCTTCACCAGTCGGAAGCGCTGCATCACGCCGAAGCGGTGCTGCTCGTCGACCACCACAAGCCCCAGCTTGTCGAACTCGACCTTTTCCTCGATCAGTGCGTGGGTTCCAATCACCAGTTGCGCCTCGCCGTTGTTGATCAGTCGGCGGGTGCTGCGCTTGCGTTCTTCGTCCAGCGAACCGGTCAGCAGCACGATGCGCGGCTTGCGCGAGGAGTTCTCCAGCAGCTTGCGCGCCGCCAGATAATGCTGCGTGGCCAGTATCTCAGTGGGCGCCATCAGCGCTGCCTGGTAGCCGTTCTCCAGCGCCACCAACATGGCTTGCAGAGCCACGATGGTCTTGCCTGAGCCCACATCGCCCTGCAAAAGCCTTCGCATGGGGTTGGGCTGGCGCATATCGCCGACGATCTCTGCCAGCGCCCGCTTCTGCGCCTTGGTGGGATGAAAGGGAAGCACCTCACGCAGAGCTTCGCGTACCTTTTCGTCAGCAGCGAAGGGGATGCCGGCCCGTTCCCGCATCTTGCGCCGCTTCAGCTCCAGGCCCAACTCCAGATAGAAAAGCTCCTCAAAGATCAGCCGCTTGTGCGCCGGCGTTGACCAGCTTTGCAGTTGCGCAAAGGGGGTTCCATCGGGCGGGTAATGAACCTCGTGCAGCGACTTTTCCCGGTTGGGCAAGGCCAGCCGCTCGATCATCGCCTGCGGCAGGCACTCCGGCACAGCGCCCCGGATCGCTTCCAGCAGGTGAAAGATCACCTTGCGCTGCCAGCGCGAGACCAGATGCGTTCCGCCCAGCGACTCGTAGACCGGGGTGATGCGCCCCACTTCGAGCAGCCGCGTCTCAGCGTCGTCCGAGGAGTCGGGCAAAATCTCGAACTGCGGCTGAATCATCTTGAAGAACCGCGTCGATTGGGAGGGTTCCACCTTGCCGTAGACGGCGATGGTCTGTCCGGCGTGGAAGCGGCCTTCCAGATAGCCGCCGTTGAACCAGAGGCACTTCATCGCCAGTCGGCCCTGGCCCACGGTCAACTCGAAGATCGGGGCGCGCCGCGTGCTGAGCAGCGCCGAACCGCGCACTTCGCCGATGACGCTGGCCATCTCGCCCGCCTTCAGCTCGTCCAGGCTGCGCGGGTTCTGCCGGTCTTCATAGCGAAAGGGGAGGTGGTAGAGCAGGTCTTCGGTGGTCTGAATGCCTTTATTGGCCAGCGTTGTTGCCACACGCGGGCCCACGCCGCGCACATACATTACCGGAGTGTCGAGGCCAGCCACACTTCGGATGCTAAATCCTGCAGCTCACACGGTCCAACCACCTGCGGTGGAGCAGCGAAGATGATCGGAGTTTGAGAAGGTATTGCCGCGCAAGCGGCGTCTGCCGCACCGCAGGTGCCCGCGCCTCGAAAATAGGTGCGGAGTGAAGATGATCGGAGTTTGAGAAGGTATTGCCGCGTAAGCGGCGTCTGCCGCACCGCAGGTGCCGCGCCTTATTTCTAGGCGCGGACCAGCCGAAGGCAGTTGGCCCCACCGCAGGTGGTTAGAGGAGGGCTTGGCGGGCGGCGCGGACTTCGGCGGCCAGGACGTGCAGGATCTTTAGAGGCAGTTGTGGGTCTTCTTCCAACAGTTTCTGGAATTCCTCGCGCTTGACGTAGCTGAACTGCGAGCCTTTCAGAGCACGGGCGGTCAGCGAGTAGGGTTCATTGCCAACCAGCGCCGGCAGTCCCAGGAGCGAGCCGTTAAAGGGCTGCATGCACAGCACCGGCTCGCCATTGGGCGAGGACATGGTCAAATAGGCGTCGCCCTGGTGCAGGATGTACAGACCGTGGGGATCGTCGCCCTGTTCAAACAGAACGTAATCTTCCTCGCACGTGAGGGGTGTGGAGCGCTTCTCCAGCGCCTCAATCAATTCGGGGTCGGCGACGAACGCCGTGGGGTCCAGCTTGATGCAAGGTTCCATAGGATTCAAAACCTGAGGGGGTGAAAATGGTCTCTGAAAGAAAAAGATCTCTAAAGACGGCTACTCAGCATCGTCTCACCACTTTGGATTGAAGATCCGTGATGTGGATCACATGCGCCAACCGAGCCTTACTGCCCGAACTGCTGCGCTGGCTGTGGGCTAACCCCGCGAACTCCGCTACCTCAGCTTCCTCAGCTAAAATCAAAGCAGTGACCGCCCAAGATCAACCCCGCTTTACGTTTGGCCAGCGCCTGATTCTGGCTGTGGTTCCCCGCCTGGTTTGGGCGCTTCTCTGGATCGTCAGCCGCACCTGGCGCTTTGAAGTGATCGCCGAAGAAGGCGTAACGCCGGTTCTCTACGGACAAAAGCCGGGTCCGGAGATCTACTGCTTCTGGCACCAGTGCGTTCTGCCTTGCACCATCTACTTCCGCCACTCCCGGGCGATTATCCTGATCAGCCGCAGCTTCGATGGTGAGTTGATCACACGCATCCTGCAAATGTTTGGCTACGACGCCGTGCGTGGATCGAGTTCCCGTGGCGCCAAGGAAGGTCTGTTGGGTCTCAAGCACGTCATCGACCGCGGCGAAACGGCGATCTTCACCGCCGACGGCCCTCGTGGCCCCATCTATCGCACCAAGATGGGACCGATCAAGCTGGCCCAGACTACTGGCGCTCCCATCGGAGCTTTCCATCTGGAGCCAGAGAAGGCATGGGTTATGCGCTCCTGGGACAAGTTCCTGGTTCCCAAACCCTTCACCCGCATCTGTGTCAGTTGGGCGCAGTGGACGCACGTGGACGGCGATCTGCCCAACGACGCCTTCGAGCCCAAGCGCGAAGAGCTCAACGCCGCCATCGAACGCGCCCGCCTGAACGCCCTGGCCTACTTCAAGAAGGCGCAAGCGTGATGATTGATTCATTCAAAAGGCCTGCTAACTCACAAAAAAAGCACTGTCATCCTGAGCGGAGCGAAGCGCAATCGAAGGACCTGCGTTATGGCTGCAATCTCACCAAAATAACTGTCATCCTGAGCGGAGCGAAGCGTAGTCGAAGGACCTGCGTTTGTTTCGCTCGATGTGCATCTCGGCCGTTTTGCAGCGGTTCCCGAAAGGCGCGCCGATGAGTAGCCTGCGCGTTGAAGACTTCGACTTTCATCTACCCATTGAGTTGATCGCCCAGCAGCCTCCCGCCGAGCGCGGCCAGAGCCGTATGTTGACCGTGGATCGCGCCACCGGCGCTTTGCGCGACTCCGCATTTGCGGAGCTGCCCTCGTTCTTGCATCCCGGCGACCTTCTGGTCCTCAACGACACCCGTGTGATTCCCGCCCGCCTCTACGCCAAACGCACCGTCGTTCGTGATCGTCAGGAACCGACCGCGCTGGTCGAAGTTTTTCTGACCGAGCAGGTCGCATCAGAAACCAGCGAAAATCTCTGGCGAGCCCTGGTCAAGCCCGGCAAAAAAGTCGGCATCGGCGAGTTTCTTTTGTTCTCTTTTTCGTCGGGGGAACGTGCTCTGGAAGCCGAAGTGTTGGAACGCGGCGACTTTGGCGAGCGCCTGTTGCGTTTTGCCCCAGTCGATGATTTTTTCGCCACGCTGGACCGCATCGGCCACATGCCGCTGCCGCCCTACATCCATCGCGACGATGCCGCCGCCGACCGCGAGCGCTACCAGACGGTCTTCAATCGCGAACGCGGCTCGGTGGCCGCTCCCACCGCCGGCCTGCACTTCACGCCTCAGGTGCTGGAGGCTCTGGCCGCCAAGGGCGTCGAAACCGCCCGCGTCACCCTGCACGTCGGCTTGGGAACCTTTGCCCCTCTGCGCGTTGAAACTCTGGACGAAGTCCACCTGCACCGCGAGCGTTACACGCTCAGTGCGGAGACCGCCGAAGCCATCAACAACGCCGTTCGCGATGGCCGCCGCATCGTCGCTGTCGGCACCACCGTCGTCCGCACCCTCGAACATTGCGCATCGCAGGCAAAAGGCAATCTTCTGCAAGGCCATTCCGGCGAGACGGAGATCTTCATCTTCCCCGGCTTCGAGTTCCGTCTGGTCGGCGCTCTGCTGACCAACTTTCACCTGCCCAAATCCAGCCTGTTGATGCTGGTCAGCGCCTTTGCCGGACGGGAAAAGGTCTTGGCGGCCTATCGCCATGCAGTCGAAGAAAAATACCGCTTCTTCAGCTATGGCGACTGCATGTTTTTAGGATGATTTTTCTACCACGGTTTAGATACTGACAACTGAGAACTGAAAACTGATCCCTGATCTCTGCCCCCTGTTCCCTGATCCCTGATCCCTGTTCCCTGCTACACTCACACCGTGCCTACCGAAACCAAGCCGTCCGTCTTTCTGCTCGACACCATGTCGTTCATCTTCCGCGCCTACCACGCCATGCAGCGCAGCCGCCCCATGTCTACCCGCACCGGGCTGCCCACGGCGGCGATTTACGTCTTCGCCAACATGATCAAAAAGCTGCGTCAGGACTTCCAGCCGCACTACTTCGCGGCGGTCTTCGACGTCAGCGGCGAAGTCTTCCGCGACGAGTTGGCCAGCACGATGGGCCCCCTGCGCAAATGGAACGGCAGGACCCAGAGCTTCGACGAAGTGGACTACGCCGGTTACAAGGCCAATCGCGAGGCCATGCCCGAGGACCTGAAGCGCCAGATTCCCTACATCCGCCGCATTTTGGAGGCTCTGCGCATCCCCATCCTTGAGGCCGTGGGCTTCGAGGCTGACGACGTCATCGGCACTCTGGCCCGTCTGGCCGCAGAGCAGCAGCACGAGGTCTTCATCGTCAGCGGCGATAAGGACATGATGCAATTGGTCACGCCACGGGTGAAGATCCTCAACCCGCAGAAGGACAATCTCATCCTCGATCCCGCCAAGGTGGAAGAGGTGTTGGGCGTTCCTCCCGAAAAAGTCGTTGATGTGATGGCCTTGCGCGGCGATGCAGTCGACAATGTCCCCGGCGCTCCCGGCATCGGCGACAAGGGCAGCGTCGATCTGATCCGCGAGTTCGGTTCAGTCGAAGCCGTCCTCGACCGCGCCGCCGAGGTCAAACGCAAGAGCTACCGCGAATCGCTGGAGCAGAACCGCGACGCCGTCCTCTTATCCAAGGAACTGGTCACCATCGATTGCCGCGTTCCGGTCGAGCTGAATCTGCCCGCGATGCTGACGCAAACGCCCGACCTGGAAGCCTGCCGCGAGCTTTTCTCCGAGCTGGAGTTTACTTCTATGCTCAAGGAACTGACCCCCGCTCCCGAAGCGGTCGTTTCCGAGCTTCTCGAAGAGCCAACCGAGGAGCAGAGCGCCGCATTCTACGCCGCCGCCCGCGCCGGCGGATTTGCCTTTTCTCTCGATGCCTCCGCGCCCAAAATCGAGGAAGAAGATGAAGGCCCGCAGAACATGTCGCTTCTGGACCTGGCCGAGTCCGTCGAAAAGGCCGCCAGCTTCTCCATGGGCCTCTGCGCCGACCCTGCTACGGCCCTGTGCCTTCCTCTGACCGCCGAGTTGAAGGCGCTGCTCGAAGACGCTGCCGTTCCCAAGCAGACCCACGACTGGAAGGCGGCTCTGCACATCCTCGCAGGGCAGGGAATCACCTTGAGCGGCGCGGTGGACGACTCCATGCTGCTCTCCTATGCGCTGAACCCCACTCACGCCACTCAGGCCCTCGCCGGCGTCGCCGCCCGCCACGGCCAGCCTGCGCCTGCCACGCTGGTTGGCGCAGCCGCAGCCATCCGCACGCTGATTCCAATTTTGCTGGAAGAGGTCGAGAAAGCCGGCGTTACCAGCGTCTATCGAAATATCGACCTGCCTCTGGCTCCCGTGCTCTTCCGCATGGAGCAGGCTGGCGTGCGCATCGATCTGGGTGTGCTCGATGGGCTCTCCACACGCTTCGGCGCGGAGTTGGAGCGGGTCGGCGAGCGCATCTACGAACTCGCCGGCCGCCGCTTCAACATCAACTCTCCCAAGCAGCTTGGCGAGATCCTCTTCACCCATCTGGGACTACCCGCTCCCGCCAGCCGCGGCAAGGGCAAGGCCGTCTCCACCGCGCAGGATGTGCTGGAACGTCTGGCCGAAGAGCACGAAGTTCCCCGCCTGGTGCTGGAGTTCCGCCATCTCTCCAAGCTCAAGTCCACCTACATCAACGCGCTGCCTGCTCTTGCCGACGCTGATTCCCGCGTGCACACCACCTTCCAGGCGGCGGCCACGGCAACCGGACGCCTCTCCTCGGTCAATCCCAACCTGCAGAACATTCCCATCCGTACCGAACTGGGTCGCGAGATTCGAGCTGCCTTTACCGCCGCGCCCGGCACACAACTGCTCTCCGCCGACTACTCGCAGATCGAACTGCGCCTGCTCGCCCACTATAGCGGCGATCCGCTGCTGCGCAAGGCTTACTTTGAAGAGATCGACATCCACGCCCTGACCGCCAGCGAGGTCTTCGGCGTCCCCCTCGCCGAGATGGACAAGGAAACCCGCTCCCGCGCCAAAGCCGTCAACTTCGGCATCGTCTACGGCATCTCGCCCTTCGGACTGGCCACCCAGCTGGGCATACCCATGGGTGAGGCCAAGGCCTATATCGAGCGCTATTTTGAACGCTACTCCGGGGTCCAGGCATTCATTGAAAAAACGCTGGACGAGGCCCGCAAGACCGGTCTGGTGCGCACCCTCTTTGGCCGCATCCGCCCCATTCCCGACCTGGACAGCCGCAACCCCAACCAGCGCGGCTTTGCCGAGCGCACCGCGGTGAACACTCCGCTGCAAGGGACTGCAGCCGACCTGATCAAGCTGGCCATGATCACCCTCGACCGCAAGCTGACCGAGCGGGGCCTGAAGACCCGCATGGTATTGCAGGTCCACGATGAATTGTTGTTCGAGGTTCCTTTGGACGAAACCGCCGAGATAGAAAAGCTGGTGCGCGAAGAGATGGAAGGCGCAGCCAAACTGGACGTGCCGCTGGTAGCCGATATGGCCTTCGGCGCTAACTGGCGGGATCTCTGAGTGGAGGACCTGCGCGCCCTGCAAGCAGCAAAAACGCCGCCCGAAGGCGGCGTTTCAAGGGATGAAGTACAAATGAGATTAGAGGGTTGATTCGATCTCAAATCCCCAGGCCTCCAGCAGCGCCTCGGGAATATACTTGGAATTCTTGTTCCGGCGAGCCCACTCACGGAGACGGGTAGACCGGATGTACTGGTCTGGGGTAAGCTTGAATTCCTTGACGATCTGTTCGAAGGAAGTCACAGTGGGCACAACTGGGCCGATGGGCTCCGGCTTGCCCCAATTCGGATTACCACGACGCTTTGCCATCGATTTGGTGTCCTTAAAAAGATGAGATGTGCTGTACGGCTCCGCCTGCAGGCTGGGGAACCCAAGCAGGCTAGAAGGCAGTCTAGACTTCTATTTTACGAATATTTTATTCAAAAATCAATAGCTAAATGGAAGGGAAGCCCTTTGCAATTCCGTTCTATCCCTATAGTGGGAGATATCTCCAAAACAAAAGATCTTTCGTGTCAGTCGTCTAACGGCATTTCTGACCCACGGGGTGATAAAACCGTGTTGGCCGAACCTAGCTAGCTTGCTAACCCGCTTATTCCCGCTCTGAGGAGGCTGACTTGCTGTCTTTGCCTCGCTCAACTCGCATTCTTGTTTCTTCCTGGATGCATGGCGTCCCGCAAAAATGGATTGCTTCCGCCGCAATTGTTCAAACTGGCGGCGAAGCCCCCCCGAGTGGCAAGCTATTGGTATGAAGACCTCATCCTGGAGAATAGTGGCCGCCGCCCTGTTGCTGGTGGCCTTTGCGAGCCTCTCCGCTCATGCCGTAGAACTTCACGTCAGCCGCGATGTCCTGCAACGTACTTTGCGCCAGCAGCTTTTTAGTGGCCCTGGCGGTCGCTACTACCTTAAGGGCAATGCCCAAACCCCCTGCTATGTCTTTGCCGACGACGCCAAACTTAAATTTGAACAGGACCGCGTAGTGGTTCTGATTCAGACCCACGCCAAACTCGGCAAATCCTGGGGCGGTTCCTGCCTGGGAATTAGTTTGTCCACCGCGCCCGAGGTCTCTCTGGAGCCTTTTGGCGAGAGCGAGACCATCGGCTTCCGCGACGCCCGATTAGACAAAATTCTCGATCAGAAGGAGTTGAATTTCGTTCTGACGCCATTTTTGAGCCATCAACTCCCTTCCAATATGAAGATCAATGCCGCCGATCTGCTGCGCAAGGCGCTGGAGGGCTCGACCGCCACTTCCGGCTTCAAAGTCTCGCTCGACAAACTCAAGATTCACTCCATGGTGATCCAGGGCGATGACCTGGTGGTCGATGTGGACGGGGTGATCAGCATTAAATGAAGTTTTAATTTGACTTGAAATGCCCCATATTCGGACATAAAAAGAATCGCCCCGAAGCCCTTCAGTGCTTCGGGGCGATTACTATCTCTGGCAAACGATTTCTCCGTGATGATTTACTCATTTGAGTGAAACAACAATGTGACTTAAGTCACATCTTGAATATTTCCTTCTGTGGGAATCGCGATAATCTACAGGAAACAAAAACCGTGGTAACCTTAACATTTATTACGCACTTGTCGATAAAAAGACAGTAATGTCTTCATTCCCGGTCTTTCCTTGGAGAAACTCTGCATGGTTTGGATCATCAATGCGTGTCTGGTCTGGTTTGGCAATCTTCGCCTGAAAACCAAGTTATACATGTCGTTTGGCTGGATGTGCCTTTTTACCATGATCCTGGGGACGGTGTGCCTGGGTGGCATTCAGCGCGTCCGGGAAACCACGAATCTGGCAGTTGCGGCCGAGCGAAGCGCAGATCTCAGTGGCAGTGCGTCCAGCCAGAATCAGGCCGAATCAAATGAAAAGAAGACAGAAGCGATTGCGAGCCAGTTTCAGACCGTGATTGTGAGTCTGCTGGCGGGCATTCTGCTGATTAACTTCGGGATGGCCTGGCGTCTGACGCACCTGATCGGCGATCCGATTCTTCATGCCTGCGATATTTTGGACCGTGTATCGCGTCGCGACCTGACGGCGACCGCCTGCGTCGAATCCGAAGATGAGGTTGGTCAGATGTGCGGCGCCCTCAATCGCACCGTGCAGAACCTGCACGACGTACTCGCCAGTCTGGCTGAATCTTCTGAGGGGCTGGAAACCTCCGCTGGCGAGCTGGCCGACCACACCTCGTGCAGTTCGGGAAACTGCCACCGCCAGGTGGAATTGGCACAGGAAGTACTGACCGCAACGCGTCTGCTGGCCGACAAGGGAACGCAGATCGCGCAGAACTCGCAGGAGGCGGCCAGCTCCAGCCGCGAGTCCAGTGTCACCGCTGAGAACGGCAGCGAAGTGATGAGCAACGCGGCCCGCACGATGGATGAGGTGGCCGCATCCTCCACCACCATCAGCGAGTTGATGCAGCGTCTTGATGGCCGCTCGCGGGAGATTGGCAAGGTGGTTACAGTTATCCGCGGTATCTCGGAAAACACCAACCTGCTGGCGCTCAATGCCGCGATTGAGGCCGCTCGTGCCGGTGAAGCTGGCCGCGGCTTTGCCGTGGTCGCCGGCGAAGTGCGCCGTCTGGCCGAACATACTCGTGTAGCCACCGAAGAGATCGCCAGCATGGTCGAAAGCATTCAGCAGGAGACGGCCAGCACCACGGCAGCCGTTGAGTCCAGCCGTGGCAGCATCGCGGACGGCCAGATGCGCACCCAGGAAGCGCACCAACTGTTGACCCGCATTATCAGCAGCGCCAGCCAGACCGAATCCCTGGCCAAGGGAGCGGCCAACGCCGCGGACGAACAGTCGGCGGCCAGCCAGCAGATCGCCAGTAACGCCGCGCAGGTGACCGAACTGGCGTCGGCTTCTCTGCAGGCATCCCAGGAAGTGTCACGGGCCGGACAGAGCATCCGCGCTTCAGCGAAGCAACTGAGCGCCATTGTGCATCAGTTCAAGCTGTAGCGCGTTTTTAGGCCGAAAATTCACCTATTTGCTGTCGATAAAAGGATTTACTAAAAGCAAAAGTGCCCATACAGCGAATTGGAGTTATCTTTTTACTACACCTTAACCGGGCCGTGGCCAGAGAAACAGGGAGTCAGATTGAAACATAAATCCACACGGTTACGGCCCTGCAGCTGTTCCAGAACAGCCTCCCATCGGCTTTGCCGACCCACGGGGAGATGAAACCGTGTTGCCCGCACCGCAGCCAACTTGCTGACCTGCTCATCTCCGCTCTGCGGAGGCTGACTCGCAGCCCTTGTTTTGTTGAACTCGCATGACTGTTTATTCCTGGACAACTCCCAATACCCTCAGCAGGAAAGCATAGTCGAAGGCGATCTCTTTGAGGTAGTCGTAGCGGCCGCTGGCACCGCCGTGGCCGGCCTGCATGTTGGTCACCAGCAGCAAGGGATTGTTATCGGTCTTCAGCGTGCGCAGTTTGGCAACATACTTGGCCGGCTCCCAATACATCACCTGGCTATCATGCAGCGAAGTTTTGACCAGCATCGCAGGATAACTCGCGGCCTTGAGATTGTCGTAGGGCGAGTAGCTCAGCATGGTGTGGAAGTACTCTTCCTCATTGGGATTGCCCCACTCCTCGTACTCCGGCACGGTCAGCGGCAGGGTAGCGTCGAGCATGGTGTTCATCACGTCCACAAAAGGCACGTGAGAGACGACGGCGCGGAAGAGTTCGGGACGCAGGTTGACCACGGCGCCCATCAGCAGGCCGCCGGCTGATCCGCCTTCAATGGCCACGCGAGCCGGGTCGCCGTAGCCTTTGGCTGTCAGGTGCTCAACGGTGGCGATGAAGTCGGTGAAGGTGTTGCGCTTGGTGAGCATCTTGCCTGCATCGTGCCAGGGCTTGCCCAGATCGCCTCCGCCGCGAATGTGGGCGTAGGCCATGACCACACCGCGATCGAGCAGGCTGAGGCGATTCGAGCTGAAGCCCAGGGGCAGTGAGTAGCCGTAGGAGCCGTAACCGTAAACGTAGAGCGGCCCCAGCGGCTGGCGGTCTTTTCTATAGACGATGGAGATCGGAACCTGCGTCCCGTCCTCGGCTGTGGCGTGCACGCGCTCGCTGGCGTAGAGGGTGCGGTCGAAGTCGCCGGGGATCTCCAACTGCTTGAGCAGGGTGGACGTGGCGGCGGCTACGTCGTACTCGTAGACCGAGGCCGGCGTCACCAGCGACTGATAGGCGTAGCGGAAAGTTTGAGTGTTGAAGATGCGGTTTACATGCGGTTGCGCGTTATAGGCAGGCTCGGGGAAGGAGATTTCACCCACCGCTGCGGCTTCAGGGCCCTCGCCGTCAAAGCGGTAAAGGCGCAGGCGGGGCAAGCCGTCCTCACGCTCGCAGGAGATGAAGAAGCCGGCAAAGAGGTCGACATCCTCGATCATCACATCGTCGCGATGGGAAATCACTTCCTTCCAGTGCTCGGGGCCGGGTGTGGTCACGGGAGCGGTGACTAGGCGGAAGTTGCGTCCCTGATCGTTCGTACGGATAAACCACAGGCCGTTGCGATGGTCGATGGAGTACTCGTGCTCATCCTCGCGGGCAGTGATGAGGCTGAAGGCTGCGGTGGGCTGCCAGGCGGGCAGCACCCAGGTCTCGCTGGTGGTGTGGCTGGCCGATTCCAGAATCAGGTAAGCGCCGTCGCGGGTGCGGCCCACTCCAACATTGAAGCGCTCGTCGTCGTCCTGATAAATAAGCAAATCGTCGCTGTGTGCGGTGCCCAGCGTGTGACGCCAGAGCTGAAACTGACGCTTCTGCTCATCGTCCTCAACAGTGTAGAAGAGGGAGAGATTGTCGGCGGCCCAGACGACGGAGCCGATGCGCTGAATGCGCGATGGCTCGTCGGGCGTGGGCAGCGTCTGGCCGATGGTCAGATCCTTGATATGCAGTGTGTATTGGCGGAATCCGGTAGTGTCGGTGGTGTAGGCCAGCCAGCGGCCGTTGTCGGTAATGTCGGTATCGCCAATGGAGAAGAAGGGCTGACCCTCTGCCAACTGGTTGCCGTCCAAAATGACTTCTTCGGGAGCGCTTTCATCCATGGCCGTCATCGTGCCGGTTTTGCGGCAGTGGATGGCGTACTGCTGACCCTCTTCAGTGCGGTTGTAGTACCACCAGGCACCGTCGCGGAAGGGGACCGAGATGTCCGTCTGCTTCACATGGGAGAGCATCTCCGCATAGAGTTCCTCACGCAGAGTGGCCAGGGGAGCCATGAAGGCTTCAGCGTAGGCGTTTTCTTCTTCCAGATAGCGGGTAACTTCAGGGTTCTGCTTGTCGCGGAGCCAGGCGTAGTCGTCGGTGAGGACGACGCCGTGCAAAGGGGTCTCGGTGTGCTCGATGCGGGCGATAGGATGCTGTGTCATGGCCTCTCCAGTGTATTGCACACCTGCCACCTGCGGTGGGGCAGCCGCCTTCGGCTGGACCGCGCCTAGAAAAAAGGCGCGGATTCAATGGCATGGTAATTCTGATGAAAATCATAAAGTTCTTGCCGCGCAAGCGGCGTCCGCCGCACCGCAGGTGCCCTTCTTACTGGCGCGGACCAGCCGAAGGCATCTGCCGCACCGCAGGTGCTTCCTGGTAGCGACCCAGTTCCTGGAGCATGGCGCAGTGGGGTTTCAGGGCGGCCAGGAGTTGGTCGGCGACTTCGGGAGTGGGAATCTGGCAGTCGATGAAGAAGATGTACTCCCAGGGCTTGCCGTGGACCGGACGGGACTCGATTTTGGTCATATTGGCGCCAAGGTCGGCAAATCCGCTGAGTGCTGCGACCAGCTTGCCCGGACGGTTCTCTGAAGAGAAGGCCAGGCTGATCTTGTTGCTGAGCGGATCGATGGTGGCTTCGGCAGCGCGACGAACCAGAAAGAAGCGTGTATAGTTCTCCGGGTTGTCTTCGATGCCGGACTGGAGAATCTGCGCGCCATAGTAGCGTGCAGCTGCTTCGCTGGCAATGGCGGCGGCATGGCTGTCGCCCAGGGCTACGAGGTTTTTGACGCTGCCGGCAGTGTCGTAAAAGGGTTGCGCCGACATGCGTGGGTGATCGCGGAAGATCTGACGGCACTGGGCCAGGGCCACTGGATGCGAGAAGACGCGGTCGATCTCGCCGATCTGAGCGCCGCTGATGGCGATCAGATTGTGGCGAATGCGCAGCAGGGTCTCCCGCTCCACGCGAACATCCTGGGTCAGCAGCAGGTCGAAATGCTCGATGACTGAGCCGGCCAGGCTATTTTCGATGGGAATGGCGGCGGCGTCGGCGTTGCCGGAGTTCAGAGCTGCAAAGACGTCTGCCGATAGCGCACAAGGCACTATCGCGGCGTCGGGTACAAATTTGAGCGCGGCCTCGTGGCTGAAGGAACCGGGTTCTCCCTGAATGGCGATCTTCATGGCTGTCGTTCTACTCCTGTATTCCGGCAGGGGCTGAATCCCCTTGCAAATTGTATTAGCCGCGTAGCCACAGGTCTGCCGCCACAAAGGCCAGAAAGACGGTGGCGATGACGCCGTTCATGGTGAAGAATGCGGCGTTGAGACGGCTCAGATCGCGTGGCGAAACCAGCGAATGCTCATAAGCCAGCAACAAGGCGACTGCGGCTACTCCCAGCCATCCCGCAGTATGGAAGTTGAAGAGGAATCCGAACCAGAGCAGCAAACCCAGCATGGAGAGATGCATCAGGCGGGCAGCCAGAAAGGCCGCGCCGACACCGACGGACTGAGGCAGGCTGTGCAGGCCTGCGGAGCGGTCATGATCGAAGTCCTGGCAGGCGTAAAGTACGTCGAAGCCCGCTACCCACAGCATGACGGCTGCGGTCAGCACGACAATGCGGGCGTCCAGGCTGCCACGAACCGCGATCCAGGCGGCGGAGGGGGCGATGCCCAGCGCCAGTCCCAGAACCAGGTGCGACCAGCGGCTGAGGCGCTTCATGTAGCTGTAGCCGAAAAGCACCATCAGCACCAGCGGAGATAGTTCGAGGGTAAGGCGGTTGAGTTCGGCTGTCGCAATCACAAAGAGCAGCGCCGTCAGTAACGTGAAGCCCAGAACGAAGGCCCGGGAGAGCATTCCGGCGGGAATGGCTCGGCTGCTGGTGCGGGGGTTGGCGGCGTCCAGATCGGCGTCCGCCCAGCGGTTAAAGGCCATGGCCGAAGAGCGGGCCGCGATCATCGCCACCAGAATCCATAGGAGCGTGCGCAGCGCAGGCAAGCCGTGAGCGGCCAGAATGGCGGCGGTGAGGGCAAAAGGCAGAGCGAAGATCGAGTGTTCCCACTTGATCATCTCCAAAGTGGTGCGGGTTTTGGCCCAAAGTGTCGGCATGGTCTTTCTCAGTTTACTTGAGGGGAGACAGTGCAGAGGCCATGCAAGGAAAAACGCCGCAGAGAGGACTGCGGCGCTTTTCTGGAGAATGATCTAAAAATGCAGCTTCTGCTTGGGGAACCAGGTGAGTTGGATGGTGGTTGCGGTCACGGTGTTCAGACTCGCTGGATAAACCGGTTGGCCGGTGGGGAAGATGGGCGCCTTCCAGTGCTCCAGTTGGAATTTTCCGTTGACCTCGAAGTCCTTGCCGATACGCTTGACGGCCTGGAAGTCCAGATCGTTCAGCGTGGTGCCGCCGGGGATGAAGTCGGTTGTAGCTTTCTGATTGCGAACGCTGGCCTGGAGCCACTCGTTGCCACTCAAATGCCAGGTGATCCACGCCTGACCGCCCTTGTCTTCGCGGCCGATCCAGTCGCCGAAGAGCTGGCCGTTGTTGGTGTAGCCCTGACGAACGACGCCCTCGTAGTACATGAAGCGACCGTCTTGAGGATAGCCGGCGGTCTTATGGGTGGGATCGCTGACATTGCATGAGGGTGCGGTGGAGGCAGCTTCGACGCGAATGTCGAGCTTATGCAGGCCCGGGACGTGAGAGAGATAGAGTCCCGGCCGCAGCCCGGCTCGCCGAGGTGCATCGATGGGAGAGACGTCGTCGTGAACTTCTGAATCGGAGTAGAGGGTCAGCCAGTTGCGCAGGTAGGGAAGCCGGTAGCTGAAGTCGAAGGCACCAAAGCGCGCCCCAGGATCGCTGGTAGTGAGTTTGGCATTGCCGCCGGCGCTCGTACTGAAGAAGCTTTGCAGAAAGGTGTGCAGGGTGATCGGTTCGTGTCCCTTGCCGCCCCAGATTGCAGTGCGTTCAAAACCAAATTCGAGGTCGCGGGTGGGTCTGAAGCTGACCTTCTCGACATGCACCCAGGGCGATCCAGGTAGAAGTGAGCCTGAGGAGGGTGGTGCTGGCTCATACGTGTGCCCCTTCAGTGCGCCCACCAGAAATTCATAGCGGAATGGGCCGGTCAGTTGGGAAAGCAGGGGGATATGCAGCGGTTCGATGCGGTTGATGTGCAGGGCGTAGATATTCTCGGCGTTGTTGGAGTAGGCCATGGAGCCGCCCTGAGCAGGCCCTAGCCATTCATCCTGCTTACCGAAAGAGACGATGTGGTTGAGCAGGTGGGTGGAAACATAGGCTTCCAGTAATCGTCCCTGGGTGGTGGCGCCGATGGGGCTGAGAGGGATGGTTGGCTGGCTATAAGGCTGGTTGGTGACGGGATTGAGGAAGGTGATGAGGTCCACGTTGGTGGAGAGATTGTTGGCCAGAGGTTTCGAGTAACCAGCACCCGAGGGCGCGCCTTGAAACTCGCCGCGGGCGTAGAAGACAAAGCGACCAGCGGTGGCATAGCCGCTCAGGCCAGAGTAGTCGTTTTCGCCGCTCTCGTAGGGCCTGCCGTAGTCGTTGATCAGAGTCGAGCCAAGGTGGAAGCTGTCGCGTAGCGTGGTTCCGCTGAGTGTACGCGAAGTGGAGTAGGCCGACTCGATATGAACATTGCCAGTTTCCAGCAGACACTCGGTTGCGATGCTGTAGTGAATCTCACGGGCCAGGGCGTCGAAGATGCCTTGCGCCTCGTCGACCGTTGGCTCCGAATAGGAACTGGCGTCATCAATGATGGGCGCGGACTCCGCCAACATGTGGCTCACGCTGGCCCGTGTCCAGGGACGCATGCCCAGATAGACCGTATCCACATAGCCCAGAGCATGCAGGCGCAGCACCGCGGGATAGATCCAACTGTCCACGGGAATGTAAGGCGAACCCTGGGTGGGCGATGCGCAGACCTGCGCGGGCGAATTCGCTGGCTGCGCTGCCGCGGCTCGCGGGAGTGCAGAGAGCAAGACTGCCGCCAACAGGGCCGCATAAGGATGAATCGTGAAAAAACTGTTTGGCTTTAGGCGCATTCTTATACTCAAATCCATAGCCCCCACTCTATCATTCGATGCTCGAAAAGTGCCGGAAAGATGACCAATAATGAGCCGGCGGTCAGACAGTTGCTATGGGTGATCCTGAATTCGGAGTGGGGCCCAGCAGTAGGGCGAAGATCAGTTGGTCGGCGCGGAATCAATTGCGATCTCGGGTTGAGTGTGGCTGGAACTTCCCACGGAGGTTCTTGCTGTCGAACTGGTATCGGCAGAGGAAAGTTTGTTCACGCTGGCGATGGCTTTATCCAGGGCTGCGCCAAAGGTGTTCAGTAGTTCGGACTTGATCTCTTCTCGGAAGAGCCCCTTGCGGCTCAGGTAGCGTTCCATCTTGACGATGGGATCGTTGCCTTGGGCTTCGGTGGTCGGGCAGGCCAGGCACTCGATCAGCGTGGGGCCGCGACCCTGGCGAATGCGTGCGATGGATTCGGTGGCTACGCGATAGATGGCCACCACATCGTCGCCATCGACTGGAATGATGGGAAAGCCACATTCCTCGACGTTGGTGAGCAGGCTGCCGGCTTGAGCTGTCGGTTCATGTTGCAGGACGAAAAGGATGGGCAGTTCCTGGAGCGAGGCAAAGGTCATGGCCTCTTCAATGGAGCCATCCTGCGCTGAATCTGCCGAAGCAATGGCCACTGCGATGCGGTCGTTGTCCCGGATCTTGTTGGCCAGAGCTACTCCCAGAGCGGTGTTGAGCAGCGCGGCGTTGGAGGCCGAGGGAGTGAGCACATTCCATTGCGCCAGTGCGGAAGTTGCTGAATCTGCTTGTCCGCAGTGGAGCTTTTGCTGCAACTCCAGAATGCGCTCCAGCGGCGCGGCTTTGAGCAGTGCAAAGGGGGACTGGCGGGGCGCAAGCAACAGGGTGTCTTCGGCCAGCAGATCGATGGCCACGCCGACGGCGGTAGCTTCCAAACCCAGAGCGGAGCCGGAAGACGGCTGCATTCGCTCTGTGAGCAGGCGAATTTTAAGCATGAAGGTGTAGAGGTCAAGGAGCTTTTGGTCAGAGATGAGTGAGAAACCGTGGTTGCCGGCCAGGGCTTTGGCGGCGGCGGAATGGGCTTTCGTCTTGGCCGTCATCGGAGCAGTCCTCACAGGATTGGATGCGGACTCCGGGGCTGGAGTCCGATTTTTTGTTCGTACTGTGACCATCTGGATTGGTCGTCTCCCTGATCCCGAAATCGGGATCAGGGAGACGACCTAACCGTTTGGACCCCTCCACCGATCCATCAGATCAAAAAACTAGGTCGAATAATCGGCGTTGATGCTGACGTATTCGTGGGTCAGGTCGGTGGTCCAGAAGACGCAGGAGCCGGAGCCTTGGTGCAACTGGATGGAGATGGAGAACTCCGGTTGCGCGATGTAGGCGTGGGCGGCCTGCTCGTCGAACTCGGGGGCGCGGCCTCCATTGCGGCAGATGGGCAGATCGCCGAAGTGGATATCGATCCGCTCTGGATCGATGGTTGCACCGGAATAGCCGATGGCTGCTACCAGGCGTCCCCAGTTGGGGTCCTTGCCGGCCCAGGCGGTCTTGACCAGCGGCGAGTGGGCGATAGACTTGGCCACCTTGACAGCCTCTACGTCGGAGACCGCGCCCTCGATGCGCAGTTCCACCACATGGGTGAGCCCTTCGCCGTCCGACACAACCTGGCGGGCCAGCGAGGTGCAGAGCTGGGTCAGCGTGGCGGCAAACTCGGCATGATCAGCGCCGACCGCAACCCCGCTGGCGCCGGAGGCCAGCAGCAGCACGGTGTCGTTGGTCGAGGTGTCGCCATCCACCGAGATGCGGTTGAAGCTGACCTCGACGGACTGGCGCAGGTAGCCGTCCAATACCGCCGGCTCTATGGCTGCATCCGTCAGAATGTAGACCAGCATGGTGGCGTGGGGCACCAACTGGGGGTGAATCATGCCGGAGCCTTTGCAGGCGGCGGCAATGCGGATTTCCTGTCCGTCCACTTCGAGGCGGGCGAAGGCGGTCTTTTCTACCGTGTCGGTGGTCAGGATCGCCTGCGACAACTGGTGGAAATGGTCGCTCTCGGAGCCAATCAAAGCGGCCAGGTCAGGCAGGGCTGCGATCAGCTTTTCTGCGGGCAGCGGGATGCCGATGATGCCGGTGGAGGAGGGGAAAACCTCTTCGACCGGGCAGCCAAAGGTCTGGGCGGCAGCGGCGCAGGTGGCGCGGGCCGCGTCCATTCCAGCTTGTCCGGCGGCGCAGTTGGCGTTTCCGGCGTTGATGGCGACGACGCGGACCTTGCCCCCAGTGGCACGCAGATGCTCCTTGTCCACGATCAGCGGATGGGCGGTGACTCGGTTGGCGGTAAACATTGCGGCGGCGCTGGCCGGTTGGTCCGCCACAATCAGGGCGAAATCCGTGCGACCACTGGCTTTCAATCCCGCTTTGCACGCGCCAAAACGGAAGCCACGAGGGATTAGTAAGGGTGAGATCTCAGACATAGGTGTGCCCATTTAATCTATCAGGTGTATGGACATGGAATGGATGAAAAACGGGACAGGGTCGCAAGCTGACGATCGGTTTCTGGACCTGCGCGAAGTCAATGTGGCGCGCGGCGACCGGGTGGTATTGCAGAATGTGAACCTGAGCATTCGCGCCGGCGAGCATGTGGCAATTCTGGGGCCGAATGGCTGCGGCAAATCGACGCTGATTTTGACCATGAGCTGCCAGATCTATCCCATGGTGCGCCCGGGGATGGAGGTGCGCATATTTGGCCGCGAGCGCTGGGACCTGACCGAGTTGCGCCGCCACTTTGGCGTGGTGGGAACCGACCTGCCCGGCGAGCGCACGGCGGTCACCACGGGGCTCGATGCGGTGATCGCCGGCTTCTTCTCGGCTTCGACGCTATGGCCCAATCTGCATGTCACCGATGAGATGAGGGAGCGCGCCGTTGAAGCCTTGGAGCGCATTGAAGCTCTGCACCTGGCCAGTCAGTTGGTGGGCGAGATGTCGGCAGGCGAAAGAAGGCGCATCGTGATTGCGCGCGCGCTGGTGCATCGCCCGCGGCAACTGCTTTTGGATGAGCCTTCCAATGCTCTGGATCTGGCCGCACAGCGCGAGTTGCGCGAAACGATGCGTCGCCTCGCGCAAGAGGGAACCGGACTGGTCTTGGTGACGCATCACTTGGGCGATATCTTTCCCGAGGTAGAACGCGTGATTCTCATGCGCGGAGGCCGCATCGTTGGCGATGGACCGCGCGCAGAGTTACTTACTGAATCGCGATTAAGCGAGTTATTCAACGCGCCGGTACGTATCGGGCGCGATGAGGAGTGGTTGCATAGTTGGTAAAAAAGCAGGGATCAGGGAACAGGGGTCATGGAAGGCGTGTGACTCTTGTGTGATTGGTAGCGCCGCTCGTCCTTTCTTGCAGTCATTGCCTGACAAGGTGGGAAGCGAGCAACAATCCTAACTGACCACTGACCACTGACCACTGACCACTGACCACTGACCACTGATCCCTGATCCCTGATCCCTGATCCCTGATCCCTGATCCCTGATCCCTGATTTTTCCGCGTACAAGATTGCCACTTCCGCGTCAATAAAAAACTGAATTCCACGATGGACCAAAGTTTTTTTCTTGACGAAGAGAATTGTTGACGTGGCGTGAATCAAGGAATAGATTGAGCTCACACGGGAAAGGAGGTAGATCCAAAAGATGCAGGAAGATTCTTCGAGTTGTACAGTACGTGAGGTGACTGAGGCCTAGGGCATCGCGCCCCAGACCCCCAGGTTGCCCCGGCGGAGAGTATCAACCGCATGGGACGCTACCGCATCCTTCACGTTGTGATGTTGCCTTTGACCGAATCTGCAGGATGGCCTTCTTAGTAGGAGCACACGAGCTGTGGCCCACGGAGCCCGACTTAGCGGGTAGCGCCATCAAAAATGATTTCTGTCAGGGAACATGAGTGAAGATGCTCGGGCACTCGCGGCAGCGCGAACGCCTTAGTCCAATATCCACAGTTCACCGCGACGGCCTGGGCAATGCGCCCAGGCCGCCGTTTTTTATGCGCTCTGTTCTAAATCGAAATTGATTTTTTCATTCAGTGATCTGCAACAGGTCTATCTCGCCCGATTGCTGGTAGAACAAGATTCATTAGCCCGGGAGCCAGTTTTTGGGGGAGCGGAAATTCTCACCTCCTCCGCCGGTGTTTGGAGAGGCAGGAATGATGAACTTTGATCTTGCATTGCAGAAGCATGCGGAGTGGAAGTCGCGTTTGCGCTCGGCGTTGTATGCGCGGGAAAAACTGGATGCCGCTCAAATCTCAAAAGATAATGTCTGCGAGATTGGAGCCTGGCTTCATGGAGAGGCGAAAGTTCAATTTGGAAAGCATTCCACTTTTCAGCATTGTGTAGAAGAACATGCCGCCTTTCATCGCGAGGCGGGCAAAGTTGCCACCGCGATTAACGAAGGCAAGAGTGCGGAAGCAGAAAACATGCTGGCCATGGGGTCTGCCTATGCCGAGGCATCCAAAAGAGTGGGCGTGGCCATCATTGAATTGAAGATGCAAATCAAGTAGCAGCCAGTTTTTAATGGCTGATGAATTGGGCCGGGAGAAGTTCCGGCGTGTTGCTTCACAGCGAAATGTCTTGCGGGTGAGGTACACTCAGGCCCATGCGGGTCTTCGGGATCGATTGCGGAACAGAGATTACAGGCTTCGGTGTGGTGGAGTCGGACGATACGGGGCGACAGCCGCGGTTGCAGATGATGGCCATGGGAGCTATTCGTTTGCCTAAAAATAAATCGTTACCTGTGCGGCTGGAGCAGGTCTTTCGCGAACTGGGCGCCGAACTGGAACGTTGGAAGCCGGATACGGTCGCTATCGAAGAGGTTTTTTATTCGGTGAATGCCAAGTCCGCTCTGAAGCTGGGGCAAGTGCGGGGGGTGGCACTACTCTCCGCGGCCTGCCAGGGATTACCGGTGGCAGAGTACGCGCCGCTCAAGATCAAGTCCAGCGTGGTGGGCTATGGGTTGGCTAAAAAAGAGCAGGTGCAGTTCATGGTGGCGCGGCTGCTGAATCTGGCGGAGTTGCCCCAGCCGGCCGATGCCGCCGATGCGTTGGCTATCGCCATCTGCCACATTCATACCGCTCAGACGCTGATCCAGCAGGGAGCTGTGCGATGAGAGCGCTGGCGGTTTTTTTATGGTGCGCCACAGCCTTGGCGCATCCTGCTTTGGGCGCGCCGCCGGAGGTGCAGTTCGAATACTCCAATCCCGGAATGACTCCGGCGCACTGGACGTTGAGTGTCCGTCCCGACGGTAGCGGGCATTTTCATGCTGAGCGGGGGCACGCGACGGCGGATGGGGCGCTGACACTGAACGCTGCTGAAATCGACCGCGACGTGCAGGTGAGTCCGAAGTTTGCCGGCGAAGTATTTGCTGCCGCAGAGCGCCACAATGGATTCCGCCAGGAGTGCGAGAGCCACTGGAAGGTGGCTTTCACAGGAACCAAGACATTGCGCTTCAGTAGCCCCGAAAGCCAGGGTGCGTGCAGCTTCAACTTCTCCAAAGACAAGGAGATTGAGGCCCTGGGCGATGAGATGGTTGCCGTCGGTGAGACGCTGGTGACAGGAGCACGGCTGGAACTGCTGTTGCAACATGATCGACTGGGGCTGGATGCCGAGTTGGAGGCTTTGATGATTGCCGCACAGGAGGGCAGGTCGCTGCAGTTGTGCGCTATTCGTGAGATTTTGCAGCGACTCAGTGAGGACCCAGCGGTGATGGAGAGGGTACACAAAAGAGCCAGGGTGCTGCTGGAGCGTGCGGCGGCGGAGAGATAACCAAAGCGCGTCAGCAAGTCAGCATTGAACTGCGTTATGGAACTTCTGATTGACTCATGTTTTGAAAAGGCACGACTTTAGTCGTGCCACAAGTTGCTGAAAAATGCCTCGGGCTTTAGCCCTAGAGGGAAGGTCTAGCTGATAAAGAAACTTGATCAGAGTTTCCTTAAAATCAGCGCTACTTTTTGGACGGATGGGGTTCTTATTGAAGTGAACGAAGGGGATTGACTTGCTCGGCTGGCACTGCCTGTCGAGCGGCGGAAAGGCGGGCATCATGAAGCGCACCAAGCGATTGGGACTCGCGATCAACGCTGGATTATGGATGGCGGTTGCGGTAGGGGTATTACTGTTTACGGTAGATCTGCGAGCCGACGAGAGCGCTCCCGCAGTTCATGCCGCCCGGCTGAGTAGCGTTGATGGCCGGGTGAGCGTTGTGCAAGGCGAACAGACGCTGGCCGATCCTGCAGTGGCCAATGCGCCGCTCTTCGAGGGAATGCAGGTTGCGGCGATTGGCGATGGGCGGGCAGAGATTCAGTTGGAGGACGGCAGCATCGCCCGGCTCTCGCCCAACAGCTCTTTGGCGCTGAGCGCTCTGCGTCCGCAGGGATCGGAAGTGCTGCTGCAGAAAGGGTTGGGCTACTTCGAGTTGCAAGATGCGACCTCGATGCATATTCGCTTCGGCGACAACGTGGTCTCGTCCAGCGGGCTGGCCGTGGTGCGCATCAATCTGGACCACCTTCCCGGCGAAGTGGCGGTCTTCTCCGGCAATGTACATCTGGAGCGGGGCAGCGCGCTGATGCTGGATCTGCATGGTGGCGAGAGCGTTGCTTTGAATGCTGCCGATCCCGCGCAGTACATGCTGGCGGAGAGCATCGAGCCCGACTCCTGGGACGCCTGGAATGAGGATCGCGATCAGGCGCTCAATGCCGAAGCGGCTGCACGGACTACGGTCGCTAACGGATTTGGTAATAGCCCCGCCTGGGACGATCTGGACGCCAATGGCAACTGGTACGACGTGCCCGATGTGGGCTATGTCTGGTCGCCGAATGACGCGGCGTCACCGGGGTGGGATCCCTATGGCGACGGCTACTGGATGTGGACGCCGGGCTATGGCTACGTCTGGGTTTCCGGTAATTCCTGGGGCTATCTGCCCTACCGGTGCGGCCGGTGGAACTATTACGACGGTTTCGGCTGGGGGTGGGGACCTGGAGTAGGCGGTTGTCCGATGGTGTGGGGTGTCGATTTGAATCTGGGCAACCTGCCTGGTGGCTATCGGCCACCGCATCGGCCAAGGCCTCCGATTCCTCCGATTGGACGTCGACCGCATCCGCTGGTCTCGGTGAATCGTCCGGCTATCGCTGGAGTGGGCAGAATGATGATGAGGGACCGGGATACTCCGGTGACCATTGCCGGGCATACGGTGCAGGCGTTGCATCCCGTAGCTGCGCGTCCGGTCTACAGTCGCGCTGGCGGCGGTGGTGGCAGGCCGGTTTATGGCGGATTGGCAAACAAGCCTGGTGCTGCTTCGGCTCCCAGCGCTCATGCCAGCTCCTATAGCACCAGAACCAACGGAGGTAGCAGTTCCAGCCATAGCACTGATTCGTCCAGCCATTCCGGCAGTACTTCGCACAGCAGCAGCAGTGGGGGCGGATCCCATAGCAGTGTTAGCGGCAGTAGCAGCGGAGCTTCGCACAGCAGTGGCGGCGGGGGCGGCGGCAGCAGTGGCGGCAACACGCACCGTTGAGCGGGCTGGGCATTGCGCTTCAATGCGGCCGTCACTCGCCGCAGCGAGTCAGACTGCTCGGGATGACGGATATGTTTCGAGCGGATAAAACAGGAAAGCCTCCGGCTGCGTCGGAGGCTTTACTGCACATTGGAGCAGACGCACGCCTTGTAGCTGCTGGCTGAGGCATGGGAGAGCGAGCAGGCATACTGCGGCCAAAACATGTTGAGCAAGGGTATCTGCCCGCCGGTGAAGACAGTGTGCAGATACTCCTGGCTGGCCTCGGTCTTGGCGCTGGGATCGGCTTCAAATCCATGAATCAGCTTGTCCAGCGACGCCGCCGAGAAGGCGTTGACATGATATGCCTTAGCGAAGTCATACTCCTCTTGCCACAGGGCGTGGTCGCCGGTCTGGTTCGATGCGGCAATGACCTTGTAATCCCTCAGTTCAGCCGTTGCCGCGTCCACTTGGGCCACGGTGAAGGAGGGATTGTTGCCGTGGACAGCAGAGATCGACGCCACCATCTTCACGGCGACGCCCGGTTGGTCAGGCGAAGGCGCTTCCGGCTTCAACAAACGCAACTCGTCCATGTGGGTGTGCGCGAAGATCGCCAGTTGCACCACGTCGCTATAGTTGCCGAGCAGGTCGGAGAGCAGGTCCGAGGCCAGAAACTCGGTGGGCTTTTTGCCCTCACAAATCCCCAGAATCTTGGTTCCCGTGCCATGCAGATCGACGCCCGGAGGGATGTGGCTCATCACCCAGACTTTTTCCTGATTCTTGCGCGCCAGCGCCAACTGTTGTTCCAGCCAGAGTAGCTGCTCTACCGAGCCGCTGGAGTCGGGCTTGTCGGCGCAGGTGGAGTAGTGGCGGGCCATGAACAGGTCATTCAACACCAGCAGCCGGGCGTGATGAATCGGCGCGGGCAGTGAGACGCTGTAGTAGCCGGCTGCGGCGAAGCTCTCTTCCGCGGCCTTGCGCTCCAGTGCAGGGAACTCGCTGCTGACGGTTTTGCCTTCCGTGGCAAGAAACTCGCTGTGGGTGTCGAGCTGATAGTCGCCGCAGTCGGAGTCGTTGTTGCCCAGGGCTACAAACAGCGCAACGCCGGGAAAGGCCCGGTGCAGTTCGGCTTGCACATAGTCCAGCGTCTTCTCGACAAAGGCGCGGTAATCTCCTGCCGCCGCATGGGGAAAGAGCGCGTTGTACTTGCACGGAAAGGCATGCGCGATCAGGTCGCCGCTCACGGTGATGAACTTTGCTCCCGCGGCCTGGCTCTGCATTGCCCTAAGGCTGGACTGCAGCAGCGCCTCCGAGGTGTCGACGCCCTTGGCGTGGCAGCCCTGCTGCAATGTGGCGAAGCGTTCCGCCTGATCAACTGAGGCTGGAGCCTCCAAAATCGCCTTCCACTGGCTGACCGGAGCGGCGTTGAGCTGGGCTGCCTTGCCGGGGTCGGTGAAGGGTTCAAAATGAACGTCACTCAGCAGCAATGCGGGGACGGTCTTGGCGGCTGCGGGGTGGGTCTGCGCCATGGAGATGCCTGAAACCAACAGCAGGACAAGCAATACGGTTCCAGTGAATGTCCAAGAGCGAAATAGGCCAGTTTTGCTTGTCATGCTTGTCGATGCTCCTCAATTGCAATGGAAATTACCTGGAAGCTGTTTCATAACCAGTTTTGAAAGGGCACGGCTTTAGCCGTGCCGACAAAGTGCAAGAAATTCGAGGGCTTTAGCCCCTGCGGGATTGCTGATCGGCACAACAAGCCGATTATGAAACAGCTTCTTAGCTTTCAGTGCAGGATACAGGAGAAAGCTTGCAGCAAGATCAATGCGTTTCTTCGCCGGGAATAGTTTCAGCCGCTGCTGTTGATTGTTTGTGCGGAGGGAGCAGGGGCCTTCAGGCCCCTGGATTGGTTGCAAATTGGATAGGCTTTAGCCTCGGGCCTTCTGTTTGCGTCCGGAACACGACCCGGGCCTGAAGGCCGATTTCTCCCGCTCATGTTCAGGGGCCTGAAGGCCCCTGCTTCCTCCGAAAAATGGCCTCTGAATACAACCTCATTCCAGAATTACATCTGCCAACATACAAGATGCATTTGCCCAGACGCCTCGTACGGGACGAACGCAGAAAACCCCACTCAAGCCGCTCGGATTCAAGCGCGGCTTGGGTGGGGCTTTCAGAATCATCACTGTGCGAGAGTGTTTTTCGCGGCAGATCAAAAAAGATCTTGCATTTGTCCTACGCGACGCGGTCGATGACCAGAGACTCCAGAACCACTGGGGTCTTGGGCTTGTCCTGCGCGCCGGTGGCGACCAGAGAGATCTTGGTGACGATCTCCTGACCCTCGACGACCTCGCCAAAGATGGTGTGATTGCCGGTCAGCCAGGTGGTCGGAGCCACGGTGATGAAGAACTGGCATCCGTTGGTGCCGGGGCCGGAGTTGGCCATGGCCAGCTTGCCGGGCTTGTCGAACTTGTGCGGCGAACCCTTGGTCTCGTCCTGGAAGCGGTAACCGGGTCCGCCCATGCCGGTGCCAGCCGGATCGCCGCCCTGAATCATGAAGTCGGGAATCACGCGATGGAAGATGGTGCCGTCGTAAAGCTTGTCGCTGGACTTGACGCGCGTGGTGGGGTGGGTCCACTCCTTGCCGCCTTCGGCCAGTTCGATGAAGTTTTTAACGGTGATGGGCGCTTCGGCTTCAAAGAGCCGGACGGTGATCTTGCCTTCGCTGGTGTTGAAGACGGCGTAGGTGCCTGCTGCGAGTGCCATGAAAATCTCCTGGGTTAAGAAAGCTGCTAGCTTCTAGCTGCTAGCCCTGTTGTTTCGTTCTCGGTTTGGTTCAACATCAATTGTAGGGAAGAGCTAGCGGCTAGCAGCTAGAGGCTCGTGGAATTAAGGCTTGGGCGCTGGTTTCGCCGTTGGCGCGGTCGACGGTGTAGCCGTTGGCAGAGCCGGCATCGGCTGGCCTTCGCGTACGATAGTGACCTTCTTCAGCAACACCGGGGTGAGCGGCTTGTCCTGTCCGTCGCGTTCGACGCGGGCGATGGTCTTGACTACCTCGACACTTGAATCGTCGCACTGGCCAAAGAGGGTGTACTTCTGGTTGAGCGATTCCTGCGCCTCTTCGGTGACGAAGAACTGGCTGCCGTTGGTGTTGGGGCCGCTGTTGGCCATGGCCAGCTTGCCCGGAACGTCGAAGTTCAGGTTTGGATCGATCTCGTCGTCGAAGCTGAAACCTGGGTCGCCGGTTCCGGTGCCGGTAGGGTCGCCGCCCTGGATCATGAACTCGGGAATCACCCGATGGAAGGTGGTTCCGTCGTAGAAGTGCTTGTTGTGCTGCTTCTTGCCGGTGCGAGGATCGACCCAGTCCTTGCTTCCTTCGGCCAGGCCGATGAAGTTGGCGACCGCCTTGGGGGCCTGTCTTTCGTAAAACTGGCAGGTGATGCGTCCCATGGAGGTGTCCATGACCACAGTGGGGCCGTTGGGATGAACCATGGCGGCAGCGGTGGCTGTCGGCGCGTCGGGCAGTTCTTCAGCCGGCGGAGTGGTGGGCTTGGCGGCGGTTTGAGCCAGAGCCGAGAGCGAAGCCGCGGCGGCAAAGGCCACGGCCAGGGCGGAGAGTCGAAGGAAGCGCGTATCTTTCATGCCGTGTTTGAGGTTAAATCATGGGGCGGGCTGGCTGCCAGCCGAGCGGCGAAGATGTATCGTATCGACATGAGATTTCCCCGATTTTCGTTTACCCTGAGAAGCTTCGCGCCTTTGGCGTTTGGATTGTGCCTCTGCTTGATGAGCGCTCAAAGCGCTACGGCCCAGGCGGACAAAGAGCAGCCTTCTGCCGATAAGCCCGTCACAGCCGAGAAGTCCGCCGATCTATCCAAGGCTCCTCCGCTGCCCGCCGAGGCCCACGTTCAGCAGTCCATCGAACTCAATGGCAAGACCCTCAAGTACACAGTTACCGTCGGCGCGTTGCCGGTGCGGGACAAGGATGGCAAGACAACGGGCGAGGTGGTGCTGACGGCTTACACGGTGGAGGGCAGTAACCGCCCGGTGACCTTTGCCATGAATGGCGGACCGGGGGCTTCATCGGTCTATCTGAACTTTGGCGCCATCGGCCCCAAGCACTTGCAGGCGGGCAACGAAGGCGACAGTCCCTCGGACCCGGCGGTGCTCAGCGACAATCCCGGCACATGGCTGGATTTCACCGATCTGGTCTTTATCGATCCGGTGGGCACGGGCTTCAGCCGCGCCGAGGTGCCCGAAGCCGACGCCAAAAAGGCCTTTTACAGCACCACGCCGGATATCGAATATCTCTCGCGCGTGATCTACGACTGGCTGGTGAAGAATGGCCGCCTGAGCGCGAAGAAGTACCTGGTCGGTGAGAGTTACGGAGGCTTCCGCGGACCGCGGGTCACGCACTTTCTGCAATCGCAGTTGGGCGTGGCGCTGAACGGTGTGGTGCTGGTGTCTCCCTATCTGAATCCGACCATCGATGATGGTGGCGATCTGTCGCCGGTGCCGTGGATGATGACCCTGCCTTCGATCGCTGCAGCCCACCTGGAGCGGGAGAACAAGCTGACGCCGCAGGCCATGGCCGACCTGATCGCCTACACCCGTGGCGAGTATGCCACCACGCTCTTCAAAGGCCGGTCGGACCCTGAGGCCACGCAGAGGATGATCCAGAAAGTGACGGAGATGACCGGCCTGGACCCAGCCTTTGTGAAGTATTCCGGCGGGCGGCTGGACACGCAAGCGTATCTGCGTGAGGTCTTTCGCGAACAGGGCAAGCTGGGTTCGGTTTACGACTCCAATGTGACCTCCTTCGATCCCTTTCCCTTTGCTCCCGAGCAGCGGGCCGGCGATCCGATTCTGGCCAGCATTGTTGCGCCCATGACCACGGCGATGGTGGACTTTGTCACCCGCACCGTGGGTTGGAAGGTGGAGGCGCGTTATAACGCACTCTCCTATGAGGTGAACCGGCTCTGGAATCGCGACGACGATCTGCGCACCGGATCGGTGCCCCAGTTGCGCGAGGCCGTGGCCGCGGACCCCAAACTGCGCGTGCTGATTGTGCACGGGTGGAACGATCTCTCCTGTCCCTTCATGGGATCGGTGCTTACCGTGGACCAGATGCCGGTGATGGGTGATCCCACCCGGGTTCAGGTGAAGGAGTATCCGGGCGGACATATGTTCTATACCCGGCCATCCAGCCAGGCGGAACTGCGCAAGGATGTGATGGAGATGGTAAGCAAGCACTAAGTTTCGTTGCTGTGTGGAACTATCCCTTCCCAGGTCCCAAAAACGGGACCTGGGGCGCCCAGTCGAGAGCGAAGTAGCGACGTTAAAGGCCACACAGGGACGGTTAAGGCTTCGTCTCTGGTGTTGTGTCGAGGGACGACTTATCTCGTTCCTGTTGACTTACTTCCAGCACGGTAATCGACTTTTCCTGGGTTCCCTGCACAACTTCCAATCCCAGGGTGTTTAGGAGAAAGGCGTTCAAGCTGTCGAGATCTGTTCTGGTAACTCCGGTAATCTTGAATCGCGCGTCGAAGGTGCCAGTGATACCGGTTTCGTTGACTACTGGGGTTTCCAGCTCGGTTCCCAACACATAGGCAAGGTCGTCCATTGTTCCGTTCATCAGCAGGAAGCCCCTATGCCAACTGCCGCGTTTCATCTTGCGTGTTGAAGCCGATGGACTCAGCAGTTTCTTGCTCATCGCGGTCGCCCGCAAAATATACGCGCACTTAGTGACCGTCTTCGGTTGAACCTGCAAATGCAATCCCGAAAGAATTGCCTGTTGAACGACCGAATTGATTGTGGAACTGGGAACGTCTGCGAAATTCATGCGGAGGTCGTAGCGCCCCTCGGGCAGTTCCCCCACCAGAACATATCGATCATGGAATATATCGAAATGGTCAGTAAAGAGAGTATCTGCATCGACTCCAAGGCTATCCGTGCCGGTCGGCGGATGATTGATGCGGGACACCTTTGCATCGGGCGCAGCTTTGCTCAGAGACAGGGCAAACAAGGGAGGCACTGCGGCGTCTGTGGCAGATGGTCCGTCTGAGGTGACGATCTCCATCACCGGCTTGAAAGCCACGCTTCTTCCTTCAGCGACGGCCTGTAGGTCGGCGGCGCTCACCGAATCGATCTCCGTAGCCGCGACAATCTTTCCGTTTCCATCGACGACAATGGTGGTCGGTCTGGACTTGATTCCATACCAGGCGAAGACGCTGCCAGACGTGTCGATGCCTACCCAACCGGACATCCCCTTTTTAGTCAGAAATACCTGAACGGCCTTCAAATCTTCGTCGTCGATGGAGATGAACTGGAATCTCGCCGGATCGAGAGTCTCCACGAGCTGATTGAGATGGGGAAGGCTCGCCACGCACGGAGAACACCAAGTAGCCCAGAACTCCAGTACGACGACTTTGCCCCTCAGGCTAGCCCAGTCGACCTTCGCTCCCGAGGGAGTTTGTAACAGTTCCAGAGAATTCAAAGGCGGTGCAGGCGTACCTTTTTCAGGAAGCGCCGCGAGCGATGTTGTTCCAAGCAAGGTAGCGAAAAGTGACAACGCAAGAAATTGCAACCCCTTACGAATGTTCATCCATCCCTCAAAGACAATCTGCACACAGAATACGCCGGGCGAGAACCTGAAGAGAACCTATTTCAACCCGGCCCTCTGGCTCACACCGTGGGTACATAGAAGGCACCTGCTGCCTGAACCCGGTACCGCTCATTCCCCGGCAACGCCTGCCGCAGATGCCATAGCTTACACTCAAACCATATGCTCAACCGTGGCTATGCCTACACCACAATCATCACCAGCAAATACCATGGACAAACCCTGCTCTCCCACTTGGCAAGCCTTTACCCCCACTCGACTCCACAAGTCTGGCAACAAAATCTGAACAACGGTGAAGTCACCCTCAACGGCATCACTGCCTCCGGAAGCGAACCGGTCACTTCAGGCCAAATCCTTGTCTGGAACCGCCCACCATGGATCGAACCGGACGCACCTCAACACTTCGAAGTCCTGTTGGATGACTCCCATTTATTGGCCGTCAACAAACCCAGCGGGTTGCCCACCCTGCCCGGCGGCGGCTTCCTGGAAAACACCCTCCTGCGCCTGGTGCAAAAGCAATTCCCCAGCGCAAATCCTGTCCACCGGTTGGGCCGAGGCACCAGCGGAATCGTTCTCTTCGCCAAAACCCCGCAAGCGGCTTCTCATCTAACCGCAAGTTGGAACACACCCAGAGTTCAAAAAATCTATCGGGCGCTGGCGCAAAACATTGCCGAACACGACACCTACGAAATCCTCACACCCATTGGTCTCGTGCCGCACCCGCGCATCGGATCCGTCTGGGCTGCCAGCCCCGGCGGCAAACCGTCAAAGTCATTGGCAAAGGTGATCTCGCGCAACCCTGGCACCACAACTTTTGAAGTAAGCCTGTCTTCGGGCCGCCCTCATCAAATCAGAATCCATCTGGCATCCATTGGGCATCCTTTGGTGGGCGATCCTCTGTACGGCTTAGGCGGTCTGCCTCTTGAAGATCTTCCTGGCCTCCCCGGCGACGGAGGATATTTCCTGCACGCCCAATTTCTGAAATTTCACCACCCCATCAGCGGTGAACAAATCAATCTTGAGGCAGCTCAGTCGGTCCCGCGAAGTTAGCAGATCATGCGAATGTGGAAACGCTTCGATTGAAATCGAACTTGATCAGGGGTTCTTATTGAGCCGGCCCTCAAATACAAGCACCGTTGCCCATCCGTTTCGCAGCTTTATCGCGCAATGAGTGGGAGGTCGTCACACCCTTTGCGGGCCGGGTCAATAAATCTCTTTGTCTGCTTCGGCAAAACACACCAGCAACGGATTTCCCCGTCTTGCATTGCAATGTAGCGCTACATTAAATGTAGTGCGAAAGGGGCCCAGGTATTACTTCTGGCGACTAAACCCTGGCGGGTCAGTGAATCGGGAACTATCTTTTGAAGGATGAAGACAGGGTCTTGCAGGGGTGAAATGGGCGCCAAGTCGCAGGCGTCTTACCTGCTTATCATCGAGTTGGAGCTGAAGTACTCCTACTTACCCAAAGCAACGGGAGGCGGGCTTACCGGCCTGCCTCCCGTTTTACTCTGTGAAAAGATGTGCTAATGGCTGTCGATCAGTACTACGCCGTCGCCCTTTGCTGATCGTGACCCAGCTTGACGCTGACCACGCGGCTGACGCCCGGTTCCTGCATGGTGACGCCGTAGATCAAGTCGGCGGTGTGCATCATGCGCTTGCTGTGGGTGACGATGAGGAACTGCGTGTCCTTGCTCAGCGAGTGCAGCAGATCGGCGAGGCGGCCGACGTTGGTTTCGTCCAGCGCGGCATCGACTTCGTCCAATACGCAGAAGGGGCTGGGCTGGAACTGGAAGATGCCTACCAGCAAGGCCAGCGCGGTCAGTGCCTTTTCACCGCCCGAGAGCAGCAGCACATTTTGCAGCTTTTTACCCGGAGGCGAAGCGACGATGTCCAGACCGCTCTCTGTCGAGTTCTCCGTATCGGTAAGCCGCAAAAAGGCCTGGCCGCCGTGGAAGAGCTTGGTAAAGACCTGGGCGAAGTTCTCGTTGATCTTGGCAAAAGCCTCGTCGAACTTGGTCCGCGAGATGCCGTCGATCTCCTTGATGGTGTCCTGCGTGTTCTCGATGGACTCAGTCAGGTCCTTGCGCTGAGTCTCCAGGAAAGTATGGCGGTCGGAGGTCTCCTTGAACTCGTCCAGCGCCATCATGTTCACCGGGCCCATCTGCTCCAGACGACCGCGCAGTGTGCGGCAGTTCTCGTCTTCAGAGGCCAGTAGCTCGCCCTCGATGTGTTGGATCTCGGTGTCGGCGCGCAGCGCGGAGGCTTCGAGGTTGACCTCGGCCAGACAACTCGCTTCCAGATACTCCAGGTCGGAGCGCAGCTTGGCCACTTCGCTGGCGCGGGCAGCGCGGGTCTCGCGGAACTGGTCCAGGGTGGAGCGGCCGGACTTCAACTCCGTCTCCATCGCCGCCAACTGTTGACGCAGGGCCTGGGCCTGTGTGGCGGAGGATTGCGCCAGGGCCAGGGCTTCGGCGCGGACGGCGCTCAATTCGGTTTCGCGCTGGGCCAGTCCATCGCTTTCTTGAGAACGCTGATCGCGTTCCGCAACGGCAGCGGCCGATTGCTGCTCAATGGTCAGGATGCGGCGTTGAAGGTCTGCGTGTAGGCGCTCAATGCGCTGGTAGGCGGCTTCCGCGCCACGACGGCGCTCTTCCAGGCCAGCCAGCTCGGCGGTCGCCTGCGCGGCCTCCTGTTGCAGGCTTTCGCGCCGCTGGCGAACCAGCGCCAACTGCGCCTGCTGCTCGTCGAGAGCGGCTTCGGCGGTAGCGTGCTCGGCTTCGAGACGCTGGGTCTCTTCGCGCTTCTGGGCGATGGCGGCCAGCTTGGCCTCGCGGGTGTCCTTGTTGCGGGCGGCCTGCGAGATCCACTCCTGCAAGCGGCGATCGACGCGCAGGGCCTCGGCCTCCATCTGCTTGAGTGCAGCGCTCTGGTCGGCGGCATCGTGCTCGGCGTGACGCCGCTCTTCGCCGCTGGCTTCCAGCTGCGCGGTCACTTCTTCGATGATGCGGGTCAGCTCAGCGGCTTCGACTTCGGCTTCGGCCAGCTTGGCTTCGATGCCCGCCAACTTGGTCTCGGTCTGGCGCAGATCGCGCTTCAGAGCAAGCGGTCCTTCGCTGGCGGGCTTGCCGCCGGTCACCGTGCCGTTGTGGAAGCATTCTCCCTCGGCGGTGAGGAAGTAGGCGTGGGGATACTGTAGCGCCAGGTTCTGCGCGGCGCTGGAGTTCTCCACCAGGTAGCCGTCGCGCAGCTTGGGCAGAATCGATTCCAGCGTGCGGCCAAAGCCGTTCAGCACCTTGATCGACTCGCGCAGCGGGGTGAGGCCGGGAGCGTCGATGGTGCTTTCGCCAGAAGCGCCGCCGCCCGCAAGGCCCTCCGCGGAGGAGTGAATTAAGAAGGTCGCGCGGCCATCGACACCCGACTTGAGCAGCTTGACGCCCTGTTCGGCGGCCAGCCAGCTCTCGACGACGACGTAGTTCAGCTCTTCACGCAGGAACTCGTCGACTACGCCTTCTGCCGCGCCGCTCACTTCGAGGAAGTCGGCCAGCGTGCCTACCGTCGCCATATCCGGCCCCAGAGCGCCCGGCTTGAGTAGACGGCGCACGGTGTCGGTGGAGTAGCTGTGGTTGCGGATCAGCGCTTCCAGCGAGTTGCGGCGGCCGGCTACGGTAGCGTGTTCACTGCGCAACTGGTTGGCGCGGCCACGCAGGCTGTTTTCTTCGGCCCGGCGCGCTTGCAGCGATGCGCGCAGAGCGGCGATCTCGCCTTCCAGACGCTTCAAAGTCTCGGAAGACGACTCGTAGCGCAGACGCGCCTCGTCCTTCAGAACGCCCAAAGTCTCCTGCTCATTGCGGGCCTGACCCATCTCGGTATCCAGACGCTCGGCCTCGCGTTCCAGGGCGGCCAGACTCTCTTCGCTCTGCGCGGTGTGGTTGCGGGCGTTGCCGGCCTGGGTGAGCAGGTGCATGGCGTGGCGGCGGCTGGACTCCAACTGGCGCTCGGCGCTGAAAACCTCCTCGGCAGCGGAACGGGCCTCGGCTTGACCGGCCTCGACCTTCTGCCGGAACTCGCGCGCTTCACCCGCCGCGGAGTCCAAAAAGGTCTTTTGCTGGCTACGTTCTTCGTCGATGCCGGCCATCTGGGTGCGTGTGGCTTCCAACTCGGCGGCAGCGGCGGCGATGCGCGCTCCCAACTCACCGACACGCTCGAAGTTGCCACGGACGCGCGCCTTGGCCCGCTCCAGCTCGACGGCGGCGTTGTTGGCGGTGGTCTGCGCTTCCTGGCCCTGGCGATCGAGTTCATAGCCGCGCTCGGTGATCTGGTGCTGCGTGGCTTCCTGTTCTTCGATGGTGGTGGCGGAGCCGTTGATCTGCTCGGTGAGGACGGCGATCTCCTGGTCCAGACGGGCCTGGGTTGCGTCCATCTGCGCCATGCGGCTGGCCAGCACCACGCGCAGCTTGGCGCGCAACTCGTCGCGCACCGCGCCGTAGCGCTCGGCCTTGGCGGCCTGACGCTTGAGGCTGTTCATCTGCCGGGTGACTTCTTCAAAAATGTCGTCGACGCGGGCCAGATTCTGCTTGGCGCTCTCCAGTCGGAGTTCCGCCAGCCGCTTCTTGGTCTTGAAGCGCGTAATGCCGGCGGCTTCTTCGATGATGGCGCGGCGGTCGTGGGGTTTGGAACTGAGCAGTTGCCCGATGCGCTCCTGGCCAATGATGGCGTAGCTTTCCGGGCCCAGGCCGGTGCCCATGAAGATGTCCTGAATATCGCGCAGGCGGCAGAGCTTTCCATTCAGCAAATACTCGCTTTCGCCGGTGCGGAAGAGCCGCCGGGTGATGACGATCTCGCCCTTTTGCGGCGTGCGCTGGAACTTGCGGCGGCGGATCTTGAGGACTACAGGTTGTGGCGGCACTACTTGTGGTGCGGCGGAGCCATCGGGCGCGAGCAGCGGGGCTGTTGGCGGAACCAACATGAGCGATGCCGAGCCTTCTACGAGTTCCTCATCGAGAACTTGCCCCGGCTGCTCGTTGGCGATGATCTCTTCGGCTTCGACGGCGCGCAGGCGGCGGACTTCGTTCTCATCCCAGTCGACGGGGCCTTCATGATCGATCATGACGTCGGGTTCGACGGGGATCGGGCCTTCATAGGCCTCGGGATCGACCATGGTCAGCGTGACCTCGGCCATGCCCAGCGCCTTGCGGTCGCGGGTGCCGGCAAAGATGACGTCCTGCATGTGTGTGCCGCGCAGGGTTTTGGCGCTCTGTTCACCAAGCACCCAGCTGACTCCGTCCAAAATGTTGGATTTGCCGCATCCATTGGGCCCCACCACCACAGCCATGCCGGTGCCGCGGACGGACAGTTCCGTGCGGTCGCAAAAGCTCTTAAAGCCGAGGATGTGGATCTTTTTCAGTTTCAGCATGGAGTCTCCGGGTACAAAATTCTGCGCGCAAGGCAATCGTGCGTCGGGCAAAAGCCACTGCAAGGCAGGGCCCAGCCAGACGGAGGAATACCCTCCATTCCAGACTCTATGGCGATGGCGGGTCAGGCGCAATGCTGAAAACCGGGGAATATGTGGATAAAACAGGACACAATCCAGAGTATTTTCGGAGTGCAACAGCCATGGTGCAAAACGAAGATAGAGCGAAAAGATAGGGACGGGAATTCCACAGACGAGGGATATGGGAACAGGGATCAGGGACTGAGGGACTACGGGACTATTGGACTTTTGGGAGCAGGGAACAGAAACCGGGTGCCCCCGGTCCCGACTTTGGGACCGGGGATGAATTAATGATTCTTCATTTACGTGAATTCAAGTGCAGTAGCGAATCTTCATCGACGGTTGAAGTAACAGGTGAGTCACGTTGTATCGGCTCATCTTGGTCTTCAGGGTCGCGATTCAACTTGCGGCGTGCACCCCACATAAAAAACAGCCCGAAAAGAAAGAAGAAACCTGCTTGAAGAGGCCATGGTGATTTCCAATCGTTCTGCATTACGCCTGAATCGGAGTAGTAGCGCATTCGGCGTACTTCGCCGGAATCACTTTCATATTGCACCCACAGTTTTTGACCTGTGGACAGGCTGAGTCGATCTGAAAGGTGAACTGTGATCTCGCCGCCTTGTGCTGTCTGTATTTGCAAATAATCACTAAAATGCTTGCTGTCAGAATGGATGATGCGTTGCGAAAGCAGAGTGCCACCAAAGGCAAAGAGAGGGTGAGTGCATTTGTCAACGATCATTGATGTTGCGCATAGGCACAAGCCGAGACCAACAAGCGTTGTGGCGCGATAATGAGCGTGTCCTTTGGCTGGACCGATGGAGGAGATAGTTGCTTGATAGCCAAAATATAGTGCGCTGACGAAGGCAAGCACGGCAAAGATGATCAATCCTGCGGTAACTATCTGTGGCATGCTGGAACAATATCACAAAGCGGCTGTAAACAGAGGCGCGAAACAAGTAAAACCTTATTGGTTCCCAGGTCCCAAAAACGGGACCTGGGGCACCCAGTTGAAGCGCGATCAAAAATCTTCGGCGGATTCGACGGAGGGTAGAACATCGTTGTCGCCGGCCAGCCAGACGTAGAGGGTGGGCAGCAGGAAGACGCCGATGATCAGGTTGGCGATGAGGCCGCCCACAATCACGATGGCGAAGGGACGTTGCGAGTCGGAACCGATGGCGTGCGAGAGCGCCGCCGGCAACAGCCCCAGCGTAGCCACCAGCATGGTCATCATGATGGGCCGCAAGCGCAGGACTGCGCCTTCGACCGCGGCTTCCACGATGTGCTCTTCATCGGACTGCTCCATGCCCTTGCGATGGGCGCGAAGTTGGTTGATAAATTCGATCATGATCACGCCGGTCTGCACCGAAACGCCAAACAGCGCCAGGAAGCCGACTGCCGATGAGACCGAGAAATTGGTGTGGGTAAGGAAGAGCGCCAGCGGACCGCCCACCGAAGCCATGATCACCGAAATCATGATCAGCGCCGCCCACTTGTAGGAGCGGAACATGGTGTAGAGGATCAGGAAGATCGCCAGCACCGTGACCGGAACTACAATGGCCATGCGGGCGTTGGCGCGCTTCTGGCTCTCGTATTCACCGGCCCATTCCAGGTGATAACCGGCGGGCAGCGTGACGTTGTGATCGACCTTACGGATAGCTTCTTCGACGGTTGAGCCCAGATCGCGTCCACGCACCGAGTACTTGATGGCGATGTAGCGCTGTCCGCCTTCGCGGTTGATCTGTTCCGCGCCGTCGTCGGTGGAAACCTTGGTGAGTTGTGCCAGCGATACACGCTCGCCCGAGGGCGCGAGCAGGCGTACATTCTCAATGGCCTCGCGGGTGTCGCGCTGCTGTTGCTGATAGCGCAGTGTCACGTCGTAACGCGCTTCGCCCTGCTGGACCTGTGTGAGCGCGTTGGCGCCGACAGCGGTCTGTATGGCGTCCTGAATGTCGATGACGTTGATGCCCCAGCGTGAGGCTGCGGCGCGGTCTACGGTGAAGTTGAGGTTGGGCTGACCGACGATGCGGAAGATGCCCAGATCGCCTACACCCTGTACCGTGGACATCTGTGTCTGAATCTTCTCCGCTACATGTTCCAACATGCGCAGATCGTCGCCGTAGAGTTTTACGGCCAACTCGCCCTTGACGCCGCTGACTGCTTCTTCCATGTTGTCGCTGATGGGTTGCGAATAGTTCCAGATGACGCCGGGGAACTTGGAGAGTTCGTTGTCAATCGAGGCGATCAGCGCTTCCTTGTCCTGATGGAAGCCGGGCCGCCATTCTTTCTTGGGCTTAAGGTCGACGAAGTACTCGGTGTTGAAGAAGCCTGCGGTATCGGTGCCGTCATCGGGGCGTCCGGTCTGGCTGATGACCTGCGTGACTTCAGGAAAGGAGGCCATTACGACACGCGCCTTGTTGGTGAAGTCGATGGATGCTGTTGGTCCTTCGCTGGGTGGCAGCGTGCCGCGCACCCAGATAGAGCCTTCGTCCAGGTGAGGCAGGAACTCCGAACCAATCGGTCCACCTACGGTGAGATAGACGGCGATGGCAAAGAGCACTGAGGCAATGCCCAAGGTGATCTTGCGGTTCACAATGGCGGCGCGTACCGCGGTGCGGTAGTGCTTTGTGACCCAGATCAACAGCGGATTCTCCCACTCGGTCGCGCCGTTGCGGAAGAAGAGGATGGCCAGCACTGGAGCCACCACGATGGCAAAGAGCAGCGCGCCTATCAGCGCGAAGCTGACCGTCCAGGCCATGGGCTTGAAGAGACGGCCCTCGACGGCCTGCAAGGTGAAGATGGGCAGATACGAAGTGATGATGATGCCGCGCGCAAAGAAGACCGGGCGCAGCACTTCATGAGCGGCATCGCGTATCTTTTGCAGCGGAGTGCGCGGATCGGCTTTGTTGCCCAGATGGCGCACCATGTTCTCGATCATGACTACCGAACCATCCACCAACATGCCAAAGTCCAGCGCGCCCAGGGAAAGCAGGTTGGCGGGGATATGTGAGATGTCCAAACATATTGACGCGAACATCAGTGCGAAAGGAATGGTCAGCGCCACGATGATTGCGCCGCGCACATTGCCCAGGAAGGCGATAAGAATCAGCGAGACCAGAATCATGCCCGCAGTCAGGTTGTCTTCCACGGTCTTGACTGTGTAAGAGACCAGATCGGAGCGATCAAGGAAGGGAACTATCTTCACACCCTTGGGCAGAATGCCGGGGTGATCCTTTTCGCCGTTGAGCTTTTTGACTTCATCGTGAATGCCTGCCAGCACAGGGTCGGAGTCAGTGCCTTTCTGCAGCAGCACGATGCCTTCGACGGTGTCGGGATTGTCGACGATCCGGCTGTCGTCGTAGACCTTCTTACCGTCCACAATCGCATACGGCTTGGCGGTCTTGCCGATCTGGCCGAGACGAATCTTCGGGCCCTGTGTGACTTCGGCAATGTCCTTGATCTTGATGGCCGCGCCGTTGGCCGTCTTGATCACGGTGTTCTCGATGTCCTGCACCGTGTTGTAGAGGCCGGCGGACTGCACATTGATCTGCTGCGAGCCCTGCTCGATAAAGCTGCCGCCGCCGTTGGTGTTGTTGTTGGAGATCTGCTGCTCAACCTGCGCAATGCTCAAGCCATACGAGACCAGCTTCTCGGGGTCCAGCTTGACCTGATACTCCTTTGTCGGTCCGCCAAAGCTCGATACATCGACTACGCCCTGCACGCCTTTGAAGGATTTTTCCAGGCTCCAGTCTTCCAGGCCCTTCTTCTCCATCACATCGTAGGAGGGATTGGTGCTCTCCAGCGTATACCAGAAGATCTGACCGACTGGGCTCCAGTCAGTTCCCATCTGCGGCACCAGATTGTTGGGCAGGCTGACCATGCTCAGGCGTTCCAGCACGTGCTCGCGGTTCACGTCACTGGTGGAGTCATCATCGAAGACCAGCATCAGGCTCGACAAGCCCGCCAGTGTGGTTGAGCGCAGATGCACCAGATGCGGAATGCCCGCCATCTGAATCTCGACCGGCACCGTGACCTGGCGCTCGATCTCCTCCGCCGAGCGGCCCGGCCACTGGGTGATGATCTGCACGTAGTTGTTGGCTACGTCGGGATAAGCCTCGATGGGCAGACTGCGGAAGCTGATCACACCCCAGGCGGAGAGCACAATGACCCCGCCGAGGACCAGCCAACGATTTTTGAGCGCGAAATCAACGAGAGCTCGAATCATCTACTGGTTCCCCGCTGTTTCAAGAAGGAGAGCGTTGCCCACAACCTGTTGGCCCGGCGCGATCCCCGACAATATCTCTTGCCGGTTGCCTTCGAGCATGCGGCCGGCATGAACCTCGGTGCGCTTGAACTGGTTGCCGATGGCAGACTTGCCGTCGGCTGAACTGCCGCCCGCGGGCACGAAGACCCAATCGCGATCATGCAGGTGCAGCACGGCTTCTGCGGGCAGCACGGCGTGCATTTCCTTGTTCTTGCTGGTGAAGGTCGCTGTAGCAAACATGCCCAGCTTGAGGAAGCCGGGGTTGGCCACTTCTATGCGCACCTTGGCGGTGCGCAGCGAAGGATCGAGGATCGGTCCGATATCACTGATGCGCCCGGTGAGCGGGCGGTCAGGGAAGGCGCTGATCTTGATCGTGGCCTGCTGGCCCAGTTGCAATTTGGAAATATCATTCTCGTAGACATCGGCGACGATCCACACAGTAGAGAGATCGGCGATGGTGAAAGCCGTTGCCGAGCCGGAGAGACTGACACCCGCTGCTGCTGCGTTGGTCACATTCTGGGCCACGATGACGCCACTGATGGGCGCGTAGACCGGCACCACACTGCTGGGATGCTTGGAGTCCACGCCCAGCGTCTTCAACTGCTCTTCGGCTGCCGTCAGGTCGGCCTGCGCATCCTTCGCGGTGTCTTCGGCCTGCTCAAGCTGTGCTTGTGCAATAGCGCCATGTTTGTAGAGATCGTCAGCCCTGAGAAAAGCCTTGTGGGCTAATTGCTCGTCATTGGCGGCTTTCAGATAAGTGTCGAAAGCGCTGGTGACGTCCGGGCTCTGCACCTTGAGCAGCAGTTGGCCTTTTTTGACGTTGTCGTCGAGGCGGGCCTTGATGTCGACCACGCGGCCATTGGCCAGCGAGATTACTGGGACTTCGCGGGCGATGTCGGGCAGTACGGATCCGGTCGCCGTCAGCTCCGATGCGGCTTCGATCTTGTCGACGGCCACCAGATGAAAGTTGGCCGCATCCTTGGGATCAACGGTGAGCAGGTTCATATCTGCCACCTGGATCAACTGCGGCGTGACCGTTGCGCCATCGCCCTGCTGCTTGGGTTTGCAGCCTGATGTGATCAGCAAGGTCGTTGTGAGTGTCAGCGCCAGCGCAGTTTTAGGGGATTGCTTCATCAAACCAGAAAATATCATTGCAAAACCTCGCGTCCCACGGCCAGATTCAGTTGTCCGGCGGCGGTCAGAGTTGATCCGATCAGTTGCAGGTAGGCCAATTCCACTTGGCGGTAGTCGCTCTGCGCATTCAAAAAGTCCAGCAGCGAAGCGCCGCCGTGTTCATACGCATAGGTGACAGTCTCGCGCACCCGCAGCGCCTGATCCTTGTACTGCGCCTTGTAGGGCTTGAGCAGGGTCAGGTTGCTGTCCACCAGCGCATAGGCTGTGTCTACATCGCTGAAGACCTGCGCGCGGGCGGCTTCGGTCAACTGCCGGTTACGGCTGATGTCGATCTGTGTGCGCTGCTTCTCGCCCTGGTTGCGGTCGAAGATGCGCAGCGGAATGTTGACGCTCAGGCCCAGTGTCTGCTGATCGTTGGGATTATTGAACGATGGGTTGTAGGTATACCAGCCGCTCAAGGTGGGGTCCGTGGAACCATTGGCTACCGCCAGCTTGTGGTTGGTTTGCGCCTGCTGCGCAGCTTCCAGCGCCGCGCGCAGGTCGGGCCGGGCGTCGAGTGCTTGCTGGCGGAAATCATCAAGCGGTTGCAATGCGCCGGTGAAATCGAACTCTCCGCTGACGTCGAACAACTCGATCGGTGTGCGGTCATTGAGCAGTTGCAACAGTTGAATCTTTGCCGTGCGCAGGTTCACCCGCGCCATCTGGATCTCGGACTCGTACTGCACGCGTAAGAGCTCGATGCGGTCCAGATCGATCTGAGCGATGTCGCCGGCCTTATAACGGCTGCGGCTGATCGCGATGATCTTGTCGTAGTAGGCCAGATCGTCCTCGGCCAGTTTGAGCACCGCTTTGGCTTGCAGGGTTCCGACAAAGGCGGTGCGCAGGTTGAACTCCAGATTGCGTTGCAGGTCTTCGTGCTGCGAACCGGCGATCTGTGTGCCTTCCTTGGCGCTTTGCAGGCGCAACTCGCGCTTGCGGTCCCGTTCATGCAGATAGCTGAGCGTGCTCTGGTATTGCGTGCCCACCAGAGGTTGCCAGACACCGCCGCTGGGGGCGATCTGTGTTCCATCGGCAGCAAAGGTGAACTGCGGGTTGGGTCGCAAAAACGCCGTGGTCTCCGCGGCCTTCATCTCGTCAACGCTCAGGGCGTCGGCGCGCAGGGCGGGATTGGCGGCTTCAAATTTGGCTTTCACCTGCTCCCAATTCAGATTCATGGGGCTGGACTGCGCCGGGATGCCGGTCTGCGCCCAGCACCAGGCGGGCGCCAAAACCACAAGCGCCGCCACTGCCGGAAGAGACAGGGAAGGGAATACATGCTTCATACACAACCTTTGCGCCGTGATTCAAACGGCGAGGGAAAAGAGACTCTATGGTTAGACGGAAGTATCGCGCGAAATCAGGCTGCCGGAGGGGGCCGGTTTTGAATCGACGAGAGCGCGGGACAATGTATGGCCGCGACCTGCGCAAGGCAGGGTATCACGGAGTGTAGAGAGCGTAAGGCCGGCTCTGCTACGACGGACGGCGGTAGCGCGGCAACCGCGGGAAAGATGGAGTGGGGCTGTGCGGCCGAATGATCGCGGCGCATGCAGCACTCGATCTCAGCTGGATTCTGCGCGGCCAGCAGATCATCGGTCACCGAGATGACCGGAAAGAGAATCAGCAACAGCATGGCCAGAGCCAAAAACTGCGTCCGCCTGCTGACGCCCTTCCGCGGGGCATGGCTCATCCACAGCCGCACCAGGACGACCGACAACAAGACCCAGGCGAGATTGAGCGCCAGTTCCATTCTCAGACCCGATTCTACAACAGGGATCTTTCATTTCGATCAATCGGATACAGCCTTCCGCTCGTAGAAATGCTCCCTGGCGGCATCGGCGACCGAGGCCAGTTTGACCGAAACGCCGTTTCCCCTTATGATGAAAAAGTTGGTTTTGAGCGTTGGGCACTCAGCCGGGGCGCTTGATCGACAGGCTGCAAGAGCTTTACCTCTGCTTGTTGCCCCCTCGTTCAATGGTAGGACACCTGCCTCTGGAGCAGGTTATCGGGGTTCGAATCCCTGGGGGGCAACCAATTCATGACACTCTCATCCCCAAGAAAAGCCTGGATCGTGTCGTCTGTGTTGCAATGCTTTGGTTTTGAATGAGCACAGGGTTTAAAGGGATTCATTCAAGGTACTTCCGTACTGCCTCCTTCTCCACTTCCTGATGCTTTTGAGGGTATTTGCGACCTTGCCTGCCGCAGCCAGTGCGAATTCATGGCATTTTGGGCGAGGATGAGGTAAAAAATGAGCTATCCATGCGAGAAACAGGGTGGGAGGCTCCAATCCTGCACCCACCCCCTTCTCTGCGCTTCTTTCTTGGTTGTTGTACCTCCCGGCTCAACGCATAGGGGAGGATGGTGTCAGAGTCTGTTCACTTTGCTGGGCCTGTGTTTGGGCTTTTACTCCAAAGGCGGTTTGTAGCAATTGTGTCCCGATGGGCGATCCTAACCCCGTGACTGCATCCCATCCGGGCGTGGCCGAGTACGCGCCGTTGTTTCCTACCGTAATGTCGCGGAAACAGGTTGTTTGGTTGACCGAGTAGAGCTGCGGGTTGATAAACCCGATGCGGGTTTGAAGCTTCTGGTTGAGCAAGGCAACCAGGCCTGCCATGAGCGGCGCGACGGCGCTGGTTCCGCCAATGACCTCGTGCTGGCCATCGACCAAAACGTTGTAACCGGTTTCCGGATCGGCGTTGCCGGCCAGGTCGGGCAGCCCACGGCCGGGTTGCAGCGCATCGCCGGGTTGCCAGGCCTGACGCGCGAAGACGGCGCTATATCCGCCTCCCGTGGCGCCGCCTTTTGGACCGTCGTTCCAAGCCGTTTCGCTGGTAATCACTCCATTTGCGTCCGCTAACAGACGCGTGCCGCCGACCGCCAGCACATGCGGACTGGATGCCGGGAAGTCCACATGATTTTTGCCGTCGGTCAACCCGTCACTGGAACCGTTATCGCCCGCGGCTACGGTGATGGTGATGCCCAGCAAGCCTGCCTCCTGCGCCACTTCATCGAAGTTCTGCATGGACTGCTCGGTCCAGTTGGCTTCGGGCCCACCCCAACTGATCGAAATCACTCTAGGACCGCGCAGTTGATCATGAACCGCCATGCTCAGGGCATCCTGAAATCCCCGTGTGGTGTTGGGAGCGAAGTAGACAACGATCATCGCGGCGGGGGCTACTGACCCCGCGACCTCGATATCCAGCGCAACCTCGCCGTCGGCGCTCTGCGGCGTTGTCGGCCGGTTCTTTGCCTGATCGACGGAAGCAGTCTTGATTGTCGGCGCCTGAAGCCCCTGACCTTCGAAATACTGCTGGATATCGGCAGGTCGATAGCCTCCGCCCAGTTCGATAAGACCAATGACTTGTCCGCTCCCGTTCACGTCTTTGGGAAAGTTGTACATCGTGGCGACATCGCGAGGATAATACGAGGTATTCGCGGCGCGGTTTCCAAATCCGCCGATGTTGCCGCGGTAGCGGAGGTGCGGCTTGGCAACCGGACGGTCATCCAGGCCCAGAACGCCCTGAACGAAGGCCGCACACTCCTGTGGAACGTGGATGGGACCGGTTCTTCCGCGATAGCTTCCGTCCGGGTGCTCGTAGTCGATCAGTTCGATGGAGAAGGCTTTCTCCATCGCCGCCGCTGTTCCAGCCAGGGTAACAGTGCGGCGCAGAACTTCGTCGCCGCGCTCCAGCACCATCAGGCGGTTGTTGCCGGCAAACTGGCGAATCTGGTCGATGTGGCTGGGGTCCGCCCCAAATTGCGTGGCAAATTCACTATGACTCATGAATTTGCCGCCTGTCTTGGCCATCGTCAAAGATTGGCGATGCTTGAGAATTACAGAGATTTCAATCAGTTGATGCGGATCTGTTGGCCCGATTGCGCGCGCGCCTGAAAGAGGGACGCGCTCACTGCCCTTGAGGGGGATCTTCGCTGAATTCGACATGGGGTTCTCCTTGGGGATAAGGGTTGGGTCTGTCGATGGAAGATGAGCCACGCGAGTTGCCGTTGAGTGAGACTGTGGACTCGTCCTCGGAATCCATTGAACCACTCACCATGCTCCTCGCAGGGAGAGGCATTTTGTGCCGTTGATGATTTCGCAGTTGGGAAAATTCCGCGGGAATACATCGCTGTCAATTGACAGCAAGGAGTGTTCCACAGCGGGGTCCGGAGAAAGATGCGAAGCGTCTGGCTGCATGATGAAAAGGCGTCGCATGAAGGGCGCTCTCGCTCACCCCGAATGATGCATGAGCGCTTGGCCTGCATGTCGGGGAGATGCGTTCAACTTTTTTCGATCGAGCCAGATCTACCGTCGAACGGCCTCAGTGGGAAATTCTTCTCTCTGAGGGTGAATCCCAAACGCAGCCTCTTCATCGCCAACCAGGAGCGCAGAGGAGCAACCAGTACAACTTGCATGTGTGGCTTTGCCCCGAAGCGAACTTTGGGAGTTCAGGTCCAAAGCGATGCAATGAGATGCATCGGGCGTATTTTGCGCCAGGTGGCGCCTACCAAATATGCACGCGATGTGCCCGAGTATACTCCCATTCCCGAGGAATCAGCGGATGAAAACGCCCGCTGAATTCATCTCCATTTGTTTCATTTCCGTTTCGGAAATTGGACTAAAAAAGTCCGGTTAATGCTCTTGCCAGCCCAGAAACGGAGGCGTAATATCTTGAAAAAATCGGTGCCATTTTCATGCTTTCGTCTGATTTCCCGCAACGGGACACTGTGGCTGTGACTCTGCGCGAACGGTTCGAACCCACTCTGTCTGCGATCGAAGATCGATTTCTTCCTGACGCAAGTGTTGGCCGTGAGGTTCAAGCGGTGGTTCGAGAAGAAGAGCCGCGTAGGGCGAAAGATTCCGGCGACTCTCCCATTGGCATTTTGATCAACCCAAGCAAAGCCCAATTTTCTGCAAGTGCCTGGTTCACCAATCCAAGAACTGCATGCCCTTGCCGGCATGGAAATCGAGTGGCATTGTGCAAATCGAAAGATTTTCACGGTTATCTCGGTAGGGGGTTTATGCATCTTCTGTCTGCTTCCAAGGCAAGCATTCTTCGACGTGGGGGCGCACGCGTTAACCCCAGAGATACAGGGCTAACCTGGGGAGGTTGAACTCCATGCCATTAAGTTTTGACCATTCAACAGAGACCAAAAAACATCGCCGACATGTGTTGATCAAGCGCGTTGGAACCATCACCGGGTTTGCGCTGCTGGTTACTCTGGCGGTAGGCAATACCCTGCTGCTCAGGCATCAGGCCACCATCCAGATGGAGAATCAGGATCTGGTTTCGCACACCCGCCACGTCCTGTTGGAAGTGGAGAGAACGGAACTGCTTCTCAAGGACGCTGAATCCGGCCAGCGTGGCTTTTTGTATACCGGTGACCCGAAGTATCTGGAATCCTATAACCGATCCGTCGGTCAGGTGATGCCGCACATCGATTACCTGATGCAGTTGACTGGCGACGATCCCCACCGGCAGGCGCGGATTCCCGAACTGCGCACACTCGCCCAGGAAAAGCTGGATGAGCTTGGCAAGACAATCGCTCTCTATGAGGCTGGCAGGGTCGAGGAAGCCAGGGCGCTGGTGAAGTCGGACGTAGGTCTGGTCACCATGAACAGAATTCATGGCCTCATCGATCAAATGGTGCACGAAGAAGCGGAGGTGAGAGATACCCGAACCGCCGTCCTGCAAAAAAACATGAATGTATCGATTACCTGCATCTTTCTGGCGGGTGGGCTCGGCGTTTTGGGCCTTGCGTTTCTGGCTTATTACGTTCTTCTCGAAATGAAGCTTCGCGAAGACCACCTGCATGAGATATGGAGGCGCGAAGAGTGGTACCGAGTAACGCTGACCTCGATCGGCGATGCCGTGATCTGCGCCAATTCAAAGGGTGAGATCAGCTTTCTCAATCTGGTGGCGGAACGAATGACCGGGTGGTCGTTGCAGGAAGCACATGGCCGGGCCATGAAGGAAGTCTTCCAGATCGTTGACTCTGTAACCCGCGCACCCATCGCCAACCCTCTGCTGATGGCAGTTGAAATGAATCGCACCGAGCAGTTGCCCGCCAACTGCGTGCTCATCCGCCGCGATGGTCAGGAGTTTTTTATTGAAGACTCGGCAGCGCCTATTCACAACTACCTGGGCGAGATCACTGGATCGGTTATTGTCTTTCGCGATGTCAGCGAGGCCAGAGAGTTGGCCAAAGAGATCCTGCATGCTTCGGAGCATGACTTCCTGACCGGCTTGCCCAATCGACTGCTGCTGATGGACAGGCTGGGCCAGGCGGTGGCTTCGGCAAAGCGGCACAAGAGACGAATAGCGTTGTTGTTTATCGATCTGGACGGATTCAAGCACATCAACGATTCCCTGGGCCACCTGATCGGCGACAAGCTTCTACAATCCATTGCAAAACGCTTGCAGGAGCGCATGCGCGCGCCCGACTCGGTCAGTCGCCAGGGAGGTGACGAGTTCGTGGTTGTGATGCAAGACGTGATGTACTCCAAAGACGCGGCCAGGACAGCACGAAGAGTTCTGGATGCCGTCTCGGAGGTTCACACCATCGATGATCACAGGCTCTACGTGACCGCGAGCATCGGCATCAGTATGTATCCCAACGATGGTCAGGATGTGGAGACGCTGATGAAAAACGCCGACACGGCCATGTATCAGGCAAAGGAAGGTGGCCGGCAGTGCTACCGATTCTTCAGACCTTCGATGAACGCACTGGCGGTAGAACGGCAATCCATTGAAGAGGACCTGCGCCATGCCCTGGAGAGGAACGAACTCTCCCTGCACTATCAGCCGAAGGTCGACCTTAGAACCGGAGCCATTACAGGCATGGAAGCGCTGCTGCGCTGGGAGCATCCGACGCGGGGATTTGTCCCTCCGGCAAAGTTCATCCCCATTGCGGAAGATTCGGGCCTCATTCTGACGATCGGTTCCTGGGTTCTTAAGGAGGCATGTGCTCAAGCCAAGACCTGGGCCCAACAAGGCTTGCCCATCACAACCATGGCCATCAACATCTCGGGCATTCAGTTCAGAGACGCAAGCTTTTTGAAAGGAATCTTTGCAGCCCTCAGTGAAGCCGACCTTGATCCTTCCGCAATCGAGTTGGAATTGACCGAGAGCGTGATCATGCAGCAGCCTGCACTGGCCGCATCCATCATTACCAGGCTGCGCGACAAGGGAGTGCTGGTATCGGTCGATGACTTTGGCACGGGATACTCAAGCTTGAGCTACCTCAAAAAGCTTCCCCTTGACACTCTGAAGATTGATCAATCTTTCATCCATCGCGTCAGCGAACATCCCGATGACGCGGCCATTGCCATTGCCATCATCAAAATGGGCCGAAGCCTGAATCTGCGGGTCATTGCCGAGGGCGTGGAGACAGCGGAGGATCTGGCATTTCTGAGAGCCAATGGCTGCGACGAAGCACAGGGCTACTATTTCAGCCATCCTGTTCCCACCGAGCAGTTTGCCGAACTGCACAACAAGCCTTGGAATTAACTGTATCCCTTGTTATAGACTGCACCAGGCTCCAGAAGACTGGTGCAGTTCTACCGCCCATTAGATTGTCTGCGTCGCGGAGTCGACAGTGATAGACAAAACAGCGCGAGCCCAACCAAATCTGGATTTCATGGCGTCGAATTCTGACCCTTCCTTGATGAATGCAGCAGTTCCTTTGATCAGGAAGCCCGCTCCCGGGCCGAGTAATCCCTTCACTTTGCTGCTTCCCAGTGTCAACAGAACCTGATTGTTGACGTCAATGTTGGCCTCTGTCTTATGGAAGTATCCAGCCGGGATCAACAAACGGCCATCCACTGTGGCCTGCACGTAGCTGTTCCAGGTATTCGCCATATGCGGCCCATCCGCACCCAGGGTGGCAATGGCGACGATGCCGTCTTTCTTCAGCACGGCAAGCAAGGTCTCAGGGATGATCACCGTTTGAACCTCCTTACAACAGTTTTTCGGTTGATTGGCGCAGAATCGTCGCCATTTCGTCAGGGATTGGAGATTCGGAAGTTTTTCAACAGTACCAAAAAGCAGGTGAAATGAGTTCTTGGTCCTTAGAATATACGACTTCCAACTGGGCTGCAGAAGCAGGTTTTTTCATCGGAAGCAAGTCGTGGCAACCGGGGTCAGGCGCAGGATTATCCTTCTGCCGAAGCCGCACGCGCTACACTGGACTTCACTATGGTCTTTGTGCTCGACAACTACGATTCGTTTACCTACAACCTCGTGCAGTACCTGGGAGAACTGGGCGCCGAGGTGGAGGTTCGCCGCAACGATGAGCTGACGGTAGAAGAGGTGGAGGCGCTGCGCCCCGACCGCATTCTGCTCTCGCCCGGCCCCTGTACACCCGGTGAGGCGGGGATTCTGGTGCCGCTGATTCGCCACATGGCGGGCAAAGTGCCCATCTTTGGCGTCTGCCTGGGGCATCAGGCTATCGGCGAGGCCTTTGGTGGCGATGTCGTTCGCGCCCAGCACCTGATGCATGGCAAGACCAGCCCGGTCACCCACGATGGTCAGGGCATCTTTGCCGAGTTGCCGTCGCCGCTGACCTGCACCCGCTACCACTCCCTGATCGTTGCCGAAGAGACTCTGCCCGCCGATCTGCTGGTTACGGCGCGCACCCCGGCTCCCGATGGCGTCGGTTCGGTGATCATGGGCCTGCGTCACCGCACGCTGCCCATCGAGGGCGTGCAGTTCCACCCCGAGAGCGTGCTCACCGAGGGTGGCCACCAGATGATTCGCAATTTCCTGGCGATGTGAGGGCGGCGCGCATGAGGCTCGGCAGAGTGGATGGGGTTGGAATGCGGGTCGTTGAGTGTGCAGGCAGTGCCGTCCTGGCCTGCATGGCCGCGGCCTCTGGCTTTGCTCAATCTCCGAACGCCTCCGTTGCCGGTCCCGTTGCCCCCATTGCAATTGTCCCGCTGCAAAGCGCCGACGCCGCGCATCCTGACGCCGCTGCCAAGGTAACCGGCGCGCTGGAGGTCTCCGCCGGCAAGGCGGTCATCTCTTCCAGCGGCACTATCAGTTCCGGCACGCAGACCACCGAGGTGCTGCTGCCCCATCGCGGAACATTGCGGGTCTGCGCCAACACCACGGTCAAACTGGCCGCCGATCACAGTGTTCCTGCTGCCGATACGCCAGCGCAGATTCCCGGCCTGATGATGGCGTTGGACCACGGCGCAATCGAGGCCAGCTTTGCTACCGGCCAGAACGCCGATCTCCTGCTGACCCCCGAGTTCCGCATCCTCATCAGCGGTCCCGGGGCGGTCGAAGTCAAGGTACGTCTTGGCCAGAACGGCGACACCTGCGTCGACAATCCCGGCCTGCAAGCTCCTTATGTGCTGGTGACCAGCGTCTTTGAAGAGGGCGCTTATCGCATCCAGCCGGGACAGCGGGTGATGTTTCAGCACGGCAGCCTGCGCGAGGTGGTCGATCGCGAGAAGGAACCCTGTGGCTGTCCGCCTGCCGAGGCTCACGGCAACGAGTTTCCCCTGGCGCAGAGCGAAGGGCTGACTGCACAAGTCGCTCCCGTCACCGGCCCGCAAGCAGGAAGCCCCGTTCAAGGCTCTGAGAGCCTGGCCTACAGCGGCGCCGACCATTCGGTGCAGGGAACTTCAACAGCGACGCCGGTAACCGCTCCCACAGCCAGTTCAGCAGTCTCTACTCCAGCACCGCCCGCGAAGAAGCCGGGTTTATTCGCGCACGTCCGCAGCTTCCTGCGCCGCGTCTTCGGCGCCGACTAGAGGGTTCTGGCCCGCTCGATGGCACGCAATACTGCCTGCGCCTTGTTGATCGTCTCCTGGTGCTCGGCCTCGGGAACCGAATCGGCGACAATCCCTGCTCCCGACTGCACGTAGCCCTGGCCATTAGCCGCAAACATGGAACGGATGGCGATGCAGGAGTCCAGATTGCCGGAGTAGTCGGCATAGAGCACCGCGCCGCCGTAGGTTCCACGGCGTACCGGCTCCAGTTCTTCGATGATCTCCATGGCGCGAACCTTGGGCGCTCCCGACAGTGTTCCCGCGGGAAAACAGGCGCGGAGAGCGTCGACGGCGGTCAGTTCCGGCTTGAGGCGGCCTTCGATGGAACTGACGATGTGCATCACGTGCGAGTAGCGCTCCACAAACATCAGCTTGTCGACCTTGACCGAGCCGAACTCGCTGACCCGGCCCACATCGTTGCGGCCCAGATCGACCAGCATCACGTGCTCGGCGCGCTCCTTCTCGTCGTTCATCATCTCGTCGGCCAGTGCCTGGTCCTGCGCCTCGTCGATGCCGCGAGGACGGGTTCCAGCGATGGGCCGGTATTCGACCTTGCCTTGATGGACCCGCACCAACAGTTCCGGCGAAGAACCTGCCAGCTCGATCGTTGTAGCTGGCGCATTTTTCTTTTTCGAAGTTTTTTCTGGCTTGGCTACAACTCCGCCCAGCGGTCCTTCCGGCGTAAAGCGCAGAAAGTACATGTAGGGGCTGGGATTGACGGCGCGCAGCGAGCGATAGACCTGGAAGCTGTCAGCGCCGGGCTCCATGTCGAAGCGCTGCGAGAGCACTGCCTGGAAGATGTCGCCGGCGGCGATGTACTCCTTGGTCTTGGCCACGGCGGCCAAAAAGTCCTTTTTGGAGGTGCGGTGCTTCACCTTGAGCTTGTCGCCGGCAAATTTGGAGCGGGGCAGCTTGGGCAGCGGCTGAGCCAGACGCTTTTCCATCTTGTTCAGGCGCAGGACGGCCCTTTCATAGGCGTCGGCTGGCTTGTGACGGGTCACGTCGGCGGTAGCTACCAGCCAGATCTCCTTGCGCACATGGTCGAAGGCCAGCACGTCGTCGAAGAAGAGCAGGCACGCGTCCGGCACACCCAGTTCGTCCTTGGTGCGCTCTGGCAGCTTTTCGATCTGGCGCACCGCATCATACGAGAAAAAGCCCACCGCGCCGGCGGTGAAGGGGGGCAGTCCGGTCAACCGGGCCGGTTTGTGTCCGGCGAGGGCGCGACGCAGCACACTAAAGATGTCGTCGTCGGTCTGGACCACCTTGCGGCCTTCGGTGATGGTGATCTCGCGGCCACGGGCCACGATGCGCTTGGAGGGTTGCAGGCCGATGAAGGTGTAGCGGCCCACTTGCTCGCCATTCTCCACCGACTCCAGCAGGAAGCACTCCCGCTCCGGCCATGCGGCGCGCAAAAAGGCCGACACCGGGGTCTCCAGATCGGCGGTCAGAATGCGGCAGACGGGTACAAGCGTGTGCTCCTTGGCTAATGCCAGGAACTCCTTGCGGCTGGGCTGAACGGGATTCGTAGAAGGGCTCACAGGGACAGTGTAAAGCGTGAGGGTGTGGATGCTGAAAGATACTCAGAGGGGCGCGTTTTGCTGATGCGGCGGGTATGACCAATGGAATGCGCAATTGCTGCCGAAATCCATTGGGCTACGATGTTTTTCATATCACCGCCGATAGAGCAAGAGGATCGGGAGCGCGGAGAGCATGAATATCCGCAACCGGCTGGCTTGACGGGGGCTTCCCCCAACACATAGACTCACGGGGATTTGAGCCTCTTTGCCGAGAGCGGTGCCCTTAAGCCGCTGTTTCGGGATAGAGTAGGGAACAGAGCACTGCTTTTTGCCGCGATTCGGGAGAAAGCAGGCGATGGGAATGGGAGATATGCATGGCGCCAGGAATGTCGTCTGTCAGTTTGGACCAGGAGATCAATCCCTGGGAGGCGCAGAGTGCGCGCTTTGAGTTTGCTGCGCGCAAGTTGAATCTGGAACCGGGCCTGTGGAAGGTGCTCAGTTCGCCAGCGCGTGAGCTTATCGTTCACTTTCCAGTCAGCATGGACGACGGCCGCATTGAGATGTTCACCGGCTTCCGGGTGCAGCATTCGATCGCCCGCGGTCCTGGCAAGGGCGGAATTCGCTATTCACCCGACGTGACCCTGGACGAAGTACGCGCCCTGGCCAGTTGGATGACCTGGAAGTGCGCGGTCGTCAACATCCCTTTTGGCGGCGCCAAGGGCGGCGTGATCTGCGACCCCAAGAGCATGAGTCAGGGCGAACTGGAGCGCATGACCCGCCGCTACACCGCGGAGATCATCGACTTCATCGGGCCCGAGAAGGACGTTCCCGCGCCCGACATGAATACCAACGAGCAGACCATGGCCTGGATCATGGACACCTACTCGATGCACAAGGGCCACACCGTCACCAGCGTGGTCACTGGCAAGCCGATCAACATTGGCGGCTCGCGCGGACGCCGCGAGGCCACTGGACGCGGCGTGATGGTGGTCTGCGACGAGAGCCTGCGCTACCTGAACATGTCGGTTGAAGGCTGCCGGGTAGTGATTCAGGGCTTTGGCAACGTCGGCTCCAACGCCGCGCGGCTGATGATGGAGAACGGCTACAAGATTGTGGGCATCGCCGAGCAGGATGGCGGTTTGTCCAATTCCAACGGCATCGACATCAATCAACTGATCGATTACAAGCAGCGCAACGGCACCACCCTGGGCTTCACCGGCGCAGAAGCCATGCCCAGCGAGGAGTTGATTGTTTCGGAGTGCGAGATCCTTATTCCTGCCGCGACCGAAAACGTCATTACCAGCCGCAACGCCGACCATATCAAGGCGCGCATCATCGTGGAAGGCGCCAATGGCCCAACCACGGCGGTGGCCGACGAGATTCTGGCTGACAAGCGCATCTTCGTTGTGCCCGATATTCTGGCCAACGCCGGCGGCGTCACTGCCAGCTACTTCGAATGGGTGCAGGATCGCCAGGGCTACTTCTGGAAAGAAGCGGTAATCAACGAGCAGTTGGAGACTATCGTGCGCGACAGCTTTGACGATGTGGTGCGCTACGCCGAAGCTCACAACGTCAACAACCGTATCGCCGCCTACATGCTGGCCATCGATCGAGTGGCTTTTACCGTCAAGCAGCGCGGCATTTACGCCTAACTCTTGACTCATGAATCGACGTTCGGATTTTCACAATGTGGGTGCCCCCGGTCCCGATTCTGGGACTGGGGAGACGAAATCTCAAAACGGTCAGGGCAAAATCACTCCTTGAAACGACCGACAGAAAGAAGCGAAAAAAGCGGGACAGGCATCAAGCCTGTCCCGCTTTTTGTTGGGACAAACGCAACTTAATCTTGCTCTGCGCGTTGATACGAACAGCGGCCGCTAAGTTCTTTCAATGCAAGGAGAAAGAAGATGAATCACCTTCAGGTTATCTTAAGGCGTTGGGTGACTTTGATGCTGGTTGTCACGCTGTTATCACCCTCCCTGGCGTTGGCCAAATCCAAACCCCTCACACCGGATTTGGTCCACGAGCGCATTCTCAAACGCGGCGTGGGTAACTGGGTATGGGTGCAGGAAGACAGCGGAGTCGTGTTGGTAGGGCGAATCGTCACCATCGACGGTGGCTCATTTGGGTTGCAATTGCACAACGATCCAGAGATTACACCGGTGCTCTACAGCGAGGTGGTCGATCTGCGCACCGGGCCGTCACGTGCGGCGATGTGGACCATTGTCGGTGTAGGCATTGCCGGTATGGTTATTCTGGCCGTCGTTGCTCATCACGAGATGAGCAACATGAAGATGCCGACCCTGCCCGCACAGCCGGCTCTGTCGCCGCGATAGGCCTGTGCTTTATCCAGGGACCGGGTTGTTTCTAGAGAGGAAAGCACGCAGCCCACAGGTGCAATAAAGAAGGGAGCCATTTCGGCTCCCTTCTTTATTGCACCTGTGGGCTGAAATCAAGCCAGCACGCTAACCGGTTCCTGAATCTGGATCGAGGGTACTTCGAGGGGGCTTTCCTTGGGCGTCGCTGCCGGCTGCCCATGGTGAACAGGGCGGGTGAGCCGATGCACGAAGTGGTAGGGTGGCCAGGGTCCGGAGAGCTGCATCTGGCAATCCTTCATCATGGCGCTGGTCGAGGCAAACTTGTTCTGGTAGCGCTCGACGCACTTGCGATCGATGAGGTGAGCCACATCGAGAAGCATCTTGCCACTCTCCGTCAGGCGGCAGCTTATCTCTTCGTCCAACGGCATGAAAAGCCGATGCATCTGGAAGCTGACTGCACGGGCGCGGGTCTGGCGCTCCCGCTGGCGCGAAGCGGTCTCGCGCAGGTTGGTCAGATACTGGCGACCAGCATTATCGCTGGCGGGCAGCTTATCCATGCTGCGAATGCAGCAGTCGTCCACCAGTACCTTCAGGTGCATCTCCGTCTTGCCACGCAGTTTGTCGATATTGACAAGAAACTGGCGCTGGTTGGAACGGATGGACTTGCGCAGCGATTCATCGTCGTTGAAAACGGTGCCGAAGCGGAAGGGAAGCACAGTGGAGTGCTTGAAGCAGTCAGCAATGACCCGGGCGTGGTCCACGCCAGACTTCTGGTTGACGGGTTCAGCAGGATTGTGTTCGCTGACGATAACGGCTAAGTCACTGGCGGGGTAAAGAAAAACCTGATTGCCGCTGACACCGGCTACCGATTCCAAAGGAACAGGTTTACGATGACGTGCCAATTCAGGGAAGGCTTGTTTTTCACCGATGCAGTAGGCATACCATGCCATAGCGAGACGCTCCGTGCGCGGACATTTATATACGCCGCTCGTTGGTGAAGCTCTGTGATCTTGGGAACAACTGCAAAGAGGCGATGAGTCCGGGATTTTTTACTGTACCCGGATGAACTATGCCGAATAGTAGCCTTCGTAAAATACGGCTGGCAACTGTTGTCTGAGAAAACTTTAGGGTTATTGACAAAAACGCTCAAAGTTGTATTCGTGTAAGAGGAAAATAAGTTCACAATATGAAGTATTTTCCCAATAGGGTAAAGTTTCTGCCTGCTTTGTCAGGGTTCCAATTCTATATGCCTATGACTCCAGAAGCTTTGCCGCAAAAGTCTTGGGCAAGTGTCAGCAGCTTAGGGTAGAACCCGGCTGATGTGCAGATAAAGGAAGATGTTCAGCACAACCGAACCGATCAGCAGCAGCAAAACCAGGATGGAAAAGGTATAAACCTTGCCGCTGACGGTCTTGAGGTCTTCGATCAGTTCCTGCTGCTCGAGGGTGTTGCGGTCGGTGGCTTCGCGCACAAGATCCAACTGACTTTCTACGCGCTTGAGGGTGGTGCTTTGCTCGACGATCTGGTTGCGCAGGTCGCGGTGATGGGCGCGCAATTCGGCCAGATTGTTCTCGATGGGCGCAAGATCCAGGGCGCTGTTGGGATTGGATGTCGGGGGATGGGGTGTGAGCATGTTGGAGACGGTGTTGGCCAGTGTGCTTTCGTTCCCCTGCATGACCTTTTGCAAAAACGGGAAGGCGGAGCAGACAGCGCTGAAGACGCGTTGCAGGCTGACGCCAAGGTCGGTCGCGGCCTGGGGGGTGGTGGTGAGGCCCCGTCCCGGCTGTTGAGGGCCGTGCACATGGTTTTCGTCGCGGGATGAAGCAAGTGGGGCGCGGTTGCTTCCCCCAACGGGCAGCGGAGAACCAATGACGCGCTGACGCAGCTCGCCGGCCTCTGGTAAGTGCTGACCAGTCTGGTTCAGCCCGAATTGCTGAGACTCGTTCATCATACCCACTTAACTATATAAAACATTTCGGCTTGCGGGGGAAACCGATACGCCGATTGGCAAATCTCTGTGCCAAATCAAGGTAGAATCCGGTCTGCGTAGGTCTATTGAGTACATGGCTTCCAGCTGCGTTTCGCGTATTCTCGTAAGAAGAGTTCTTTGTTTGATTTGGGAGAGGCATTTGAAAACCGTTTTTGCCCGTCCGCTGCGCAGCCTGCAAAGCAATATCCTGGCCGGTATCATCACCATTGGCCCGCTCTTTGTCACCTATTTGGTCTTCAGTTTTGTGTTGGGTAGCCTGGCCAAGGCTGGTTTGCCGGTGGTGCAGTTTCTGGCCTTTCTCTTTCCTCTGGATTGGCTAAGCCATCCTCTGATGCAATCGGCGCTGGCGATCTTGCTGACGCTGGTGGTGCTCTATGTGGTGGGACGGATTACCTCGCTGGTGGTGGGTAAACAGGCCTTCAGCCTCTTCGAGGCGGTGCTGGAACGGCTGCCCTTTGTGGCCAAGGTCTATAGCTCGGTGCGCCAACTGCTCGACACCATGATGGCCAAAAAAGAGACCAGTCAGCGTGTGGTCCTGGTCGATTTTCCCATCCTTGGGCAAAAGAGCGTAGGCTTTCTGACCCGCACCCTGATTGACTCGACCACCGGAGCCGAACTGGCCGCTGTTCTGCTGCCCAATGCCATCAACCCCACCTCTGCCTTCCTGCAGATCCTGCCTCTGGAGCGGGTTACCGAGACCGATCTGACCATGGAGCAGGCGATGAGCATGTTGATGACTGGTGGAGCAGTTTGCCCTGAAAGTATCCGCTTTTCCAGGCATTTTGATCTGCCCAAATCATAAAAAAGCACTGTAATTGACAGAAATGTTTTAGCATGGTGCCCATGTTGAAGTTAAATTATTTTCCTGTGCGATTGCTTTGGGCCAGCGCGGTTTGTCTAGTCTGTGCCGGGATGGCCCCACTTGCCGCGCAGCAGCCCACGGCGGATGCTGACAGGCCCTCCTACGATGCGGTCAAAGAGATTCATGTCGATCAGGACTGCCGCATTCTGCCGAATCCTGCTCTTCAGCAGCCGGGGAAAAAGAAGCCGAAGCCGCACCGCAACGATGTGGTCTGCCACCTGGAAAGCATCGACTCCTCGGAACACGAGGAGCAGACTGTGCTGGGCAATCAGGTACACCGCAGCAATGTGCGCATTACCGAACAGCAGTACGTGCTGCAAAATATCCGCACCGAGCCGATGTGGTTTGTCGTCGAGCAGTTTCTGCCCGAGGGTTGGGTTGTTGACTCCGATCCCCAGCCCAGGGAGATTGTGGGTTCGAAAGCAATCTTTCGTGTCCATGCCGATCCAGGAGAGATCGTGCGCCTGCACGTCGGCCTGCGCCGCACCACGCCGCTGCGCACCAAGGTCCTCAAGGACGGCGAACAGCCTTGATGGCGTCGCTGAATGCTACTCTCACAGTAATCGATGAGTCATTCCTCCTCTCAACAAGCCGACCTGCCCCGCGTTCTGGGCGTCAGTCAGGCCATGGCGATTGTCGTCGGCACCATCATTGGTAGCGGCATCTTTCTGGTGCCGGCAGAGATGATGCGTGATCTCGGCTCCTCTTCGCTGGTCTATCTGGCCTGGATCGTCGGCGGACTTCTATCGCTCTTTGGCGCCATGACCTATGCGGAGCTGGGCGCGATGCTGCCCTATGCGGGCGGTGAATATGTCTACCTGCGTGGGGTTTATGGCGACACGACCGCCTTCCTCTACATGTGGACCTGGTTTGCCGTGGCCAAGCCCGCATCCATCGCTGCCGTCACCATCGGACTGGCGCGCACGCTGGAATTCTTCCCTTGCTTTCATTGGCTGGGTCAGCCCGCTCTGGGCGGTTTGCTCTGGTCGCAGATCTTCGCTATCGCTGTCACCTGGCTTATCACCGGGCTGAACTATCTAGGCATCAAGAAGGCTGGAGATTTCCAACTTATCTTTACGGCCCTGAAGGCGATTTTGATCCTCATCGTTGCCGGACTATGCTTTGCCTCGGCCTCCGGTTCCTGGAGTAATTTTTCTACGGGACTGCCCGATGCCACGGGCGGCTTCAACGGCTTCATGCTGGCGCTGATAGCCACGCTGTGGGCCTACGATGGCTGGAACGACCTGACCATGGTGGCCGGCGAGGTGCGCCGCCCGGAGCGCAGCCTGCCCATCGCCCTGATCGGCGGATTGTTTGCAGTGGGCATACTCTTCATGGCCACCAATGCGGCGATTCAATACATCCTGCCCGCCACGCAGATTGCCGCCAGCGAACGCCCCGCGGTAGCCGCGCTGACCACGGTGGCTGGACCGCGTGGCGCGGGGTTTGTGGCGGCAGCCATGGCTCTCAGCATCTTCGTAACGCTGAATGGAACCATCATGTCGGGTGCGCGCATCCCCTTTGCCGCTGCCCGCGACCGGCTCTTTTTCCGCCAGTTTGCGCACATTCATCCGCGCTTTCAGTCGCCTTCGACTTCGCTGCTGGTGCAGGGAGGACTTTCTACAGTCCTGCTGCTCTTTCTCAGCCGCTTTCAGCAGTTCTTTGAACTGGCGGTCTTTGCCGAGTGGCTTTTCTACATGCTGACGGCGACCACCATCTTCGTCTATCGCCGCAAGCATCCCGACGCGAACCGTCCCTACAAGGTCTGGGGCTATCCGCTGCTGCCGGCGGCTTTTGTGCTCTCGGCGGCAGTGGTGCTGGTGGCCAGCTTTGCCGGAAATCTCAAAGGCTCGCTGCTGGGAACGCTGCTGATTCTGGCCGGCCTGCCGGTGCTGGCGCTGGTGCGCTGGCGCTACGGAGTCTCGGTTCCAAGCAAAGAAAGCCGTCTGCAATAGAAAAGGCGCTCCAACTGCGAGCGCCTTCCTTGTTTCGTGATTTCTGCTGACCTATGCTCGCCGCTTCGCCACTTCCTCATAAATCGCCGCATACTCGCGCGCTGGTTGCTGCCAACTATAATCCCGCGCCATGCCGTTGAGCATTACACGCTTCCAGGCTTCCTTGTAATGGAAGGTCATCAGCGCCCGGTCGATGGCCGCCAGCAGCTTTTCCGAGCTGTAGCCTTCGAACTTGAAGCCGTTGCCAGTGCCTTGCGCGGGCCGGAACTCCTCGATGGTGTCGTCGAGGCCGCCGGTGGCCCGCACCACGGGGACGGTACCGTACTTGAGCGAGTAGATCTGGTTCAGTCCGCAGGGCTCGTAGCGCGAGGGCATGAGAAAGATGTCGGCGCCGGCTTCGATCTTGTGGGCCAGTGTGTCGTCGTAGCGAATCTGCACGCCGACCTGGCCGGGATGGCGGTATGCCCAGTCACGGAAAAATCCCTCATAGACCGGCTCACCGGTTCCCAGCGCCACAACTGCGACGTCCCGCTCCATCAGGTCGCCGGAGATGCGGGCTACCAGATCGAATCCCTTTTGCGTGGCAAAACGGGAGATGATGCCGATGACCGGCGTGGTCTCCGCGACGTGCTCCAAACCGAAGGTGCGCAGCAGGTCGGCGCGGCAGGCGTGTTTGCCGGCGAGATTCTCCGGGGTGTATTGGGCCGCGAGGTGCTTGTCGGTGGCAGGATTCCAGTGGTTGTAGTCCACGCCGTTCAGAATGCCGCGCAGGTCGGCGGCGCGGCCGTGCAGCACGCCTTCCAGCTTCTCGCCAAACTCCGCCGTCTGAATCTCCTGGGCGTATTTGCGGCTTACCGTGGTCAGAATGTCGGCGAAGACCATTCCTCCCTTGAGGAAGTTGAAGGTGTCGAACTGCTCCAGCTTGTCTAGCGTGAAGAGCTCCCAGGGCAGCAGCAGGCGCTCGGTGGTCGCAGGCGGAAACCATCCCTGATAGCCGGCGTTGTGGATCGTCAGTACCGTGCCGCAGTGCTTGAGCAGGGGGTCGTTGGCATAAACCGTGCGCAGGTAGACGGGAATCATCGCCGCCTGCCAGTCGTGGACGTGAAAGACCTCGGGGACGCCCAACTGCTTGCTGGCTTCGAGTACGGCGCGGCAGTAGAGGCCGAAGCGCTCCCAGTTGTTGGGAAATTCGCCGCCCTTGGGGCCATAAAGCTCGGCGCGATCGAAGAGCTCCGGGCAGTCCACAAAGTAGTACTGCACGCCGTGGCGCTTGCCGCCGTCCACGATGCCCACAAAGTGGTTGTAATACTCGAAGGGGATTGTCAGGGAACGCACCGCATAGCGCCACTCAGCGGGCAGATGGCGGCGCACGCCTGCGTACAGAGGCAGATAGACGGTGACCTTGTGGCCCAGCTTGACCAGTTCCGGGGGCAGCGCGCCCACCACGTCGGCCAACCCGCCAGTCTTGGCAAATGGTACGCACTCCGAAGACGCAAAGACGATATGCATGGACGATCCCCCAACGGCGCAGAACGAGGTAGCGCCGTCAAAGGGTCAGTCTACTATGGTTAGCCCATCATATCGAGATTAAGAATTGACAAGATAGCAAATCGAAATGAAAGCGGTTCGATGTCGATCGAAAACAGGTCAGTTTTATCTTCGTCTATTTCTGAATTGAGCCTAGCTTGCTCACCCACTGCACACAAATCGGTGTAGCACTTTCAAATAAGTCATTATGGCCGCGTTCTGGTAATGAATCGAATTCGCGTGGTTCGTTGGCCATCTCAAAGAGTTTTCTGCCTTGCTGTGGCGGAATTAATTGGTCGCTTGCTCCATTGATGATCAGTAAAGGGCGGTGAATCTTGGAAATCTTGGCAGCATTATTAAAGCGATCCTTTACGATCAATGAGACTGGAAATATCGGGAACTTTATTTGTGCAATCTTTGTAATCGAGAGGTAGGGGGCAAGAAGGATAAGACCTCCCGCATCATATTCCTCCTCCATCTCAGTTGCCACTCCGGTTCCCAACGAATGCCCCATAATGATGATGCTTTCCTTCTTTACTCCTTGCACTAAAAGACTATCGAGATAGGCCTGTCCGTCAGAGTACAAGCCGGATTCCGTTGGTGAACCAGGTAGACCGCTGTAGCCACGGTACTCCGCGACCAGAAACCCATATCCAGCATCAATAAAAGGCGTGGCAACTTCAGAGGCTGAGGCCAGATTGTCTCCATTGCCATGAAAGAAGACGAAAGTGTAAGGCTTACTTGTGGCTTGTGCATACCAGGCAGTCAGATTGATTCTGTCTCTGGTGCGAACGTGAAGCTCCTTCAGTGCATTGTGCGCGTGAGCTTCTTGCAGTGAAATGTAGAAGTGGCTTGGATAATAAAGCATGCTTCTTTGATCGACAGCGAGAACGGTGAATGCAATTAGGTACATTACCAGAGCAATAATGACTGGGCGAGAAACGAGAACTCTTCGTAGCTTTTTCAAAAGCAAGCAGTACTCCTTTTCACGTCGCATAAGAAATATATCTCATCAATCTACTGTTTCACTTGCTTGAGTGAATAAACCCTTGTCGTTTTCGGGCGACAATCAAATACCATCAGAGTAGCCATGTCCTCCAAACCCAAGCTCGGTCAGAACTTTTTGAATGATTCGCAGGCGATTGAACGCATCGCCAACGCCTTTGGCGACCTCAGCGGACGCACCCTGGTCGAGATCGGCCCCGGACGCGGTGCCATTACCCACGCGCTCGCCGCCCGCGCCGCCCACGTGCTGGCCGTCGAGTACGATCCAGTGCTGGCTGCCGGGCTGCGGCAGGAGTTTTCGCCGGATAAGCTGACGGTGATCGCTCAGGACGTGTTGAACTTCGACTTTGCCGCGGCCGCTGCCACCCATGCGCCGGGCAAAAAGCTGCCGGTGGCCGGCAATCTGCCCTACTACATCACCTCGCCGATTCTGCTCAAGCTGGCCGAAAGCCATGCCGCGCTGGACGTTGCGGTGCTGATGGTGCAGCGCGAGGTGGCGGAGCGGGTCACGGCCCAGCCGGGTTCGCGGGACTACGGCCTGCTCTCGGTGACGGTGCAGATGTTTGGCCCGGCGCATCAGCTCTTCACTCTGCCGCCTTCGGCCTTTACGCCGCCGCCCGATGTGCATTCGGCGGTCTTCCGCTGGCGGTTTGCGCCGCGCTTTGAGGAACTGGGTGTGGAGGAAGTGCCTTTTCTGCGCTTCGTCCGTCAGGCCTTTGCCCAAAAGCGCAAGACCCTCTCCAATAATCTGCGCGCCGCCGGGTTCACGCCGGAGGTGATTGTCTCCAGCCTGGAAGCTGCCGGCGTTGCTCCGCAGGCCCGCGCCGAAAACCTCTCCATTGAGGAGTTTGCGGGGTTGTGGCGCATCTTGCAGTTGGCTACGGCTTGAGTAGGTCAAAGGCTGGCGGGTTTCATGCAATCTTCATTGCCTAAGTTTGCTCCCTTCGGGACAACTGCTTGACCCTGCATTTAATCTGATCTGGTACGCTTACGCGAAAACGGAGAGTTCTTTGAAGAAGAAACAGTTGGTAGTGGGATTGATGGTGCTGGCGGCCCTGGCGGCTCTGGTGATCTGGGGACGAGACCGGATGCACTTCGACTTGGGTGTCTTTCGCTCGCAACTTGCCATGGCCAACTGGAGCAAGATCGGCATCGGCGTCGGATGCATCTATCTGGCTTACCTCTTTCGCTCGGTGCGCTGGGCGCTGTTGCTTCGCCACAATAAGAAGGTTCCACCGTTCTCGCTTCTGGGAACCCAGGTAATCGGGTTTACTGCCGTAGCTCTGATCGGTCGTGTCGCTGACCCGGTGCGGCCCTATCTGGTGGCCAAGAAGACCGGCCTGCCGCTGAGCCAGCAGATCGCCGTCTACATCGTCGAGCGTATGTTTGATATGGGCTCGATGGCCTTCATATTCTCTTCCGTCCTGCTGACTACGCATGAGCACCTGCCCCATCCCGAATTGCTGCTTCGGGTGGCCAAGAGTGGCCTGCTGGTCACCGTGGCCATGGCGGTCTTTACCATCAGCGTTCGCGTGGCGGGCGGGGTGGTTGCGACCTTCATGGAAAAGAGCCTGGGCATCTTCTCCGCCAAGCTGGGCCATTCGGTGGGCAGCAAGATTCACACCTTCCGTACCGGTCTGGACACACTGCGCACCTTCTGGGATTTCAGTGCCGCCTCGGCGCTCTCGCTGGGCATGTGGGGTCTGATCACCGTGGCCTATCTGGAAACCACGCTGGCCTTTACTGCCAGTCCCGAACTGGCTTCAATGACCCTGGCCAAGAGCCTGGTACTGATGGCTTCGAGCATGGTCGCCAGCGGCTTCCAACTGCCGGTCATTGGATGGTTTACACAGATTGGTCTTGTTGCGGCGGCGATGTCCAGCTTCTTTGGCGTGGCGGCGGAGCCGGCTACGGCCTGTGCGGCGATGCTGCTGGTGGTCACATTTATCAGCATCATCCCCGTGGGCCTGATCTGGGCGCAGTTTGACCACATCAGCCTGCGCAAGATCGCGGTTGAGAGCGAAAGTGCGGAAGAAGAGCTGGTTGCTACTGAAAATGCTGCCGGGTAATACTGCAAACGGCTGAAATAGAATGGTTTGTTGTTATGAAAGTATTAGTGTTATGAAAATATAAGTTTGTCATCCCGAGCGCAGCCTCTCGCCGTTTCATCGCGAGAGGCGCAGTCGAAGGTCCTGCTTTTGGTAAAAAACATTCTGCTTGATGCAGTTTAAACAATAAAAACCCTGGCCGAATAACGGACCAGGGTTTCTCAAATTTACTTTTTTGGTGATTCGAGCTTATCTGTCTCTGGTTGCACAACCGTCGATCCGTCGAGCAGATCCAGTCGATAATCGGCCTTTTTGGCTGCTTGCAGGGCTCCGCCGACGCTTTGGCTCACCTTTTGGGTGACGCTCTTGAGCTGTGTTCCCTCAATGCTCATGCGCAGGAATGTAGGTAGTTGGAGCCACCAAAGCAACTCCTCATAGGCCTCGTGGACCAGATAGGAATGTCCCTCTGCCTCATGGATGCCGCTTAGCCAGCGCAGGTCGGGATCAATTCCCAAAGCGGCCGCGAAAGCATTCTCAACCGTGGGTGTGGGTGCCCAAGGCCCCGATTCTGGGGCCTGGGAGATTTCACCCTCCCGTTCATTCTCTGCTTTAGCGGGTGCGGCCGTTTCAATCGAGACAGCAACCGCTTCCACCGCATCGGTCTCAGCCAAGGTGGGCGACTCCGGCTCAGCATCGACGGGCAGCACTGCAACCGACTCGACTTCCGGCTCGATCCCAGCCTCGGTCAGCAGAACTGCCTTGATCCGTGCTGCGGCGCGCCAGGATTCCTCGCCGTCCAGGCCTAGAGCGGCGAAGCTATTGGCCAGCGGCGTGCGCAGGCGCAGGCGCTCGTACAGATCCAGGGCCACGCGGTCGGTGTGGTCCACATCGATGGAGGCAGCCAGCAGTTCCAACGCGCACCAGGCCAGAACCGGGCCCCATACAGCCATCGAGGCGTGCTGCGGATTTGCGCTGGGTAGAACACGGCGGGCAGTAACCGGCCAGGGAGCAGGGAAGTAGGCCTCGGCCAGCGGAATGCGCAATGCCGTACGCAAGCGCTCGCGGAAGGCCGGCGCGAGCAGGCGCGGCGTGGTGGGCTGGAGAGGCTTTTTCGCTTCTTCGCTGAGACGAGAAATGTAAGCGGGTTGTGCGGCGCGTAAAAAGCTCTCGCAAGCGTGCCACGCCAGCTCATAAAACTCGCTGCTCTGGCGCAGGTTGGTCTTGTCCGCGGCGACGGTAAAGGGCTGTTGAGCCAGCACGGCGAGTTGTCCCAACAAGGCAGGATCGAGCAGGGTGCGCAGTGCGTCGTGAACCGGGCGCAGCTCCTGAAAGACCAGTGCATCTTCCAGATTGGGAACACCCTCTCCGTTGAGTTGGTCACAGAGACGATCCCAAGGATGCTGGGCGGAAGCATAGAGTTCACGCCAATCCATAAAGACGTGCGACTGGTAGGCGTGCAGGTTGAGGGTCAGACCCTGATTGGCCAGATTGCTGGCGCGCTTCAGGTATTCCAGACCGGTGTGGGAGTCGCGGAAGGCCAGGATCGCGCCGGAATGCCCATTCAGCCCCAGCCCATCAATCAGGCGGCGCTGACGCAGTTGCGCGCTGGCCTTGTCGGCGTAGGCGGCGGAGTTGTCGATGGTGCCTTGGGTCGAGCCGTAGCGGTTGTTGTAGACCACCAGGGCGCGTTCCGTGCCCACATGGTTCGAGTAGGCAAAGACGCTCTCGTCCACCGAACCGTTGGCGTGAAAGAAGTCATAAAGCAGGAAGTTGGCGCTCTCGGCAAAGAGCCAGCGGCGTTGCAGCAGCGGAGCAATCTCGCGCTCGTGGCGCTCCACCAGCCAGTGGTCGGGATTCTCCTCATAGCGAGGCTTGTAATACTCCATGCCGTACTTCTCGGTGTAGCCCTCGATCTGTCCGTGGCCAAACATCGGCAGCCCCGGCAGGGTGGCCATCATCGTCGCCACGCCAAAGCACTTGTCACCCTTGCCAAACTGGTCAATCGCCGTGCGCTCATCGGGATTGCTCATAAAGTTCACGTAACGCTTCAAGATGTCGGGATCGAATTCGAGGGTGTTTTTGATCACCGAGCGGTACTTGGCGTTGTCCTCATCACGCAGCATCACCATAAAGGCGCTGTTGTAGACCCGATGCATGCCCAGGGTGCGGACGAAGTAGCCCTCCATTAGCCAGAATGCCTCGGCGAGGAGTAGGGTTCCTGGGACTTCCGTAGCGACGCGGTCGACTACCTCCCGCCAGAACTCGTGGGGCATCGCCTGATTGAATTCGGCCTGGCTCATTCCGTACTCGGCGCGTGAGGGAATAGCTCCACTCGCACCGGGGCCGGGGAACCAGAGCCGGTGGAAGTGGCGTTTGGCCAGGGTCATGGCGGCGTCAAAACGGATCACGGGAAACAAGCGCGCCACATGCAGGATGGTTTGTATCACCTGTTCGCGGACTGCCGGGTTCAGGTAATCGAGCTGGGCGGTGTCGTTCCAGGGAAAGCTGGTGCCATCGTTGCCGTGGTAAATGTAACGAGTCTCGCCACTCTGCCGGTCGCGGCGCTGGAAGACGACAGCGGCGTCGGACTGATCGAAGTAGTGATCGTCGATCTTCAGCTCGACGCGGCCGTCCTGGGAGAGGTCGGGGCCGTTGAAGCTATAGGCAGGGTAAGGCGGCTCCTGACGAGAGATGAACCAGTCGGGATGCTCGACCACCCAGGGCGAATCGATGCCCATGTGGTTGGGAACCATGTCGCTGGCCAGCCGGATGCCGTGATGGTAGGCACGGTCGCGCAGATTGATGTAGGCAGCCTCGCCGCCCAGGTTATCGGCGATGGTGTAGTCAAAGAGCGAATAGGCCGAGGCTACTGCCTCGGTATTGCCGCAGAGCTGCTTGATGGTTTTGGAGGCCCGGCTGCGCTCCCAGACGCCGATCAGCCACAGGGAGTTGAGGCCGCGGTCGGCCAGCGTTTTCAGTTCCTGGTCGGGAATCTGGTCCAGACGGGTAATCGAGCGGCCGTACTGCCGGCTCAACTGGGAGAGCCAGACGTAGGTGCTTTTGGCAATAAGAACCGTGGTCGGCATCCAGGCGGTGTCGGGACTGAACTTCTCGTATTCAGGTGCGAGGTCGCCGAAGACCGGAACTTCCGCAGTAGCTATGGGACCACCGTGGTGCTGGCCGCTCTCCCGGCGGCGGCGTTCTGCCTCCTCGGCCTGCGCCGAGGGGGGATGAAACTGCATCCAGATGGCCAGCTCTTCTTCATGCAGAATCTCGCCGGCGATGAGCAGAAAGCGCTCCAGACTGTCGCCGAGCAGAGGCTTCCAGAGCTTGCGGATCAGTTGCAGTTGGTCGGCCAGCGAACGCGGTGCTCCGCTAGCCGGGGCGCACAGCAGGTCGAGCAGATTCATCGGCTTGGCGTCGGGCAGCGGGATCAGCGGACGGGTGGCGAAGTACTCCGGCAACTGCCGGGTTACCTGACGATAGACGGTTTTTTCGGCTAGTGGCTTTTCTTCAAAAAGCTCTTCGAAAGGCTTGAACGCCTCATTGCGGTTGGCTGTCCACAGCAGCAGCATCTCTTCGAAGGCCGCGGCGCGGTGAGGTGTGCCGTCGGTTTGGCCGACGAGCCACTGCTGGGGCGTCTCTTTGCCGCTGATGACGGTACTGCCGGGAAAGTGCTCGACAAAGCTCAGCAGCAGCTTGTCGACTGCCTCTGCGCCGACCTGCTCGCCAAACCAGTCAAGCGCGGCGGTCATTACCTGGGGATCGAACTGCTCGCGGTAGCGGGCCATCAGCACATGGCTGGCCTCGTCGATCAGTCCCATGGCATAAAGCTGGCCGGCATGAACCGATAGCTCGGGGTGCTTCTCCACCTCGCGCACCAGGTTCATGCGGTGGGCAAACTCGCGGCAGGCGGCCAAACTGGCGAAGACAACATTGCCGGTGTAGGAAAAGAGCGACTTCGTGAACTGGTACCGGTCACGTGCACGGCACGAAATATGGAATTCCATCATAAGAAGTCGAGCTCCCGAATGTTTCCAGCTACGCGGATTTCTGTCTTTGCCAACCCTGGTAGGGGCAGGCTTACCGGTCGTCGATGGCCAGCGATCTCGTCAAGTGTAAGCCCAAGAGCACAGGTACTCCCATCATAACGGCGCGGGCGCTGGATGGGCAGGCTTTCTCGGGATTCCCGCTTTGCTTCAACCTCAATGTGGACATCAGAAAGCCAGGACGCAACAGGAAAGATGATTCCGATAGAATCGAAGTTCAAGCAAAGCGAGGATCAAGATGGCAAACAGGTACGGAGAAGCGGCGCTGATCGCCGCCCGGCAGGAGCACTCTGCCAGCAATACGCCACAAATGCGATGGGAGAACGCCGTAAAGCGTCTGTATCCAACCAGCCCGGCAGCGCAAAGGAAGGGTAGCCCGCGGGGCGCTTTCCTGGGCCTCTGCGAAGAGGGCCTGGTGAAGGGGATTCCCGCGGGCAGCTACTCTGCAACCAGGGACAACAAGAACCTCGCGCTTAGCGCCGTAGTGCTGCTGCGCGAAGGAACCCAGAGCTGGTCCATCAGCACCCTGTGGCGGGCTGTCGCCGGAGATGGCGGCAAAGAGCACAACAGCCAGATGGATATCGTGATGGCGCTCTGGAAGAACGGTCTCATTGTGTAGATGAACGCTATTTGATCAAACAAAAAGAGCTGATGCGGTCTGCATCAGCTCTTTTTGCGCTTTTTAAGCAGAAAATTATTCTGGATGATCCGGCGTCATCAGGCAGATATCGGGCAGATTGCGGTAGCGCTCCGCATAGTCCATGCCGTAGCCGATAACGAAGAGGTTGGGAATGGAGAAGCCCACATAATCGGCCTCGATCTTCTCCAGACGGCGCGATGGCTTGTCGAGCAGGGTGGCGATGCGCAGGGTTTTGGGATGTTGCTGGAGGAAGAGTTTGCGCAGGTAAGAGAGGGTCAGGCCGGTGTCCAGTATATCTTCGACTACCAGCACGTTTTTGCCCTCAATGGAGGCGTCCAGATCCTTGATCAACTTGACTGCGCCCGAGGAGCGGGTGCCGGAGCCGTAGCTGGAGACGGCGACAAAGTCGAAGGTTGCATCGGCCTGCACCGAGCGGGCAAGATCGGACAAAAACGGGGCCGCACCCTTGAGCACGCCCACCATAACCAGCTTTTCACCATTCATGTCGCGGGTAATCTGGGCGCCCATCTCGGCGACGCGTTCGGCAATTTGTTGACGGGTATAGAGAATCTCAAGTCCCTGGTAGGAGGTCGACATACTTCCAGTATCGCTCCAAGTGCGGGGAATCGGGCAAGCTGGAAGGCAAAATAATCTCCTATGCGGAAGTCTCGGACAGAATAATTGCCAGCAGCGCCGGGTCCACATTGCCGCCACTGAGTATGGCAACCGCCTGGCGGTAAGTCGGCAGCTCAGCGCCGTGGAAGAGTAGGGCAGCCGCAGCCACCGCTCCGCTGGGCTCGGGAATCAGACAGGTAGCGGTGACGATGGCCCGCATGGCGGCGCGAATCTCCGCTTCTGTCACCGTGATCACGTCGTCGACAAAGGCCTGGATGTGAGCGAAGTTGCGCACTCCTACGCTCTGGGTGCGCAGGCCGTCGGCGATAGTGCGGCTGGTTTGCTCCGCGGTCCAGGTGGAGATTGTTCCAGTTCTAAAGCTCTCGGCGGTGTCGCCGGCCAGCTCCGGCTCGACGCCAATGACTTTGGCTTGCGGTCGCAGCTGCTTGACCGCGGCGGCAACTCCGCCCAGCAATCCGCCGCCAGAGACCGGGGCCAGAACCAGATCGATGTCGGGAAGAGCTTCGACGATCTCCAGTCCGCAGGTTGCCTGTCCGGTGATGATCTGCTCGTCGTCGTAGGGCGGAATCACAATGTAGCCGTGCTGGCGGACCAGTTCCTCTGCCTTGGCCAGCCGCTCGCTGGAAGCCAGGCCGACTTCGACTACCGCTGCGCCTAAAGCCAGTGTGGCGGCGCGCTTCACTGCGGGGGCGTTTGAGGGCATCACGATGACCGCTTTTGCTCCCACTGAGCGGGCGGCATAGGCCACGCCCTGGGCGTGGTTCCCGCTGCTGTAGGTGATAACCCCGCGGGCGATCTCCTCCGCTGAGAGTTGCAGGATCTTGTTGGCGGCGCCCCGGAGCTTGAAGCTGCCGATGGGCTGCAGGCTCTCCGCCTTGAGGTAGATCTTTTTGTTGGTTCCGAAGCCGGAGAGGCTGGGGAAGGAAGCCTCGACCAGAGGGGTCTTGACGGCGACAGCAGCGATGCGTGTTGCGGCGGCGCGGATGGCGGCTAGTGAGACGAGTTCTGAGCGCATGGAGTATGTATAGCGGATTTTGCCGTTTCCCTGCACCAAGTGCGTGGAGCAGATGGCCTCCTCGCGTTATCCCCGCGCCAGGCGCAGCATCACAAAGGTGATGACGCCGGTGATGGAGACATAGAGCCAGAGCGGGAAGGTCCAACGGGCAATTTTGCGGTGTTGCGAGATGCGGCCCGTGAGGGAGAAGAAAAAAGTCACCAGAATCAGCGGCAAAGCCACAATCGCCAGCAGGATGTGGCTGGCCAGCAGAGGCAGATAGATCGGACGCAGCGCGGCGTGGAGGGGATAGCGAACATCTCCGTGTAGTGCGTGATGCAGAATGTATCCCACCAAAAACAACGTCGAGAAGCTGAAGGCCGCAAACATTGCCGTGCGGTGAGCGGGAATGCGGTAATTCTGGCGGGAGCGGATCAGGGTGTAGCCAATGAGCAGAGCGGTGGCGCTGAGTCCGTTGAAGATGGCATTGAGTGCAGGCAAATAGGCATAACGTACACTGGCGGCATCGGCAGCGGGATGAACGTAGATCAGCCAGAAAAGAAAGACCGTGGCCGCGGCGCTGATGACTAGAATGGCGGCGATGGCAGAGCGGGTATTGGTGGTCTGGCTTGCGGGCGCTGGTACGGTCGACATGGATTCCTCAGTGAGCGCGAGTGGCGCAGAGCATCAGGGTGGTGAAGAGCAAGGGCAGATAGAGCACGCTGACCTTGAGCAGATCGCGGGCCACCATGCGGCTTTCGGTGTCGGGAATGGGGCGCAGGATGCGGCTGAAGCGCAGGGTGTAGGCCAGATAAAGCAGCCCCAGAGCGCTGGCTAGTACGCCGTAGATCATTCCCGTCATCCCCAGAGCCCAGGGCGCGAGGCTGACCGGAATCATGAACACTGAAAAGAGAATCGACACGACGATGGTGGAAAGTCCATTAGGCCGCACCACCGGCAACATGCAAATGCCGGCTTTGGCGTAGTCGTCGCGATAGAGCCAGGCGATGGACATGAAGTGAGGGAACTGCCAGACAAAGAGAATGGCGAAGAGAGCAGCGCCCTGCATGTCGATACGCCCGCGCGCCGCGGTATAACCCAGAAGCGGACCCATGGCGCCGGGAAATGCACCGATGAAGGTGGAGAAGGGAGTGATGCGTTTCAGCGGGGTGTAGACGGCAACGTAGGTGAAGGCCGTCAGCAGCGCCAGCAGCGAGGTGAGGGCATTGGCGTAGAGATGCAGTGCCAGAGCGCCCAGAGCCAGAGCGCCCAGGCCAGCCAACAAGCCCAGCAGCAGCGAGAAGCGGCCTGTGGCCATGGGCCGGTTGGCGGTGCGCTTCATCAGTGCATCGGTCTTGCGCTCCATGACTTCGTTGAGCGCGCCCGCGCCGGCGGAGACCAGTCCGATACCCAGCAGAGCGCCCAGCAAGCCGCGCTGCACGCTGGAGACGCCTTGCTGCAACGATCCCACATAGAAGCCGCCCCAGCCGGTGACCAGCACCAGTCCCACGACTTTGATTTTGAAGAGTTCAAAGCAGTCATGCAGCAGCGTGGCAGTTGCGCCTGGGTTGGGCGCATGAATGTGGGCGGGAAGCAGATGTGGCCCGGGGTGAGCGATCTCCGTCAGAGGTTCGCTCTCGCCGCATGGCGCAAGGGGGTGAGGCTGCCGGGTCAGTACGGGTTGGTGACTCATGGGATACGCTCCGTTTTACCCTGTAGTAGTTGGATGGTAATTGCCAGAGCAGGTAGCAGGAAAGCTATCGATCCCAAAACCCACATGGTGGCCGCGCCGAGTACTTGATCGTCGACCAGGGAGACACCAAAGGGGTTGGGATGAGTGACGTAATACAGATAAACCGGACGGCCGCAAAATGCCAAGGAGGCGGAGAGGGCCGTATTCACCAGATCCGCGCTGACTAGATAGGGTAGCAGAATCCATCCAAAGTGTTGTTGTCTTGACGGCCAGGGGCGAATCAGACAGTTCCAGAAGAGCAGGGATGTCGCCAGAAAGCAGATGTGCTCGACATCGTGCCAGTTTTCATTCTCCAAGGCGAAGTCGTAGGCGGCGGGCACATGCCAGAGCAGGAAAGTGACGTTCATGGCTAGCCATGCGGGTACGGGTTGCATCAGAAAGCTGAAACAACGACGCAAGAGGCCACTGCGCAAGAAGGGCCGCAATGGATAGCGAACGACCCAGCGGGGTAGTCCGCGCAGCAGAGGCACGGCGGGCGCGCCAAGAAGTACCAGTGGAGGCACTACCGACATCAGCAGCAGATGCTCCACCATGTGGGCGCTGAGCATGGCGTCGGCGAGGCCGTCCATCGGCGAACCGATAGCGCCCCACAGGACAGCCATGCCCAACTCAAAGCAATAGAGACGCCATATGGGAAACTGCTCTGCCCGGGTGCGGCGAATGCGCATCCATCCCACGGCGTAGATCACGGCAAAGGCCACGATGCTGCAAGTCAGCGGCAACGGCAGGGTCCAGTCGTTCAGGATGTCCTGCAGTGCTTCGTTCATGGCGCGACCGGGTGAGAGGCGTTCTGAGGCTGCAAGCCCTGCGAGGCATCATAGGCCGGACGCAGGCCCGGTCCGCGCAGAGTTCTCAAAAAGTGGGTCAGTGCTTCGGTCTCGGCAGGCGAGAGCGCGTTCCCGTAAGCCGGCATGTTGCCGCCGCCTTGCAGCACCTGGCGAATCATCTGATCTTCGGTCATCTCGGTGGCTACGGAGTCAAGCGCCGGGCCGCGCTTGCCGCCTACGCCTCCCAGAGAATGGCAGTCGCGGCATTGCTTCTGCTGAAAGAGCAACGCGCCCTTGCGCTCCAGGGGGGTGCGATGTTCGAGGTAGATGGCGGGGATGGGATCGCTGGACCAGGAATCCATCACCGGGCTCCAGGGCGCGTGCAGGCCGAGATGGGTGAAGGTGCCTAGGGTTACGGCGATCAGGGTCAGCACGATCACTGCGACCGGGCGGCGCGACCAGTGTTTTTCACCTTCGCTGGCAAGGAGCGGCAGCAGAATCAGGCCGCCGATGAGGATGGGCGGGGCGATCAGGACGGCTGCGGTCTCCATCTCCGGCGGCAGGTAGGCCAGGACCGCAAAGAGCCAGAGGAAGAAGAAATCGGGCTTGGGTGCGGTCTGAATGATGGTGGGATCGGGCACGCCGCCGGGCCCGAAGGGGCCAAAAAAGAAGGCGCAGGCCATCACTGCCAGCATGATCGCCGCGGCAAAGACGGCATCCTTCCAGGCGGCGTTGGGCACGAAGGGAACGCCAGTGGACTTGGTCAGCGCGGCATAGTTGCGTTCGTAATCGGCTTTGCGCACCAGGCGTCCGGGCATGGGCCATTCATTGATGCCCAGGCGCAGAACCATCAGCAGATGCAGGCCAACCAAGGCCAGCAGCGCGCCGGGAATCACAAAAACATGCAAAGCAAAGAAGCGGGAGAGCGTGCCGCCGCCGATGATCGGTCCGCCCAGCAGCATATGTACGGCCTGTGGACCAATGCCCGGCATGCGGCTGGTGATGGATGCGCCGATGCCCAGGCCCCAGTAGGCGTCCTGATCGAAGCGCAGTACCTGACCGGTGAAGGCCATGCCCAGGGTGCAGAGAAGCAGAAAGACGCCGATGATCCAGGTCAGCTCGCGGGGGAACTTGTATGCGCCGAAGAGAAAGACCTGCACCATGTGGATCAGCACGACGGCGATCATGAAGTCCGATCCCCAACCGTGCAGAGCGCGCAAAAACCAGCCCAGAGGAAGATTGTGATTGATGAATTGCAGGCTGTGCCAGGCATTGCCGGCGCTTGGCGAATAGACCAGCGCCAGCAGAATCCCGGTGACAACTTGCAACATCAGCAAGACCATCGCCGCGCTGCCAAAGACATACCACCAACTGGTCGCAGAGCCCGGAGTAGGATGGCTGGCCATCTCGCCGAGGGGTTTGACCAGGCCGGTGCGCTTTTCGACCCAGTTGAAGATGCTGAGACCGCCTTTTTTTAGCCGTTCCATGCGGACCTCCCGGTCGTGTCAGCAGTGTCTGCGCCGATGGATTGCACCAGAGTTTTCAAGGAGCCCTTGGGGCCGTTGCAGGCTTCCGTGGACAGGGTGGGCAACTGTCCGGTGAGAATCAGCAGAGAGCCGCGCTCGATGCGGTGTTTGTGCTCGAAGAGGCCACGCTCTGGTGGTCCCGAGGCGCGGGAGCCATCGATGTAATAGGCTCCGCCGTGGCAGGGACAGAGAAAGAGCTTGGACTGTTCAAACCAGCGCACCGGGCAGCCCAGATGAGCGCAGTTGATGGCGAAGACCTGAAAGTTGCCGTCCTCGGCATGACGCACCCAACAGGCGGTTTTGGCGGTCTCGCCATCGGTGGGGCTGACGACGGGATTGACGTACTCGGCGAGCCGGGTCTGTCCAATAGGGAAGGCATCAACAGGGCCGAGGCTGACCCAGGAGTTGTTCTCTGCGTCCTTCTTCAGCGCCGGGCCAACCAGATAGCCGATGATGGGCGCGGCCAGAACCATGCCGACCAAAGCGTTGAGGCCTACCGCAAGCTTGAACAAAAAACCGCGCCGCGAATTGGAACTGGAGTGGGCTGCGGCGATCTCTTGCGGAGTGCCGAGCCACTCGCGGGGCACTTCGCTTTGCGGCGTGGGCACGTTGGGATCTTCGATGGGGTGACTCATTGCTGTGCTCCTTGCGATGCGCCGGGGCGGGAGATTTTTTCTGTCTTTCGTTGCGAGGCTAGCCAGGCAACAATGTCGGTGATCTGCTGGTCGGTCAGGGGATGGGAGGTGAAGCCGCGCCAGTCGGGCATTCCCTCATCCGGACGACCGGAAAGAATCGTCGAGCGCAGGCTCTGGTCGCTGATTAGAGCCAGATAGCTGGGGTCGGTCAGAGAGCCGGCGTCGATCTTCTTCACGCTGGCCGGTTGCGACTCGTTGGAAGCACTGTGGCAACGCGCGCAATAGGCGTGGAATGCGGTCTCACCGGCGCTGGTGTCTCCGGTCAATGTCGCGGCATAAGAGGGGGGAGTCTCGCCGCCGAGCACGCCGGAACGTCCCCAGTGATGAATGATGCCCTCGGCCAGAATCTCCACTTGCTGATCAGTGAGTGTGCCGCCGTGTTTACGGGCAAAGGCCGGCATCAATGCGCCAGGGCCGCCTTTGGCGGTGGCGTTGAGGATCGCCTGCTTGCCGGCGATGGCGATATAGACGGGGTTGGCCAGCGAAACAGCCAGACCGCTGCGTCCCTCTTCACCGTGGCAGGCGGCGCAGTTCTGTTTGTAGAGCGGGGCGAAGTCCTGCAACTGCTCGGGGCGCGCTACCTCCGGCTCGGGCTTGCCGGGAGCATGACAGCCGGCCAAGCTCAGTGATCCCAATGCGGCGAGGGCGAATGCGATGCGGTGAGTCTTGCTCATCTTTCCTCCTCGTCGTTGCTGTGGTTTGAATAGTTGGTGTGCAGGCCCGCGCGAGCGGAGAGTGGCAGCGCCTGAAATTCGGCCGAGTGCATCTTGAAGCGGCGCATGACTACCAGCCCGGCAATCAGACCGAAGGCGATCTGCGAGAGCGCGAACCAGCGCCACTCGACGCGTCCACTGGGATTGGGGCTGAAGCTGTTGAGGATGAAAAAGGCTGGTCCTGCCCACAGCAAGGGCGCGATCAGGCCCGCGATAAAGAGCGGCTTGCGCGAGAAGATGGGCAGCATGGCGCCGTAGAGCAAGCCCACCAGTACCGAGACCATGCCGTGAATGACCATGGCGGTGAGCAATCCAAGAGGATGGAAGTTGCTCATGTAGGCATCGCTGGCGAATCTCCAGCCGAAGATGCCATGCGCGGCCAGCACGTTGATGGCATACCAGGGGCTGTGAAATCTGACCCAACTATAGATCAACGCGGGCAGTGCCATGGCTAATCCACCGGCCAGCCCGGCTTCGATGCCGGTGACAAAGTTGTAGGGAGAAAGCGCGCCGATGTGTTCGCGCTCGGGCTTCTGCGGCTCGACCGGGGTCTTGCGCTCAATGGCGATCAGCACACCCGCCGATTCCAGGATAGGCGACGCTTCGTGCATCTCATGGGGCAGCACGTTGCGGAACCATCCCACGCTGCCCATCAGCGCCAGCACCAAGCCCAATGCCGCGATAGTGATGTTGGTGACAAAACCTGCCATGCATAAAGTGATGCCCAGGCCGAGCACCATCGGCCACACGGTAGGCGCGGGCAGTTGTATAAAGCCCGGGTGTTGATCGTGATTCTTATTCTCTTCTGTCTGATGCACCACGGCCTCCCTATCGTCCTACGACGTAGACAACGATGAAGACCACCACCCAGACCGCATCCACGAAGTGCCAGTAGTACGAGAGCACATCGAGACGGTGAGCGTGGCGGTCGCTGAGTTTGCCCGCAATGCCGAAGCCCAGTGTCAGGCTCAGCAGGATCAGTCCCACGGCCACGTGCGTGGCATGGAGGCCGACCAGCGAATAGAAGGTGGTGCCGAAGAGGTTGGTGCGAATGGTCAGGCCGTCCACATTGATCAGCTCGTACCATTCCGTTGCCGTGCCGCTCAAAAAGATCAGTCCCAGCAGCACGGTGATGGCCAGCCAGAGCGAGCAAAGCTGCGTCTTGCCCTTCTCCAGCGTGCTGACCGCGAAGTGTACGGAGATGCTGCTCGATAGCAGGCAGATCGTCCCGATGATGGGCAGCTTCAGTACCTGTGCGGGGGTGGGACCGCTCAGGCTCTTGCCCATGTAAAAGATGTAGGCCACAACGAAGATGGCGAAGATGGCGATCTCGGCCACGATGAGGCAAAGCATGCCCATCTTGCCCTTGTCTGGCAACTGCCATTCGCTTGCCGAAGGTGTCAGTGCTGCGCTGTGTGAACTCATGGTCGCCTCTACTCGAAGTGGGTGTCTGGAGCTTCGGGATGTTTTAGATCCCACAAGGGTCTGCGGCTATGCACCACCGGATCCTCGGCAAAGTTGTAGGCCGGGGGCGGGGAAGTCGTTGCCCATTCCAGCGTCCAGGCATCCCAGGGGTCGGGTCCGGCCTCTTCGCCATGGCGATAAGCCTGGATGACATTCCAGACGAAGCACAACAGGCCTGCGACCTGGAAGACCATGCCCACGGTTTCAACCATGTTCCACATGCCCCAGCCGCGGTCTGCCTCGTAGGTGTAGATGCGGCGTGGCATTCCCAGCACGCCGGGAATGTGCATGGTGTCAAAGGTGAGATGGAAGCCGATGGTGAAGAGCCAGAAGTGCCACTTGCCCAGCGTCTCGTTCAACAAGCGCCCAAACATCTTGGGATACCAGTAGTAGAAGGCGGCAAAGATCATGTAGAGGATCGCGCCCACCAGCACAAAGTGAAAGTGAGCCACTACAAAGTAGGAGTTGCCCAGTTGCCAGTCCAAGGGCGCAACCGAAAGCATGATGCCGGTGAGCCCCGCGATCAGGAACTGAAAGAGGAAGCCGATGGAGAAGATCATGGGCGTGGCGAAGCGTATCTTGCCGCCCCAGATGGTGGCCAGCCAGTTGAAGATCTTGATGCCGGTGGGCACCGAGATGATCATAGTGGCCAGCGTGAAGAAGGTGTTGCCTGCAGGTCCCAGGCCAACCGTGAACATGTGGTGCGCCCAGACGCCCATGCTGATGAAGCCGATCAGTACCGTGGCCGCGACCATCGCCGGATAGCCGAAGATGGGCTTGCGCGAGAAGACGGGAATGATCTCGTTGGCGAAGGCAAAGGCCGGCAGCACCAGGATGTAGACCTCGGGGTGGCCGAAGATCCAGAAGAAGTGCATCCACAGCACTGCTGATCCGCCTGCCTGAGCATCGAAGAAGTGTGCGCCCAGAAAGCGGTCCAGCATCAGCATGATCTGCGCCGCGGTCAGCGGTCCGATGGCGATGAAGACCATGGCCGAGGTGACCAGATAGAGCCAGGGAAGCAGCGGCAGCCGTCCCATGGTCATGCCCTTGCAGCGCATGCAGACGATGGTGACTACCAGGTTCAACGCCGTGCCCACGCTGCCAATGCCGCTGAGAAAGACGCCCAGAATCCAATAGTCGGTGCTGTGGCCCGGCGAGAAGAGCCGGGAAGTCAACGGCGCATAAGCAAACCAGCCCACATCGGGCGCGGTGCCTGCGCCATAGAGTCCATCGCCGCCGATAAAGCTGAAGTAGAGCAGCAGACCGCCGAAGGCCGAGATCCAGAAGCTGAAGGCGTTCAGCCGGGGAAAGGCCATATCTCGCGCGCCGATCATCAGCGGCACTAGATAGTTGCCAAAACCGAAGAGGATCGGCATACCCACAAAGAAGACCATCGTCGTCCCATGCATGGTGAACATGCGATTGAAGACCTGGGGCGAGATGAAGTGATTGTTGGGCACGGCCAATTGAATGCGTATTAAAACAGCTTCAAAGCCGGCGATCAACAGGAAGACCAGCGCGTAGCCAATATACAGCAGGCCAATCCGCTTGTGGTCTACAGTCGAGAACCATTCATTGGCCGCTTCGAGCCATAGCTTGCCTGCTTGCGGGGGCTTCATGGGGTCGATCGCCGCGCTGGCTGTCTGCGAGGGTGTCATCGGGCTCTCCTTGTGCATTACAGCGGCTCCAGAATGGATGTACCTGGGGCCTATTCCTTCAAGTCGACACGAGCAACAGCGAGCGGCGACCTTCTACAAAACCAACCTGAGCAAAGCTGTTCTGGAGCCGCTCTAACGCAGTGTGGCCATGTAGGCCGTGATTGCGTCCAGTTCATGGTTGCCCAGGTTCATCTTGGGCATCAGACAACCGGGCTTTATCGAACTGGGGTCATCAAGCCACTGGCGCATATTTTGCGCGGTGTTCTTGATGGCTCCGGAAGCGATGGTGTCGCGGCTGGCCACATGGGTCAGGTCAGGTCCAAAAATGCCATGAGCGGCAGTTCCCGAGACGGTATGGCAGTTGACGCAGGCGGTATGTTCGAAGACCTGCTTGCCCTCTGTTGCCGTGGGATCACTTTGCGCAGGCTGCTTCTGATGGGCGATCCACTGCGCGAACTGCTCAGGCGTGTCGACGTAGACGCGGATCAGCATTTTAGCGTGTTGCGTGCCGCAGTACTGTGCGCACTGGCCCAGATATAGGCCCGGCTTGGGCGGGTCGATCCACATCACGTTTACCTTGTTGGGAATCAGATCCATCTTGCCGGCCAGTTCTGGAACCCAGAAGCTGTGATCCACATCCGCCGACGACATGGTCATGTAAGTAGGCGTGGGCGACTTGGGATCGCTCACCGGCACGTGCAGTTCATTGGCCGTGATCACTCCTTGCCCCGGATACCGGTACTCCCACCAGAACTGATGCGCAATCACCACCACATCCAGCGCCTTGGCCGGCTTGTGTGCCTGCTCGGTGATGGAGATGACACGGGCTGTAACCAGAAACAGTCCGATCACGATCAGGATGGGAATGGCAGTCCACAAGACTTCAATTTGATGGCTGCCGTATACCTGCGCCGGTTCTGTATCGGTATCCCCTGCGCGGCGGCGGAAACGCACCAGCGCATAGAAGAGCAGCCCCGCAACCACCAGGAAGATGGCCAGCGTGACTCCCAATACCAGCAGTGACAGCCCGAAGATGGTGTGGGCCGGCGTGGCGTGCGGAGAGAAGATGTTGGTTGGTCCGCCGTCCATGCTCGCGGTGCGATGAAGGACGCTCCCAACCCATGGCGCATGGGTGGAGGCGGTCAGGGTGAAAAACGAATTGGCTAAACTCACCAGGTTCTCCTGTTTACAGCGAAACCAGAGTCGATCGTGCCCATCAGGAAGCAGTAACTCTGGTTTAGCTCTGGCTGCAGCAGTCCGTAGGCATCTGGACAAGATGACGGTTGATCGATCCGGGCCGGCTGCTCCTGGAAACGATGGGTAAACCAGTATGGGCTGATACCGATGGGGAAGAATGCTGGTGCGTGGCAAAAAGAGAGTAGCGCCGATTTACCGGGAAAATGCGCAATCTTGCTTCCATTTTGGACATCGTTCGCCCTTCAGGTTTTGCACTCTCGGGAACACCGCCCAAGTGAGGGCGATTATAACGTAAAACCTCTCGGCTGCGCCATGATGACTGCCACGGGACATGGATGCATGTATTACATTATAGGACTATGTAGCTTAGTGATGAGGTTGTGAACGATGCCTGCTCTTGTAACGCCCAAAAAGGAATGTGTCTCTCCCGCTCTGCGCCGCTTTGCCTGGGGCGTGCTGATCTACTTCATGGCGGTAATCGTGTGGGGCGCATTGGTGCGCGCTACCGGCGCGGGAGCAGGATGCGGCAATCATTGGCCGCTCTGTAATGGAACGGTGATGCAGCGCTCCGCCAGCGTCAATACACTGATCGAGTTCACCCACCGCATTACCAGCGGTCTGTCGCTGCTGGCGGCGTTGAGCCTGATGGTTTGGACCTTTAGGGCTACGGCGCACGGCCATCTGGCCCGCTGGGCAGCCGGCGCTTCGGTCGCCTTTACTGTTATGGAGGGAATACTGGGTGCGCTACTGGTTGAGTTGGGGTTGACCGCGCAGAGCCAGTCGCCTCTGCGCCCTGTCTTTCTGGCGCTGCATTTGACCAATACGTTGCTTTTGTTGGGTGTGCTTGCTCTGACCGCGCACCTGCTCAGCCGGAGACGCGGATATTTGCTTGCAAGCATTCGTATAGTCGCGCCCTGGAGTGCTCTGGCAGGAGTCGGCGCGGTGATGATCGTCGGTGTGGCGGGTTCAATGGCGGCTTTGGGCGATACGCTCTTTCCAGCGGTCAGCTTGCAGATGGCCATGACTCAAGATCAATCCCAGACCGCGAGCTGGCTGCTGCGCTGGCGTTGGATGCATCCGGTTCTGGCATTGCTGGCCAGTGCATTTGTGATTGCCTTGCTCCTGCGCGCCGCGCGGCGCAGTTCCTGCTGGAACAATCGCGGGCTTTTCCTGCTGATGCTCTCGATCCTGCTGGGAGTCTATCTCTTGGGGGTGCTGGATGTGCTTCTGCTGGCTCCCGTTTGGGCGCAATTGGCGCATTTGCTCGGCGCGGATGCTCTTTGGGTGTCCCTGGTAGTGCTCGCTGCGCGTCTGACGCTGGAGGCGGTGGATGAGGAGGTGTAGGGGCGGGTAGATATCCCTTTAGATTCAACGCGAGCATGGCGGGTGGCCAGTATAGGTTCTTCCGCCAGGAGCGTGTCTGGCTATTAAAGAACCGACACCTCGATAAATATGCAAGATTGCTGTTGCATTAATTCGCAGATGTGCTAATCTTGAAAAGTTGCAGATGAGCAGTGAGCTTCCTGGTGGCCGTTGGGCTTGCCGAAAGTAGCTGATAGGAAGCTGGTTCGTTGGGTTTGGTGAGTCTCCCCATTACCCCTGTAGGGAATACCTCAGAGAACAAGCCATTGCAAGACCCGGGGACTTGTCCCCGTGAGCCATACTGGCTCAGGCTTACGCTGGTCGCTGTTGGAAAACTTGCGCGGTGTGATGTTTTCGGTAGAGGTTAACTCGCCGAGCGGATCGATTCATGGAGTAACTTCGGCAAAGCGGACCTGATAAGTCAGCCGGATACAAAGTGAAACGGCAAGCTTGACAATGAGTTAGAACTTCGATAGTATTGGAAATGTCGCGAGAGAGGCAAGGCGGTGCGCTGAAGGCGCTAAGTCAAGTCGGCGCAACGAGTTAGAAGCCTGAACCTTTAGGGGTAAGGGTGATGTTAGACCCGGGAGATTTATCTCTCGTGAGCCCGAGTGGTTCAAGCGCTTTGTGTGCTGGTCGTTCTTTAAGAGATTTGCGTAGCGCGATGTTCTGATTGGGGCTTTCGGCCTCGAGCTGATCGGATCGCGGTTTTGGGTTGGCTGAGTCCGACGGAAACCGCTGAAAAGAAAAGGCTTGACGGCGAAACGGAAAGCTGGTAAGATTAGAAATGTCGCGAGAGGGACTGGGCGGTGCGCTGAAGGCGCTAAGTCGAGTCGGCGCAACAAGTTCGGGGACACCGGAGTCGTAAAGACGAAGGCCTCGATCCAAAAACGGCACCACTTAGGTGGAGCGCCTGATGGATCTTTGACAATTAGGTT